>Ga0180008_1000032_pt1 | contig 150354 bp, 141 predicted proteins | sample MM_PW_MetaG_FD_121121 | JGI IMG/M metagenome (GOLD analysis project Ga0180008, IMG submission 121121) | Groundwater microbial communities from the Aspo Hard Rock Laboratory (HRL) deep subsurface site, Sweden - MM_PW_MetaG | ecosystem: Environmental > Aquatic > Deep subsurface > Groundwater... | reverse complement strand
TCAATCGACCACCACGACCGCCACAAAAACCAACCGCAGTCTGGATCAACCCACCGGCCAGGGACCGAAAGACGATAGCTTAATCTCCCGACCCGGCTGTCTCACAATCGTTGACACGTTCCGGCGTGCATGGAGATAGTCGAACAAGGATTCATGGATGAAGCCGATGCGTTGTCCCCGAACGACGATCAGCCCCACGCGCTGGAGAATATCGAGCGATCCGGCAAATGAGTCGAGTGTCGCAACCGGCGCGACCAGTTCCTGCCGCTCGCTCATCGCAGCCGCGATTGCGGTTAGCGGCGCATAGATGCTCCAGCCGGGACGAAATTCCCGTTGGATCTCCTGTTCGCGGGCAGCGAGTAGCCTGCCATAGAGCTCCGAGAGATGTTCGACGCGCCGCAGATCGCTGATGCCGCTTTGCGCAAGGACAGCGGCGAGGGCTAGGCCAATCGGCAGCGCCAGCAGCGCCATCAACCGGCTATTGTCTCCATCATAGAGGATTCCGAGCTTCGCCAGCACCGGCTCGATCTCGGCGCGCTGGAACGGGCTGACATCGACCCGGACATTGCCTTTGGCATCGGCAATCTCGCGGTAGGCATGGTCGTTCTCGAGATCGAAGCTGCGGCAAGCAAAGATCAGCTGGACGCGCGGATAGAGCGCCGCTTTGCGGACCAGTTCCAGCAAGACACGCCGCAATTCAGCGATCCGGCCCGACACTTCGCTGACCGCATCGGCTTGGTCGATGACGAGCACCGCGCGCTGGTTCACAGCGAGCTGTTCGAGGATCACGACCGGATTGTCGGCCGTCCCGACGGTTTGGGTGCCAAGTTCGTCAAGTGTTGCAACCGCCCCGGCTTGGTCAACCCGAAAGGCGAGATGCAAAGTGCCATCGATCCGCAACTTCTCGATGACATCCGCAATGATTGCCGACTTGCCGATGCCCGCCTCACCGGCGAGCATTACAACCCCTGCGCCCGCCTGGATTCCGTTGAGCACCTCACGCACCGCTGCGCGTTCGATCCGGAAGAGGCCAGCGCCAAGTGGTGGATAGGAGCCGACATAGCTCGAGGTAGCGTCACGGATGCGGCCGGGCAGCGCACGGTCGAGCTCATACTGCTTGGTTTCGATACCGGCGTCGCGGACAAAAGCGATGACGTCGTCATAGCCAATTTGCCGGTTGAAGTTGCACTCCGCTTCGAGCCAGGTGCGGAAACGTGCCGCGACCGCGTCGGGATCACCCTTGAACCAGTAAGCAATTCGCGCTCGCAGGTTCTCGGCTAGGTCATGCTCGGAAAGCGTTCGGAACTCAGTGTGGCCCAGAAAACGAAAGGCATCTGCGCCGCCGCCGCCCAGCCGCTCCTTAAGCACGCCCCAATGTTGCGTCTCCGTCTTCGAAAGGCTTGCTTCAAAAGCCTCTAGCCCGGATTATTCGTGACGTTGTTCGCTTCGGCGGTCCGCGTTTTTCGGTGCCAGCCTGTATGTGATCAGGACGAGGGATTTCGCTGCGTCTATTTCACCGCGGATATTTGATAGGCTTGCGAGTTGGAGGGAGCGGTTCTGGCGTGCGGCCGGGGCGGCTATGTCGGGGCAGGCCTGAAGGCGGCCGCAATGGCCCGGAAGGTGCTGGCCTCGGGACAGGCTGACGCGAAGGCGATGCGGATGCGGGTTGCGGTTTCGATCACGCGGGCGGCGACCTTGAGGAGCCGCAGGCGCAGCGTGGCGAACTCGGCGGCGGCGAGCGCGCTTGTCTTGGGTATCGCCTGCTGGATGCGCCACATCAGCCAATAGGCGGCGGTATGCAGGACCAGCCGCATCTGGTTTGCGTTGGCCGATCGGCATGAAGTTCGATCGCTGCTGAGCTGGCTCTTGTGCCGCTTGATCAGGTTTTCGGCCTGACCACGGGCGCAGTAAAGGCTGTCGTAGATGTGCTCGGCCGAGCCTTCTGCCAGGGAAGTGACGACGTAGCGGATGTCCATGCCCAAGGTGCTGGCTTCGATCCGGGCGACGACGCGGCGCTGACACTTCCAGCTTTTCGCCCCATAGCGGATTTCGGCATAGCTGCGCAGCACCACCCGGTTTTCCTCGGCACGCTGGACGGCGCAGGCATCGGCGGCGGCCACGATGTCGGGATTGGCACGCAGGGCGGCGTTGGTGGGAAGGCCGAAGACATAGTCGATGCCATGTGCCTCGCAGAAGGCCATGACCTCGGGCCTGCCATAATGCCCGTCGCCACGGACGGTGATGTGCGTTGCGGGCCAATGCTGGCGGATATGCCGCACGAGGCGCCGGATGTGCCCGGCGGCCTCCGCACCCGAGGGCGTCTTGCCGGTGCGCAGCAGCATGGCGACGGGGCGGCCCGTCGCCGTATCGTACACGTGGATCGGCAGAAAGCATCGCTCGCCATGGTGACCGTTCCAGAACGAAAGTTGCTGGTAGCCGTGCACGACGTCGCAGGTGTCATCGATATCCAGCGTCACCGCTTTGGGCGGTTTGGAATAGCTGGCGCAGTAGATGCCGACTATCGCAATCATCATCCGTGCCAGTTCGCGCGTGGTCGGGGCGTTCTCCCACCGGCTCATCGTCGGCTGGCTCGCCAGACCGACCCCTGCCTCCGGCGACTTACCCAGCGCCAGGCGAAACCCCGGATCGTCACGCAGGGCGTCGAGGTCGTCGGCGTCCTCGTAGCCGCAGGCGATCGCCAGAACCCGCGCCCGCAGGATATCATCCACTCTATGGATCACCCGCGCAGGGTCGCGCGGGTCGGCGATGCAGGCGGCAAGGCGCTTGCAGATACCCATCTCCCGCTCGGCCTGGGCCAGCAGCACTACACCACCGTCCGAGGTCAGTCGCCCTCCGTCGAAGGCGCCCGTCACCTTCTTGCGCAACACCGCTGGAAACGAAATCACCGCCGCGCTAACGTGGCTCTCGGCGGGTGTGGCCTGTGGCATTTTTTGCCTCGCTGCAGGTTGGTCTAGACATCCAATTTCCTACAGCAAGCCAAAGGCTTACGCCACTCCCGCCAACCCTCAAAGCCCCACCGCTGAATAAGACGGGCTAGGCTATGCGTGGCGGGAAGCTTGTCCTGAAGCAGTTTCAGCTGCGGCGAAGGATCGCTCGATACGAAGAGACAAAGCGCGCTTTCGGTACTGGTCTTGGCGCGAAACGCGGCCAGCACGCCCGATGCTTCGAGGGCTGGGATCGACCAAGTGCCGACAGCGGTCTGGCGTTTGCATTGATGCCATTCACTGCCATTGGCGCGGACCAACGAGAATTCGAACCCCTGTTCGTCGTCGCCCAACGCTTCGACGATCACCGACTGGACGGTACCGTCGAGCAGCCGAAGCAACTGGTGCGTTAACCATCGCGCTTCGTAGCGGTTGCCCGCCTTGTCGGCTATCCCGCCCTTATGCATTCGCTGTCTCTGATCCGCGACGGGTCGCTGCATTCACTCCAAAGCTAATCTCGTCTGACCGCATGGAACGAAGATAGAACAGGCTTGAGCAAACGACAATGCACCCGCGATAAAAGCGTCGAAAGCCGGGAATGTCCGCTATCGCAGATTGTAGAGCTAGGAGCCGACAGTCAGCTCACGGCCATTCACGTCAAACGGGTGTTTCTTAGGCTCTTTGCCGCAAAGATGATCGGAAAAGGAGCGGATATCGTCCCGTGATGTTCCGAATCATACCATCAAGCCCCACGGAAAATGTGGGAACGGTTGTGGTATCAATTACAACGATTTCTCAAATTATCACGCCAAATCAAGGCGATAAGTCTCTTGACTGGTGACCCCTACGTGTATCCGGCAGTCATGGCTACGCATTGATTTTGCATCGTAAATTACATTACACATGATTAGCATGTCGTTCCCTCGCTCGAGCGCCTTGTCGTGCGATTGGATTTCTTCGTGCAGGAGCCGCCAAGGCTCGTAAGGCGGTTTTGGCCGATGCCATCGTCGAGGTCATTGCGCCGGGCCTGAATGCAGCAATGTATCGGATCAGCGCGTTTTTCCGCTTATCTGATCGAGCGTGTCGTGCAGCGCTGCCGGTGCGATGATGATCAGGGTTTCCATCGTCACCATGGCCTGCGACCTGCATTTGACCACTGTGCCGCGTGCGATTTTGAGATGTCGCATCATCGACCTGCATGATCGCGTTCGAGTGCAATCGCTATAGCGTTCCTGCCTCCTCTGCGAATCCTCGGCTACGGATTCGATCGCGTAACTGCCTCGCTATTTCACGCCAGTGGTACTCGTATCAGGATATGCGATACCCAACTGCTCAAGGTAGCTGCCATATTTTGCGGGGTCGTAATAATATTGCTCCATCTTAGGGCGCAACTGCTCCATCACTTCCTTGTTCAGATGGATGGCGGGTTTGTCCTGCGCGGTGACGACGGGATCATATTTCATATCCTTGGTCTGAACATTGGTGAAATAGGCCTTTGCCGCGCTGACCAGCGTGGGCGTGGTCATGATGTCCAGCACAGTCATGGCCACCGCTTTTGCGCCTGCGACAGCGCCCTTATGCGCAATAGGGGTCGCCATCGCCATGGCAGCGGTCACATGATGTCCGATCGTATTGGGAATGTTGGATGGATAGCCAATGGTGATGGTGGGTACTGTCCACATGATGTCGCCGATATCGTCGGACCCACCAAAGCTCGCACCGCCGCGTGTTTCAGGGGTCGACAGGGGGGCGACCTTGCTGTCCAGGGGCTTGGGCGTGAAGCCGTTAGCCTGTTGTACCGCGTTCGCGAAGGCCTGATCAGCTTCGCTCCACTGGGGCATCCCCACCATTTCGATATTGGCATAGGCGGCTTCGGCCAGCGGCTTGTTACCGAAATTGGGCGCGGCATAGCCCAGCAGGCGGCGGGTGACGGTGGTGCCGGTTGCCTTGGCCGCAGCCTCCGAAATCTCGTTGCCGGTTTCGTACAGCGTGCGGACTGAAGCGAAATCCTTGTCACGGAAATAATACCAGACGCTCGCTTCGCCCGGCACGATGTTGGGCTGGCCCCCGCCGTTGGTGATTACATGATGCGACCGCTGGGTTAGCGGCAGATGCTCGCGCCGGAAATTCCATGCAGCGTTCATCCATTCGACCCCATCGAGCGCGCTGCGGCCATTCCATGGCGCGGCACCATGGGCCGTCTTGCCATGGAAATCATATTGAACCGAAACCATGCCGGTCAGGCCCAGATCGCCCCAACCGGTGCCGAAGCCCGCATTGACATGCGTGAAGATGGAGGCGTCGACATCCTTGAACAGCCCTTCGCGTACATAGAAGGCCTTGGTCGCCAACAATTCCTCCGCAACTCCGGGCCACAGCATCAGCCGTCCCTTTATCCCGTACTTTTCCATCACATTCTTGGTGGCGATGGCGGCGGCGATGATGAGCGGCATACCCGAATTATGCCCTTCGCCATGTCCCGGTGCGCCTGCAACCATCGGCTTGATGACCGGCGAACCAGGTGTCTGGGACAGTCCAAGCAGCCCGTCAATGTCCGATCCCAGTGCCACCAGCGGGCCGCCCGTCCCCCAGGTTGCGGTCCACGCCGTCGGAATGCCCGCGACGCCGCGCGTAACATTGAAACCGTTCCGTTCGAGGATGGCGGTCAAATATGCCGAAGTCTTCACCTCCTGAAAGCCCGGTTCGGCGAAGCTGAAGACGCTATCGACCATTTCCTGCACTAGCTTGGCCTCCCCGTCGATCGCTGTCGCCACCTCTGTTTTCAGCGCGCCGGGCGCCTTGGCTAGCGCCGGAATGCTCAGGGACAGGCTGGATGCGGCAAGCAACTGGCTGATCGTGGACATGATATTATGACGTGATGGGGCGGGCATGGGCGCTCCGAAGATGAGGATGGACGCAGGGTTTCAGGCAGGGCAGCTATCTCGTGACGCCAATATCCGTATGGGGATAGGCGATGCCCAACTGTTCCAGATAGCTGCTATATTTTGCGGGATCATAATAATATTTCTCCAGCTCCGGCCGCATCCGATCCATGATCTCCTTGTTCAGATGGATAGCCGGCTTGTCGTCTGCGGTCAGCACCGGGTCATATTTCTGGTCCTTGGTCTGGACATTGGTGAAATAGGCCTTGGCCTCGCTGACCAGTGCGGGGGTTGTCATGATGTCGAGGACGGTCATGGCTACCGCCTTGGCCCCCGCGACCGCGCCCTTGTGCGCGATCGGCGTCGCCATCGCGATCGCCGACGTGACATTATGGCCGATCATACTGGGAATGTTGGACGGAAAGCGGATGGTGATGGTCGGCACCGTCCACATGATATCGCCAATGTCATCGGACCCGCCGCCGTTCGACTTGCCCCGCGACTCGGGGGTGGAAAGTGCGCTGACCTTGTCCTCCAGCGGCTTGATCTCCAACTTGTTGGCCTGCTGCGCCGCCTTGGCGAAGGCTTGGTCCTGCGCGGTCCATTTGGGCATCCCGACCATCTGGATGTTGGCATAGGCCGCCTCGGCCAAAGGCTTGTTGCCGAAATTGGGCGCGGCATAGCCGAGAATGCGGCGGGTGACGGTGGTGCCGGTCGCCTTGGCCGCCGCGTCCGCGATCTCGCTGCCGGTTTCGTAGAGCTTGTGGATCGAATCGAAGGTCTGTTCGCGGAAATAATACCATACGGTCGCTTCGCCCGGCACGATGTTGGGCTGGCCGCCGCCATTGGTGATGACATAGTGCGACCGCTGAGTGATGGGCAGGTGTTCGCGGCGCATGTTCCATGCGATGTCCATCAGTTCCACGCCGTCCAGTGCGCTGCGCCCGGCCCAGGGTGCGCCGGCGGCGTGCGATGTCTTTCCGTGGAAATTATACTCCACCGACACCATCCCGTTATTGCCCATTTCGCCATAGCCGGTGCCAAATCCCGAACCGACATGCGTGAAGATCGATGCGTCGACATCCTTGAACAGGCCGGCGCGTACATAGAATGCCTTGGTCGCCAGCAATTCTTCTGCAACGCCCGGCCACAGCATCAGGCGGCCCTTCATCCCCCGCTTTTCCATGACATTCTTGGTCGCGATGGCGGCGGCCACGATCAGCGGCATACCCGAATTATGCCCTTCGCCATGCCCCGGTGCGCCTGCGACCATAGGCTTTAGCGTGGGCGATCCGGGATATTGGGACAGGCCCAGCAGCCCGTCCACGTCCGAACCGAGCGCGACAAGCGGGCCGCCCGTGCCCCATGTCGCGGTCCATGCGGTCGGTATGCCCGCAACGCCCCTGGTGATGGTGAAACCATTTTTCTCCAAAATGCCGGTCAGATAATCGGCAGTCTTGAATTCCTGAAAACCCGGTTCGGCGAAGCTGAAAAGGCTGTCGACCATTTCCTGCACCAGCTTGGCCTCGCCGTCGATCGCGGTTGCTACCTCCTGCTTCAACGCGGCGGGCGCCTTGGCAGCGGCGGGAAGCGGGACAGTGGCGAACGTGGTCGAAACCAGCAACAGGGCGGCAAGCGACTTGCCAGGCAGCGATCGGGCGGATTTCAGCATCACGAATGTCTCCAGAACGGACGAATCACGGATAGGGAGCGGGTCGGCGACACGGGTCGCCGACCGCCAAAGTCAGGTCAGATGGACAGGCGCACGCCCATGCGGAATACGCGGCCCAGAACGTCGTAGAGGGCGCGGTTGGTCTGCGGATAAGCGGGCGTGTTGTTGCCCGTCGGGCCAATGCCGACCAGCACCGGATCCTTGTCGAATATGTTGCGGACCGAAAGGAACAATTGTGTCTTCGATCCGCCCATGTCGAAATTATAGCTTGCGTTGAGGTCGAAGTAGAACGCGCCCTTGATCTTGTTCAGGTTGATCGTGCGATTGTCGGCGGTCGAAAGCGGGCAGGCGGTGTCGCAGACGATATAATTATTGTTGTAGACGCCGCTGGACACGCCGCGCGCTACGCCCTGGATGCTAAAGCCTGCGTCCATGTCGTATCCGGCGGTGAAGCGATAGGTCCAGTCGGGCAGGCCGCCGGTATTCTGGCCGGCCGCATCGGTCGTGGCGGTGACGCCATTGTCCAGTTTCAGTTCGAACGCCTTGCTGACCAGCGCGCGCAGCGTCATGTTGCCGGGACCGACCTGCCTGCGATAGCTGGCTTCGATGTCGATGCCGCTGGTCTTCTCGGTCACGAAGTTGGTCGGCTTGATTTCGATGCTGGTGATGGCCAGCCCCGGCGTGACGATGCCACGGCCGCCGCTGGTAGATATGGCGGTACAGGCCAGCGCGATATTTTGCAGATAGCATTGATCGACCAGCGTCTGCGCCGCCAGGGATGAGATCGACCCGTCGATTTTGATATTATAATAATCCACCGACATGGCGAAGCCCGGCAGGAAGGTGGGCGTCAATACAACGCCCGCGCCATAGGTCTTGGCGATTTCGGGTTGCAGGGTCGGGTTGCCCACGGTGGATTCGTTGAACTGGTCCGCGCGCACCGTCGCGCCACTGGGGACGTTGACGGTGTTGGTACGCCCGGTGCCTGGCGCGAACAATTCGCTCAGGTTCGGCGCGCGGATGTCGCGGGACACGGTGCCCCGGAACTTGATGTCGTCCATCGCCTGCCAGGTCAGGCCAGCCTTCCAGGTGTTGACGCTGCCCGATGTCGAATAGTCGGTCACGCGGAACGCGCCATTGAAATCCATACCCCGGAAGATCGGGACGATCGTTTCGAGATAGGCTTCCTTCACATTATAGCGACCGATGGTGGGCAGATAGTTGCCATAGATCCAGGTGCCGGTCGTGACCCCGTTGGCGACGATCGGCCGGAACAGGCTGTCGACCGATCCGGTCACCGATTCCTTGCGATATTCGCCGCCGAACGCGATCGAGATCGGTCCGGCCCACAGGTCGAACAGATTATTGGTCGAAAAATTGATCGCTGCCACTTCCTGCTTGAGGTCCTGCTTACGCAGCGGCTGGAGACCATTGTACAGTACATAGCCGATCGCCGCCGCCGATGCGCCGTTGGTGCCGATGCGGTTCAGCGGAACGCAGCTTCGATCGTTGTTATTGGGGTTGGCATCCACATTGATGCGGCAGACGATCGTTCCGGGGGCATAGCCGCCGACATTGCCCGCAGCCGCGACGACCGCGTCGGTGGCACTTGCCATGCGCGAAATATTCCATGCGTTTGTCAGCAGTTCGCTCGTCTTGGTCTTGCCGAGCTGATAATAGGCGTCCCACGTCCAGTCGCTCGATGCGACTGAAAATTCGCCGCGTCCGCCCGCGACATAGCGGAACACCTGCCGCGTATTGTCGCTGCCCTGCGGCGGCAGGAAGATGTTGCTGGTGCCGATCTGGACCGACGTCAGGTTGTTGGCGACCATCGCCGCCCGTACGCTGTCGGGCAGGAAGGCATTGTCGCGCTGGATCGTGACGCCCACTGTCGGGGTCTGCTGATAAAAGCTTTGGCCGTTATAACGGCTGTAGGAAAACTGGCCGAATATCTCGATCAACGGCGAAAATTCATAGCTCAGGCGGCCAAAGGCGCTCTGACGCTTTTCCGAAGGCAGCAGGGTCGCGCTGCCGCGATGTCCCTTGGTAGTGATGTCGGTGTCGCCGCCGATCATCCACTGGCCGTTGGTCGCGCCGAAATTGAGCTGGTTGACCGATGCCTTGCCGGTTGCCGGATTGATCGACCCGAAATAGGTGCCGCGCAACGAGCCGGTGCTGATGAGGCCGCCCGGCGTGAACTGGCCGGTGCCGATGCCCGCCTGGACGATATATTCGGGGACGCAGGGTGTATTGAGCGATGCTGCGTCGGTGCAGCGGGCCGCGCTGTAGGCCGGGTTGTTGGCCAGGAAATAGCCGCTGTCGTTCCAGTCGCGGTCGATCGACTGGATACCCGCCTGCGTGAAATATTCGCCTGATACCAGGATATGACCCTTGCCATCGGCAAAGGATTTCCCGCCGGTCGCATTGAACTTGTAGTTTTTGCCGTCGTCGCGAGTGGTGACGCCATATTCATATTCGGTCTTGAAGCCGGTAAAGTCACGGTCGAGGATGAAGTTGACCACGCCCGACACGGCGTCCGAACCATAAGCGGACGAAGCGCCGCCGGTCACCACCTCGACCCGTTCGATCAGCGCCTGCGGAAAGGTGTTGACGTCGACCTGGCCGGTCGTGGTGGAGGTGACGGAGCGCTGGCCGTCGAACAGCACCAGCGTGCGGTTGGCGCCCAGGTTGCGCAGGTTGACGCTGTTGATACCTGCCGCGCCGTTGCTGAGCGAACCGTTGGAGGACGCCGCCGTGCCGCTGCCGCGAACCGCCGGCAGGGTGTTGACGAAGTCGGAAATATTGGCCGGCGCTTCCGCCTTCAACTCCTTGGTGCTGATGATGCTGACGGGCGTCGGCGCGTCATATCCGTCGCGGACGATGCGCGACCCGGTGACTGTGATGTCGCTCGAACTGTCGGGCGCGGTCGCCTGCTCGTCGGGCAGGGACGCGACGGTCTGCGCCGTGGCGATTGCCGACGCTGCGCACAGGGCCGCAGCGCAGGCCGTTCCCAGCAGCCGGTGCGCGCGTCGGCTGGATGCGTGACCGATATGGTCGGATTGCGTGATGTTCATGTGTGACCCCCTGTTGCTACTGCTCCCAGGCCTCCACGCACCCCTCTACATACTATTGTTTTTATTATATTTTATCCGTCTTCATTACCTCATTTGCGACCCGGAGACCCTTGTTCGTAATCCCTCGCAGACCGAAACGAAGCGGGTTTTGCCAATCCGCTATCGCCCCTTCGCCCACCTCTTGCGTAGGAACGAGACTAACAGAAATTCTGTTGCGATTTCTGCTAATTTGCCGCAATTTCTACTGATATAATTTTAATATTCATCAAAACGAGAACGATTCTTGATGTATTCCAACAATCTTTCCCTCGATGCCGTTGATTATCGAATCCTCAAGGCGCTGTCGGAAGATGGGCGGGCGTCCGATGTGTCGGTGGGTGAACAGATCAACCTGTCCAGCACGGCGGTCGCGCGGCGGCGACGAATCATGGAGGATGCTGGGGTGATTGATGGCTATACCGCCCGCCTCAACTTGCGCGCGCTGGGTTTCAGCGGGGTGGTGATGGTGATGATCGAATTGGTGTCGCAGGCCGAAAATGTCCTGAACGAATTTGAAAAGGAGGTGGTCAAATGTCCCTCCGTCTCCTTTTGCGGCTTCGTGTCGGGGGACACAGATTTCATGCTGATGATTCATGTCAGCTCGCTCGACGAATATGATTCCATCTATCGCAAGGAATTGTCGATCTTGCCCCATGTCGCAAAGATCAGGAGCAGCATCATCCTGCGGGAAGTTGCGCGCCGCGCCAATGTGCCGATCCTGTTCGAACGGCCCACGGCAGGATCGCGATAGCGGATTGCCGCGCGTCGCGCGTTTGACGGGTGCGGGGGATCATACCGGTCGCCCATCGCGGGGAGTCGCACATGGCTGAACGGGGTCCATATTCAGTTTCACGCGCACGTCGCCGGGCAGTCCATGCCGCGACCGGGGCGCTGGCGCTGATCGCGCTTGGTGACATGGCGGGCGCGGCACCGGCTGGACCGGCGTTGGCGGGCAGCGCCGCCGCGACAACCCGGATGGACGGCTTCATTCCGCTGCGCTGGGACGCGGCGAAGGGTCGGGTGTTGATGGAAATTCCCGCCTTCGACCAGGATATTCTCTATTATGTCTCGGCGGCGACGGGCGGCGGATCGGTCGAACTGCCGCTGGACCGGGGCGTCATGTACAGCGCGGTCATCCGTTTCCAGCAGGCCGGAGCGAAGGTGCTCGTGACGGAAATCAATCAGGATTACCGCTCGCTGGGCGGCGATGGCGCGCACGCGCAGGGCGTTGCGGACTCCTTCCCCACCTCGGTACTGGCGGCGTTGCCGATCGAATCCAACGCGGGTGGCAAGGTGGTGGTGGACGCCACAGCCCTATTCATGCGTGACGCGGCCAATATCGAATCTACGCTCAAGCGCGCCAATCAGGGGACATATAAGTTCGACGCCGCGCGCAGCAGCTTCTACCCCGCCCGGATCAAGGCTTTCCCCGACAATAGCGAGATCGAGACGGTCTCCACCTTCGCTGGCGACGCCCCCGGCGCGCTGGTCCGCAACACCACGCCCGATCCGCGCGCCATGACGATGCGGATACATCACAGCTTCCTGCGCGCGCCGGTCGGCTATACCCCGCGCGCGGGCGATCCGCGCATCGGCGTCAGCACGATGAAGTTCCACGATTATTCCAGGCCGTTCAGCGAAGGCCCGGAAACCGAATGGATCACGCGCTGGCGACTGGAAAAGAAGCATCCGTCCGCCGCGATGAGCGAGCCGGTCAAGCCCATCACCTTCTATTTCGACCCTGCCATTCCCGGCCCGATCCGCCATGCGATGAAGGCTGGCCTGCTATGGTGGAACAAGGCGTTCGAAGCGGCAGGGTTCGTTAATGCGATCCGTGCGGAGGATGCGCCGGTCGACATGGACCCGATGGACATACGCTATGCCTATGTCCTGTGGATCAACCGTGACGAGCGGGGTTTCTCGAGCGGCGGCACCTATCGCGATCCACGCACGGGAGAGATCATCGGGTCAAAAACGCGGATGGACACGCACCGCATCCGCACGATAGGCAATTATTGGGACGCCTATATGGGCGGATTGCCCGCCGACGGCAGCGGCGTGACGGTGGCCGATCCCAGCCTGCTGACGCCCGGCGCCATGGCCGACATGCCTGCGGGACAACGTGACATGGTGCTGCTGCGCCAGGCGCTGCTGACCGCGCATGAATTGGGGCACGCATTCGGTTTCGGGCATAATTTCGCCTCCAGCCTGAACGACCGGGCGTCGGTGATGGAATATCCCACGCCCCGCGTGAAGGTCGTGGACGGCAGGCTGGACCTCAGCGAATCCTTCCAGAAGCAGATCGGCGCCTATGACATGGCGATGGCGCGCTATGCCTACAGCGTCTTTCCGGCAGCGCAGGAAAAGGCGGGCCTGAACGGCGTGATCGCGGACATGCGCGGTCAGGGGCTTCTCTATGTGCCGGATACTGATCCGCGCTGGACCTGGTATGACGACCGGGCGACGCCGACCGAAAATCTGGCCGAAGCGATGGCGGCGCGCAAGATAATGATCGACCATTATGGTCCCGACATGCTGCTGCCCGGCGAACCGATCGGGTCGCTGCGCAACACGCGGCTGTGGATGGCCTATCTGCACCATCGCTATGCGATCGAATCCGGTCTCAAATATGTCGGCGGCCTGTATGAGAATATCGTCGTGAAGGGCGAGACGATCCCGCCGACGGAGTTCGTGCCCGCAACCCTGCAGCGCGATGTGCTGGCTTTGCTGATGGACGCGATCGAACCGGCCAACATGACCCTGCCCGAAACGCTGCTGGCGCAATTGACGCCCGATCCGGGCAATAATCTGGAAGACCTGTCCAGCGACGACGCCTTCGACCAGCTCAAGGCCGCCCGGATATTGTCGGCGCTGGTGCTGGAACCTCTGTTCGAAGGCAAGCGGGCGACGCGGATGATTGCCTTGGCCGCGCGCACGCCCGACACACTGACGCTGCCCGAAATGGTGGATGCGGTGATGGCGCATAGCTGGCGTGCGCCGCGCGACGCCGATGCGCAGGGACGGGCGTTTCGTCGGGTGACGCAGCGGGTGGCGCTGGAATCGATGATGATCCTGAGTGCAGACACGACCGCTTCGGCCGAGGCACGCGCCTATATTACCGAACGACTTGTCCAGCTTGCGGACGACCTAAAGACGCGCAAGGATACTGACCCGATCACGACGGCCCATTACCGGCAAGCCGCCCGCGACATCGGGCTTTATCTGGAAGACCCGGTCGCCCATACGCCCAAATCCTCTTCCTCGCCCTGGGGCAAGGGGCCGCGCTCGCGCTTCCCGATGCCGCCAGGCCCCCCGCTCGGCGGCTGAGGCTCAGGTCGCGCGGGCAGTTGCGATGCGTTTGTCCAGATCGCTTCGGGCGCTGTCCATCGCTGGATCGTAGCACGCCTTATAGTCGCGTTTTTCGTAGAGTTCGCGCGCGCTGTTGATCTCACAAACCTGCTTGAGAGCATAGCGTATGCGGCTCGCGGCGCGGTCCACGGCGCGATCGTGACGCAGGTTCAGGTCCGCTAGCGCTACGGTGACGCTGCGCGTTACGCCGCGATATTCGCCCGTCACCAGCATGACGTTGCCGCCTGACCGCGCAGGTGCGGCCATTGGCAGCAGGAGCGCGACCAGAGCCGCGCCCATCAGGGGTTTCTTCAACATCCTCTCATCCTCTTTTGATCGCCTCTTCGGGCCTCATTTAGATAGGCTTTCCGGTGAACAAAGGGAAGGAGTAAACCCCGAAAGTAGAGGATTCTGCCTAGCGTTCGAACCGACTGACCGTGAAGAGGCCAATCGACCAGACTTGGCCGTACCCATCCTGGCTATCCGGCTTCCTTAGCGGCGATGGCTTTCAAAGGATGCGTGCCGACCTTCGCAAAAACTGCGATGAAATATGGGTGGTTGATTATTCCCCCTACGGTCGCCAGCCATGTTTCATTGGATCAGATCGCAATTGCCAGTGAGTTACAACATTGCTGGTCCCGTGAAGGCGGGAACCCATCTCCCACGCTATCCTTTGGTGCGAGGGCTGGAGATGGATACCCGCCTACGCGGGGATGACGGAATTAACCGCACATCTGCCTTCGCCACAAGGCGATAGGCATTATGGAATTTATTTGTCGCGCAGACGCACCGGCAGGAAGATTGCCGGCTGGCCGCGACGCAGCACCTGCAACAGGATGGCGTTGCGGCCCTGCGACGACACGGCCTTGGCCTGTGCGTCCAGTTCCGCCTGGGTGGCGACCGGGCGGTTGTTGGCGCTGATGATCACATCGCCGCGACGCAGGCCCTTGGCGCCGGCATCGGTCGATCCATCGACGGCGGTGATGACGACGCCCTTGGTATCGCCGGCAATGCCGAGCTGGCGGATGATGCCAGGCGTCAGCGGGATCGCCGAAATGCCCAGCGCCTGCTGCGTCGCCTGACCCGGATTCTGGTCCTGCTGGCTGAAATCCTCGTCGCCCTGCGGCTGCGCGAAATTGTTCAGCTCGTCTTCCGACGGGCGCTCGCCCACGATGGCGGTCACGGTCTGGCGCTGGCCGTTGCGGATCAGCACGATCGGCACCTTCGCACCGATGCCCTGATTGGCGACGATGGAGGACAGGTTCTGGTCGGCGGTCACTTCCTGACCGGCCACGCTGACGATCACGTCGCCGGCCTTGATCCCGGCCTTCTCCGCGCCCTTGCCCGGCTCGACGCCCTGGACGAATTCACCGCGATTCTTGGCAAGGCCCAGCGAGTCCGCCAGATCTTCGCCCAGCGGGCTGATCTGCACGCCCAGATAGCCGCGCTTGATCGCCTGACCCTTGCGCAGGGTATCGACGATCGGTGCGGCCTGTTCCGACGGAATGGCAAAGCCGATGCCGACATTGCCGCCCGAGGGCGACAGGATCTGGCTGTTGATGCCGATCACATTGCCGCGCATGTCGAACATCGGGCCACCCGAGTTGCCCTGGTTGATGGACGCGTCGGTCTGAATGAACTTGTCATAGCCCGACGTGCCGCCGGTGTTGCGGTGCAAGGCGGAAATGATGCCCGCCGTCACCGTGCCCGAAAGCGCGAACGGGTTGCCGATCGCGACGACCCAGTCGCCCACGCGCGCCTTGGTGCTGTCACCGAACTTGACGAACGGGAATGGCTTGGGCGATTCGATCTTCAGCACCGCCAGATCGGTCGCGGGGTCGCGGCCGATCAGCTTGGCAGGATATTCTTCCTTGTTGGTCATGGTGACCGTGATCGAATCGACGCTGGCGCCTTCGGCACCGGCCGACACCACATGGTTGTTGGTGACGATATAGCCGTCGGCCGAAATCAGGAAGCCCGAGCCGAGCGACTGCGCCTGGCGCGTCTGCGGCTGGCCGCCCTGCTGGCCCTGACCGAACAGGTCGCCGAACGGGGTGCCGGCGAAGGGGTTCTGCACCTTTACGCGCTGCTTGGTCGAAATATTGACCACGGCCGGTTGCAGCTTTTCGACCATGTCGGCCAGGCTGGCAGGCGCACCCGCAGGCGCTGCGGCCGTCAGGCCTTCATTCTGCGCGGTCTGCGCGCCGACATTGGAACTGGTGGTGACCGCGATGGCGGTGCCGCCGAGCAGCAGGGCGCCGGTAATGGCATAAGCGTAACGCACTCGTGACGGTCCTCTTCAAAGCTTCAGGGGTAAGGAAGGCGGGACTTTTAAGAAGCCCTCAGATGCTCCGCTTTGCCTTAACCCTCATTGAATGACGCTGGTTCCGTAATGATCCAGTAGGGATCATGACGAAAGATTAACGTCGTCCCTGAAATTGCCGCAGGAACTCATTGTCCGGCGACAGGATGATGTTGGTCTGACCCGGACGATCGGGCGCGAAGGTATAGCGATAGCTCTGCATCCCGCGATAGAAATCGTAGAAGGACGGATCCTTGCCAAAGCTTTCGGCATAGATGCGCGCGGCGTTGGCGTCGGCTTCGGCGCGGATGATCTGCGCCTGCTTGGCGCCCTGCGCACGGATGGTGAGCGCCTCCTGCTCGCGCGCGGTGCGCATGCGGGTGAAGGCGCTTTCCAGCGGCGTGCCGTCGGGCAGGTCGGCCCGCTTAATCCGCACGTCGACGATCTCCGCGCCATATTGGCGCGCGACCCGGTCGAGGCCCGCTTCGATATTCTGCATCACCTGGCCGCGTTCGGGGCTGAGCAGTGCGGCGAAGGGGCGCTTGCCCAGTTCGTTGCGAAGCGCAGAGCCAAGGATCGGGCGCAGCGCGTCGGATACGCGGTCCTCGCTACCGGCCGCGATATACATGCGCAGCGGATCGACGATGCGATAGCGGGCGAAGGCATCGACCTGAAGGCGCAACTGGTCGGTGGACAGCACCTGCTGTCGCTCCATTTCGACCGACAGGACGCGCTTGTCGATCCACACGATCTGATCGACGAACGGCCAGCGCAGGATGATGCCGGCACCGGTCTGGCCGAAGCTTTCATTGGGGCGATAGCGGTTGATGAGTTCCTTGGGATCGCCGAAGCGGACGATCACGCCCTGCTTGGTTTCGGGCACGATCGCCACGGTGCTGCCGATCAGGATCAGCAGCGCGAGCAGGATCAGCGCAAGGGCGACGGGGTGACGCAGGATAGCGGGCATTACTGGCCTCCCGTGCTGGTGGCGGCATCTGTCGCCGGGGCGGCCTGTGCCCGCTTCTTGATTTCGGGCAATGGCAGATAGGGGGTCACATTATTGCCCTCTACGATGGTCTTGTCGACGTTCGACAGCACGCCCTCCATGGTTTCATAATACATGCGGCGGCGGGTCACGTCGGGCGACAGCTTATATTGTTCATAGACCTTGTCGAAGGCCGCAGCCTCACCCTGCGCCTTGGCCGTTACCTGCTGGGCGGCGGCGCGCGCTTCGTTGAGGTAGGTCTGCGCGGTCTGCTGCGCGGCGGACACGGCCTTGAACGCGTCGTTGACGGCGGTCGGCGGGTCGGCCTGCTTGATCGCGACGCCCTGAATACGGATGCCCGACTTATAGCCGTCCAATATCTCCTGCATGCGCAGTTCGACCTGCTGCTCGATCGCGGTGCGGCCCGCGCCTAGCGCATCGTCCAGGCTGACGCTGGCGAGGACCGAGCGCATGGCGCTTTCGGCGACTTCGCGCACGCTGGCGTCGGGTTCCGACAGCTGGAACAAATAGAGTTCCGGGTTGCGGATGTTCCAGCGCACCGAATAGGCGAGGTCGATGATATTCTGGTCGCCGGTCAGCACCAGATTTTCGCTTTCGGCGCTGGCCGATCCGATGTCGATGGTGCGGATTTCCTCGACATCGACCGTCGTCACCGCCTCGAACGGGGCGGGCAGGGTCAGGCTGATGCCGGGCGTCAGCGTGCGGCTATATTTGCCGAGGAAGGTCACGACGCCGCGTTCCTGCGGGCCGACGCGGTGGAAGCTGGTCAGGACCAGCCACAAGATGACCACCAGGCCGATCGCGACAGGCCACAAGGCCCGGCCGGCGGCGCGGGGCGGCAGGCCGCCAAAGCCGCCGCCACCGCCATTGCCGCCACCCTGGCCGAAGCTTTCGCGGCCGCGACGCAGCAGATCCTCGATCGCGGACGGCCCCTTCTGGCCGGCAGCCGGCTTGCCCGGCTGGGTCCACGGGTTGCGCGGGCCGCCGTCGCCGCCTTTCTGTCCGTCCCCGTCCGGGCCGTCATTCTTGCCGCCCCAGGGGCCTTGGACCATCGCTGCGATCGCGGGCATCCACCCGAATATTCTTCTCATACTGTCTTCTATAGGAAGGCTCTTCTCCGAAAAACAGTGCAAATGGCTGCGATTATTTCCTACAGGGCTTTGTCATGACCGATCTTGCCGATTTCACCGCCCGTCTGACCGCTCTGACCGATGGCCGCGCCAGTGCGCCGCGCATCAAGGATGGGGTCATGACCCTGGCCCTGGACGTGGGCGGATTGTCGCCGCAGCAGCGCGACGGCCTGGCCGCCGCGATCCGCGAAGGGGGCCTGACCGTGCCGGGCGTCACTGACGTGCGCATAGCGATGACGGCGGAACGCAAGCCGACAGAAGAGCGCAAGCCGCTACGCATATTGGCGGTGGCTTCGGGCAAGGGCGGGGTGGGCAAATCGACCCTGTCGGCCAATCTGGCCGTCGCGCTCCATCGGCTGGGGATCAAGGTCGGGCTGGTCGATGCCGACATTTATGGCCCGTCGCAGGCCAAGCTGATGGGGAGCGAGGACCAGAAGCCGGTTGCGCGCGACAAGAAGCTGGTTCCGGTCACCGGCCCGATCGGCATTCCGATGCTGTCGATGGCGCATCTGGTGGAGCCGGGCAAGGCGCTGGCCTGGCGCGGGCCGATGGTCGGCAATGCGCTGACGCAGCTGATCGACGCGGAGTGGGGCGACGCCGAATTGCTGGTGGTCGATATGCCGCCCGGCACCGGCGATATCCAGTTGACCATGGTGCAGAAGCATAAGCCCGCTGGCGCGGTGATCGTGTCCACGCCGCAGGATCTGGCGCTGATCGACGCGACCCGCGCGGTCAGCCTGTTTGCGCAGGCGGGTGTGCCGATGGTGGGGCTGGTCGAAAATATGGCCGGCTATGCCTGTCCCCATTGTGGCGAAATCTCCGATCCCTTCGGTCAGGGCGGGGCGGAAAGCGCGGCGGGCGACCTGTCCATGCCGTTCCTTGGCCGCATTCCGCTGGCGATCGAGATTCGCCGCCAGTCCGACGCTGGCGATCCCCCGGCGGCGGGCGAGGGCCTATATGCCGACGCGTTCCGCGCCATCGCGCAGAAGGTGGCGGACTGGTTGAAGGCGGCTGGCTGACTATAGGCGCAGGTGCAGGAACTGGCTGAAGCCGTTCACCCGATAGGCACCGAACGGCCCGCCATCGACGAAGCCGTGGCGGCGATAAAGGGCGAGCGCGGGGCCGAAGGCGGTGCCGCGCCCGGTTTCAAGGCTCAGATGTTTCAGGCCGTTTGCCTGCGCGGCGTCGATGACATGAAGCAGCAATGCCGTGCCCACGCCTTGGCGCAGATAGTCGGGGTGGGTGCGCATCGACTTGATCTCGCCCCGCTCGGCGTCCAGCAACCGCAGCGCGCCGACCCCTGCGATATGCTCGCCGTCCCAGGCCGACCATAGCCGGATATCGGGCGATTGCAGGCCGGACAGGTCCAGCGCGAAGACGGCGTCGGGCGGGGAATGGTCGTGCATACCGGACAGATGCAGTGCCAGCAGCGCGCGGGTCTGCGGATCGGTCAGGTCGTCGGGGCGGATGGCGAACATGGTGCAGACTAGTCCCAACAAGCAATGAAGATGCGGTTCCCCGGCGGAGGCCGGGGTCCAGTACCACCCTTTGAACTGGACCCCGGTCTACGCTGGGGAACAGGTCACGAGCGGCAGCCTCATCGCATGCGGGAATAACCGGCTCGCGCGGTGATGGGAACGTCTTGCATGCGGCAGCGTCTTCACCATGTCAGCAGGAAAGGAGATCGTCATGCCGCTTACCGCCCCGGAGGATATCGCCGCCTTGCTCGGCCGCACCCGCACCATCGCGCTGGTCGGCATTTCCGATCGCCCGGACCGCCCCAGCTATGGCGTGATGAAATTTCTTCAGGACCATGGCTATCGCGTGTTGCCGGTCAATCCGCAGATCGCCGGGGAACATGTGCATGGCGAATTCGTCTGGGGCCGCCTGTCCGACATCGGCGTGCCCATCGATCTGGTCGACATCTTCCGTCGCAGCGAAGCGGCGGGCGAGGCGGTGGATGATGCCGTCGCGGTCGGCGCGAAGGCGGTGTGGATGCAGCTGGGCGTCATCAACGAAGCCGCCGCCGCCCGCGCAGAGGCGGCGGGATTGCAGGTGGTGATGGACCGTTGCCCGGCGATCGACATTCCCCGCTTCGGCGTCGCGCCGATCGCTGCGGAATAACGCGTAAGCCGGATTGTCGCGTTTTCCGAGCCGGCAGGTGAACCTGCCTTGAAAACGCTCTAGGCAGCACGCTTTTCCGCCTCTATCAGGCAGGCATGGCGCGCACCCCGCGGAAGCAATCCGGCACGAAAACAGGCATTGATCGCCGCACCCTGCTGGTGGGTGGCGGCGCGGCGGCGGGGCTGCTGATCGCCTGGGGCGTCTGGCCGCGCAGCTACCAACCCAATCTCAATGCCGGCGCGAACGAAACCATCGTCAACGCCTTCTTGAAGATCGACGCGTCGGGGCAGATCATCGTCGTCGTACCCCAGACCGAAATGGGGCAGGGGGTCACGACCGTCCTGCCGCAGATATTGGCGGACGAACTGGGCGCGGACTGGCGCACGGTCGCGGTGCAGAGCGCGCCGGTCAGCCCGCTTTACGCCAACAGGCTGCTGGCGCGCGAATGGCTGGCGAGCGACTGGACGCGGTTGCTGGGCGGGGCGGGCGACTGGGCGCTCAATCAATATGCGACGCGCGGCGCACTGATGCTGACGGGCGGCGGTACCTCCATCCCCATGTTTCGCGACGCCTATCGCGATGCCGGCGCGGCGGCGCGCGTGCTGTTGTGCAAGGCGGCGGCGGCGCGCTGGAACATCCCCTGGGAAAGTTGCGATATCGCCGACGGGATCATCAGCGATGGCGCGGCCCATCGCATGAAGATCGGCGATATCGTCGCCGATGCCGCGCGTTTCGACCTGCCCGACATATTGCCCTATCGACAGGGACAGGATGGCCGCCTGTCGGGGCAGGATCTGCCGCGTCTCGACACGCCTTCGAAGATCGACGGCAGCCATAATTTCGCCGCCGACATCCGCCTGCCCGACATGGTTTATGCCTCGATCCGGCAGGGGCCGATCGGGGACGCGTTGCTGGCTGGCGTGGACGAAAAATCGGCTGGCGGCGTCACCGGTTTTCTCCGGCTGATCCGGCGTGAGCGCTGGGTCGCGGCGGTGGCCAGCAATTGGTGGGCGGCCAACAAGGCGCTGGATCTGGCCGATCCGGTCTTCACCTTGCGCGGGCCACAGGTCAGCAGCGGCAGCATCGAGGAGGCGCTGGAAACCGCCTTTGAAGGATCGGCCGGCCGTCGCCTTTATGCGCAGGGCGATCTTGGTCCGGTGTTCGAAGGCGCGACCATCCTCGCCAGCGAATATCAGGTCGATGCCGGCCTGCATCTGGCGATCGAACCACCCTGCGCGACTGCGCGGGTGACGGACGATGGCGCCGAAGTCTGGATGGCGACGCAGGCGCCGGGCCTTGCCCGTGCGGCGATCGCCGATGCGCTGGGCCTGTCCGAACGGGCGGTGACGCTCTATCCGCTGCATGCCGGTGGCTCGTTCGGGCGCGCCATGGATTGGGATGTCGGGGTGCAGGCGGCGCTGCTGGCGCAGGAGATGAAGCGGCCGGTGCAACTGCTCTGGTCGCGGCTGGAAGATGTGATCCAGGATCGTCCCAGCGCCCCGGCTCACGCGCGCATGGCCGCAAAGCTGGGCCGCAACGGCGCGATCGAGGGCTGGTCGGCGAAGGTGGCTGCGCCCTGTGCGATGACCCAGACATGGTCGCGGATCGCGGACGGGAAATTGCCGCATGAGGCGGCGGCCGATGCGGCGGACACGGTCACGCGGCTGGCGGTGGCGGGCATGGTGCCGCCCTATGCCATTCCCAACTGGGCGGTCGATCATTTCCCGACCGATGTGGGCCTGCCGCTCGGCTTCATGCGCGGCAACGCGCATCTGCATGGGGCTTTCTTTACGGAGAGCTTCATCGACGAACTGGCGCATCTGGCGGGGATGGAGGCCATGTCCTTCCGTATCCAGATGCTGGGCGGCAATCCGCGCCTTGCCCATTGCCTGTCGACTGCGGCGTCCATGGGTGGCTGGCAGGGCGGGATCCCAGGCAGCGGGCAGGGGCTTTCCACCCATATGATGAACGGCGCCTATGCCGCGGTCATGGTGGAGGCGGCGATGAATGGCGATACGCTGAGCGTCAATCGCATCGTCGCGGCGGTCGATGCCGGCGATCAGGTCAATCCGGACATCGCCCGGCAGCAGATCGAAAGCGGCCTGATCTATGGCCTTGCCTATGCGATGGGCGCGTCGGTGCCTTATGAAAAGGGCATGCCGACCCGCGCCATATTGGGTCGCATGAACCTGCCGCGCCTGTCGGATATTGGGGAGGTCACGGTGGAACTGATGCGCAGTACCGCAGAGCCGGCCGGCGTCAGCGACCTTGCCGCGCCACTGGTCGCCCCCGCCATCGCCAACGCCCTTTATACCTGGACAGGTCAGCGCCTGCGCAGTCTGCCTTTAGTAGGAACCGCATGACCCTGCCTGCCGATCATCCCGCTATTCCCGCGCCCAAGGTCGGCGTGCTGCTCATCAACCTCGGCACGCCGGACGCGCCCGATGCCAAATCGGTGCGTCGTTATCTGGCGGAATTTTTGTCCGATCCGCGTGTGGTGGAAATCCCCAAAATCGTTTGGCAACCGATCCTGCACGGCGTGATCCTGACCACCCGGCCGAAAAAATCCGCCCATGCCTATCAACAGGTGTGGACGCCCGAAGGATCGCCGCTGGCCGTGCATAGCCGCGCCATCGCGCAGGCGTTGCAGCAGGCGATGCCGCATGTCGTGGTCGATTGGGCGATGCGTTATGGCAATCCCGCCATCGCCGAAAAGCTGGCGGCGATGAAGGTGCAGGGCTGCGATCGCGTCCTGCTCGCGCCGCTCTATCCGCAATATAGCGGCGCGACCACGGCGACGGCCAACGATGCCGCCTTTGCCGCATTGGCGGCGATGCGCTGGCAGCCGGCGGTGCGCACCCTGCCGCCCTATCATGACGACCCGGCCTATATCGCCGCATTGAAGGCGTCCATCGACGCCAATGTCGCGGCGCTGGACTTCGTGCCGGATGCTCTGCTTGCCAGCTTCCACGGCATGCCCGAACGCACCTTGCATCTGGGCGATCCCTATCATTGCCAGTCCGTCAAGACGGTTCGCCTGCTGCGCGAGGCGCTGACATTGCCGGTCCATATGAGCTTCCAGTCGCGTTTCGGCCGGGCCAAATGGCTCGAACCCGAAACCGAAGCGACGCTCGCCAAATTGGTACAGGAAGGTGTCCGAAATATTGCTGTCGTAACGCCCGGATTCGCGGCGGATTGCCTTGAAACCCTAGAGGAAATCGCGTTGCGCGCGAAAGAGGTTTTTTTGCGCCAGGGTGGCGAAAATTTTGCCTATTTGCCCTGTCTAAACGCGTCGGTGGAAGCTATCACTCTCTATCAGAGGCTTATGAGCCGCGAGCTTTCGGGTTGGATCGACTGACCCTTGTTACAGGAAGAGGATGCGCAGATGTCGAGAGTAGCGATCGTGACGGGCGGAACGCGTGGCATCGGCGAGGCGATAAGCCTGGCGCTGAAGGAATTGGGCTACACCGTCGCTGCCAATTATGCGGGTAACGAGGAAAAGGCGAAGGCCTTCACCGAAAAGACCGGCATCGCGACCTTCAAATGGGATGTCGGCGATCATCAGGCCTGCCTCGACGGCGTGGCGAAGGTGACTGAAGCGCTCGGCCCGGTCGATATCGTCGTCAACAATGCCGGCATCACCCGCGACGGCGTGCTGGCGAAGATGAGCTTCGACGACTGGAACGAGGTGATGCGCATCAATCTGGGCGGTTGTTTCAACATGGCCAAGGCGACCTTTGGCGGCATGCGGGAACGCGGCTGGGGCCGGATCGTCAATATCGGTTCGATCAACGGGCAGGCCGGCCAATATGGCCAGGTCAATTACGCCGCCGCCAAGTCCGGCATCCATGGCTTTACCAAGGCGCTGGCGCAGGAAGGCGCCCGGTCGGGCATCACCGTCAACGCGATCGCGCCCGGCTATATCGACACCGACATGGTGGCCGCCGTGCCGCCGGCCGTGCTGGAAAAGATCGTGGCGAAGATTCCCGTCGGTCGTCTGGGCCAGGCGCATGAAATCGCGCGCGGCGTGGCGTTCCTTTGCAGTGAGGATGGTGGCTTCGTGACCGGCAGCACCCTGTCGATCAACGGCGGCCAGCATATGTATTGATGACGCGGGGCGACCCTGACCATGGCCCCGATGGGCCGGAAGGGTCGCCCTTCTCCCCGCCGGTCAAGCGCAGCGTGACCATTGCGGGGCACCAGACCGCCATCAGTCTGGAACCGATCTTCTGGGATGCCCTGCGCGCTCAGGCTGCCCAACATCAATTGCCCGTCAACGCTTTGGTCGCCCGCATCGATGCGGCGCGGCTTGCCGTGCCACATCCACCCAATCTGGCGAGCGCCATTCGCAGTTGGCTGTTCCTGCAACAATCTTGCAACATCGGCAATAATCAGTCGCAATAGCGTTGACTCTGCGAAGGACTCTCAATAGCAGCTTCTCCAACTACAAAAGGGGGATCTGTTATCATGTCGAAGTCCGGGAATATGACGTCCTTTCTGGCTTTGGGCTGCGTCGGCGCCATGGCTTTCGCGGCCAATGCCAGCGCACAGGGCGGGGAACAGGGCGCGCGCCTTGGCGGCGTGACCGTTACCGACAGCGCGATCGATGAATCGACGGTCAAGGTGGAGAAGGCGGAATCGCCCAAATATACCCGCCCGCTGCTCGATACGCCCCAGACCATCACGGTGATCGGCAAGGCGACGATCCAGCAACAAAATCTGCTCACGCTGCGCGACGTGTTGTCCACCGTGCCGGGCATCACCTTCGGCGCGGGCGAGGGCGGCTTCGGCTATGGCGACCGCATCATCCTGCGCGGACAGGATGCCAAGAACGACGTGACGATCGACGGCGTCCGTTCGGGCGCGTTCCTCAATCGCAACGAAGTCTATAATATCGAGCAGGTCGAGGTCACCAACGGCGCCAACTCGGTCATGAACGGCGGTGGATCGGTCGCCGGCACGATCAACCTCGTCACCAAGCGCCCGCTGGCCGACGACCAGACGGTCCTGAACGCCGGCGTTGGCACCGATCAATATTATCGCGCCACCATCGACTCCAATACGCGCGTCAATGACCTGATCGCCGTGCGCCTGAACGCCGTCTATCATCGCAACGATGTGCCGGGCCGCGATGTCGAGGATTATGAGCGCTGGGGCATCGCCCCCGCCATCACCATCGGCATCGACGGGCCGACCAGCCTGACGCTGCAGGGCGAATATCTGGATGATAAGGCGATGCCGCAATATGGCATGCGCTACTTCCCGGCGCTGGGCGGCATCGTCAAGGATTTCGACCGGTCGGGCTATTATGGCTATGCCAATCTGGATCATCAGAACAGCAAGACCAAGTCGCTTCAGGCGATCTTCAGCCACGCCTTCAGCGACAGCGTGAAGATCCGCAACCTGACCCGCTATGAGAATATCAAGCAGGATACCGTCACCAGCCAGCCCAACGGCACCTTCTGCCTGGACAATGGCACGGCGGGCGGTTTCAATCCCGATACGGGCGGCGCCTGCACCGTGCGCATCGGTTCGACCGCGGCCGGGCAGACGCTGACCATCCCGGTCGGCTATTATGTTCCGATCGGCGGGCGCGGGAATCAGCGCTTCATTACCAATGAAACCGCCTATAATCAGGTCGATCTGAGTGCCGATTTCGATACCGGCGGCATCGGCCATACGCTGGTGCTGGGCGCATCGGCGCTGTGGGAACGCTATGATCAGCGCCAGGGCAGCCTTGGCCGCACCGCCAACGGTTTCGATCCCTATGCCGCGCCGTTCAGCGCGCCGGCGACCGGTGCCGGCACGGCCACCGCAACCTATAATGCCGCCGCCAGCCTGGGCTTCTACCAGCCGCTGGTCAGCATCGCCAATCCGGGGCAGGTCGTGACCGGCCCTGCCGCCACGTCGGGTCTGGCGCGCATCTATGGCAGCAACAATTATGTCGGCCCGGTCAACTTCATCCAGGCCACCCACGCCGTGGGTGAACAGACCAGCTATGCCGCCTATCTGTTCGATACGGTCAAGTTCAGCGACTTTTTCGAGATCAACGGCGGCCTGCGCTATGAGAAGGTGAAGGGCCTCAGCCGCACCTTCGCCTACAACACGACCGCCGGTTCCGCGGCGCTGGGTCAGCCGGGCGCCGTTACCCGATTGCCGAACATGGACGAGACTCTCTTCTCCTACCGCATCGGTGCGGTGGTGAAGCCGACGTCGGACACCAGCATCTATGTCGCCTATGGCAACAGCAAGCTGCCGTCCAAGGCATCGGTCGACGGCAGCTGCACCGCGAGCAATGCAGCCGGCGGCAGCGGCACTTGCTTTACGAAGCCGGAGACCACCAAAAATTACGAGATCGGGGCCAAGGCCGATCTGTTCGACAAGAAGCTGCTGCTGACGCTGGCCGCATTCCGCAACGATCGCGACCAGATCAAGGTCGTATCGGGCGATCCGACCCTGCCGGATCAGGCGACGGACGGTCATCAGCGGGTCGAAGGCATATCTTTCGGCGCATCGGGCAATATCACCAGCAACTGGACGATTTCCGCCAATTACATGTATCTCAAGTCGAAGATCAAACAGGGCGTTTCGGACTATTGCCTGGACAATCCGGGTTCGATCAGCACGGCGGCGGGCACCTGCGCCAACAGCGCGGCCTTCCCAGATCCCACGGCGGGCTATGCCCTTACCAACACGCCGAAACATTCGGGCAGCCTGTTCACCACCTATCGTTTCGCCTTCGGTCTGGAGCTGGGTTATGGCCTGACCTATCAGGGCAAGTTCCTGATGAACCAGCCGACCCTGGCGCAGCTGACGGCGGGCAATTACATCGCCTATCATGTGCCGAGCTACACCATCCATCGCCTGATGGTGAACTATCCGATCACGGACAATCTGAAGGCCCAGGTGAACGTCCAGAATTTCACGAACGAGAAATATGTGACGACGGTCCGCAACTCGATCGGCAATAGCTGGGCGCAGCCGGCGCCGACCCGGTCGGCCGTATTCAGCCTGAACTATCAGTTCTGATCCTGAAATCCCCGGCTGCGCGGGGCGAGAAAATAAGGGGTGGGCGGCGATTATTGCAATCTGCATCGGGTCGCCGCCCGCCCAAACTTTGCTGATTATTGCCAGGACGCAATTGATTCGCATTAGGCTTCGCGTTATGGGCGCGGAAAGGGAGGCGCTGTCATGCTGCAAGCCGCGAGTCTGCCGATCGACGATTATGATGCCATTTCGGAGCAGGCGATCACGCCCGCGCCCGCCATGTCCCGTTCGTCGGTCGCCTCCGGCCCAGCCGCCGCTCGCTATGGGGCACGGTCGCGGCCCAATCTTCCTGCCATCGCGGCCATTCTTGCCCTTCACGCGCTGGCGATCAGCGCGCTCGTTCAAGTGCGTAACCATGTGCAGCGCATGGAGGCGGCAAAGCTGACGGTCGTCAACCTGACCCCGCCACCACCGCCCCCGGCCGCCGAGACGCCACCGCCACCGCCGACCAAGCCCGCAGTGGTCGCGCCGCCGCCCATCGTGCAAACACCCGTGCCGGTCCAGACGATACAGACGACGCCCGATCCGACCCCGGTGCCGACCCCCACGCCCGTCGCGGTCACGGTGGCCGTGCCGGGGCCACCGGCGCCCGCCGCGCCGCCGGCCCCGCCCAGCATCGTGCAGGGCGGCGACCTCGGCGCGCAGATGGTGGCGGGCAAGCCGCCGCGCTATCCGGTCGAAAGCCGCCGCAAGCATGAACAGGGCACGGTCGTGCTCAGCCTGATCGTCGGGCTAGACGGCGCGGTCGAAAGCATCAGCGTGGCGCAGAGCAGCGGCTCTTCCCGGCTGGACAATGCCGCGCGCGACGCCGTGAAGGGCTGGCGCTGGAAGCCGATCCTGCGCAGCGGTCAGGCCGTGCGGGTCAAGGGCGTGGTCGAAATTCCTTTCATCCTGCGGACCGACGCCGCCTGACGGACACGCTTTTCCATGTTGATTGCCATACCCGACCTGATCGACGCTGACGGCGTCGCTGCTATCCGCGCGCTGATCGACGCGGCCGACTGGGTGGATGGCAACATCACATCCGGCCACCAGTCCGCCCTTGCCAAGCGCAACCTGCAATTGCCCGAGGATAGCGAGGCGGCGAAACGCGCCGGGCAGATGGTGCTGGATGCGCTCGGTCGATCGCCCTTGTTCATCGCGGCCGCATTGCCGCTCAGGATTTTTCCGCCGCTTTTCAACAGCTATGCCGGGGGGCAGAATTTCGGCGTGCATGTCGACAATGCCGTGCGCATCCAGGCCGGCACCGGCTTTCGCGTGCGTTCCGACCTGTCGATCACCGTCTTTCTGGAGGCGCCGGACGCCTATGATGGCGGCGAACTGACGATCGAGACGCATTTCGGCGTGCAGCAGGTGAAGCTGCCGGCGGGGCATGCGGTACTCTATCCGTCCTCCTCGCTGCATCGGGTCGAACCGGTGACGCGCGGGCGGCGCGTGGCCAGCTTCTTCTGGCTCCAGTCGATGGTTCGGGACGATGGCGCGCGGCAGATGCTGTTCGACCTCGATCGCAGCGTACAGGGCGTCGCCGCCGCCATGGGGCAGGGTCATGACGAGGTGATCCGGCTGACCGGCGTATATCACAACCTGCTGCGCCGCTGGGCCGACGCTTGATCTCAGGGTCACAGGTCCGTTTCTCCAACGAAGTTCACACCGTGGCAGGGCCTTTTGGGGCCTTTTGCGCTCGCGAAGCGCGCGTGCGGCGTCACCGACGCGTCACATGGGTCATGAAGATGCGCCAGTGCTGCGCCGTCGGCGCGACAGGCTTGGGCCGCTTTTGCGACTGGAAGGTCACGCCTTCGCGGCGATGGATGGGGCTGGTCCATCTGTGAGGATAGATCAGAGAAAATCCTACTTTGGAAGTTTTGTGGAAGGGGGAGGCGCGGGATCGGATATTCGCGATATCGTCATCCCGGGCTTGATCCGGGATCCCGCTTTTCTTCCAATCTATGGCTTCGAGACGGCAGCGGGACCCCGGATCAAGCCCGGGGTGACGAATGTTGGGAGCATCCGCTTCCCACCCTAAAACGCGCTCAATCCAGCATCGCGGCCATGGCCGGCGTCATATATTCCTGTGCGCCGCTTGCCGTGCGCATCACCAGGCGCGCGGGCAGGCCGTGGCGGGTGGCGAGGTGCATGCCGCGATCCGGCCCCATTACGGTGATGGCGGTGGCCCAGGCGTCGGCCAGCATCGCCTGAGCGTGCAGCACCGTCACCGACGCGACGCCCTGTGCGATCGGCTGGCCGGTCGTGGGGTCGATGCTGTGGGACAGGCGGGCGCCGTCCTGCATGCGGAAGCGGCGATAGTCGCCGGAGGTGGCGACGGCCAGGTCGCACAGCGCAATGCGCAGCGTGGGGACGGGCAGGTCGGTCGGCGTTTCGACATCCACCCACCAGGGCTGGAGGTCGGGCTTTATGCCCTCACCGCGCAGTTCGCCGCCGATTTCGATCAGGAAATTCGTGACGCCCATGTCGAGCAATGCCTCCGCCACGGCATCGACGGCAAAACCCTTGGCAATGCCGGAGAAATCGAGCGTCACATCGGCCAGCCGGCGGGCATGGCCGCGCTCCAACTCTATCCGGCGCCATGGTGCCGCGATGGCATAGGGGGAGGCGAAGGCGTTCGGCCCGAAGCCCCAATGATCGACCAGCCGGCCGATCGCGGGATCGAAGGCGCCGTGCGACAGGCGGGCCATGTCCAGCCCGGCGCGCAGCACCGTCAGCATCTCCGGCGGCAAGGCCATCCATTCGCCGACGGGCGCGCGGTTGAAGCGGCTGATGGCGCTGTCCGCTTCCCAATTGCTCATCTGGTCGATGATGCGGGCCAGCACCGCTTCGATCGCGGCGGCGCAGCCTGCGGGCGGCGCCACGATCTGCGCCGACCAACTGGTGCCCATGGTCGGCCCGCCAAACGAAAGGATCGCGCCCGGCTGCTGTCGCCCAACCAACTGGTCGGGCGACAGGCCGGGCGCGATCGCGATACGGACGCCGTGGGACGTCGGCGGTGTCAGGGCGCCAGCACTTCCAGCGTGGTGATGTAGGATGCGCGGCGCTGCGGCGGGCCGGCCGGAGCCTGCGGGCGCGGCGCGGGCGGGGTGCCTTCGCCGGCCTTGGCGCCGGGGCCACCGGGACCACCTTCGCCGCCCGGACCGCCTTCACGGCCACCGCCGAGCGTGGCGTTCAGCCAGTACATGCCGGGCTGCGGCCAGGTGATCGTTGCCTTGCCATCCTTGTCGGCCGTCAGATCGATCTGGCCCAGCGCGTCGCGGTAGCGGATGCCGCCGGGGATGACCGTGATCTTGAGGCCGGCAGCGGGCTTGCCGTCCAGCAGGAACTGGAAGGTCGCCGCTTCGCCCGATACGAGGTCGTTGGGGTGGGTGACGGGAACCAGCTCGATGCCGACGCCGGTGGGCTTGAAGATGGTGGTGCTGGGTGCGCCCAGCGTCACGAAAATCTCGTTCCGGCTCGCCATTTCGGCGGTCTGCACATTGGTCGCGCCGGCGGGGATGACGCTAGCCAGCTTGTCCTTCGTCGTGCCGCGCGGCAGGCGTTCCTGCTTGCCGTTCAGCGTGTAGCTGCCCATCACGCCGGTCGACACATTGGCGATGCGATAGGTGCCGGGCTTTGTCAGATGGACGTCGAAGGTCGAACGATAGCGGCCCTTGGCGGCATTTTCGATCTTGCCGGCTGCGCCGTCCGGTTCGGTGACGACGACATTTTCCGTGCCCATCGGGAAATGTTCGAAATAGAAGACGTCGTTGGAAATGGCGGCGTCAACCGTCACCCAGCTGTCATCGCCCGACAGGGTGGTGGACGACGGCAACATCCACTGGCGGTGGGCCTGCGCCGTGGTGGCGAGCGAAAGGGCGGCGAGTGCGCCCGCGATCAGAAATCTGGCCTTCATGGTCTTTCCCCTGTTACTTTCCGAAGCTGAGGGCGACGGCGCCCAATTCGCTGCTGCCCGCCGCGCGGACCGTGGCGCCGGGCTTTGGCGGCCATGAGAAGGGCAGGCGGACGACTTCGCGGCCACCCACTTCGCGGGCCGCTTCGACCAGCAGCGTGTAATTGCCGGGCGCGAGCGTGCCGAGCGGTCCCTTGCCGGCCGTGAAGGCGATCTTCTGGTCGCCGGGCGCGCGGGTCGCGCCGCTGACGCCATCGACCGGGAAGGTCAGCGCACGGCCGGATGCGCGCCACCACTGGCGCACGTCGCGCAGCCATTTGGTGCCTTCGCCCTTGGCCTTGTCATAATCATACCAGACCGCCAGGCTGCGGGGGGCGGCGCCCTCCTTTTCGACCCAGATGGCGACATAGGGGCGATGATATTCGGCGACCGACAGGCGCGGAATGGCGACGCTGACGTTGAGCGTCTGGGCCGTGGCAGGTGCCGCCGCGGTTCCCGCAGCGCCGAGTGCGGCCGTGCCGGTCAGCAGCAGGCGATGACTGATCTGCATGAGCGAAATAATCCCCCGTTAGTGGATGAAGATGATGGCAAGGATCGCCGGGATGGCGAGGCCGGCGGCGACCAGAGGCCAGGTGCTCGGCCGTTTCTTGGCATGGATTTGCAGCAGGACGAGGCCGGTGAGCGCGAAGACGAAGCAGGCGATCGAGAAGATGTCGATGAACCACTTCCACGCGCCGCCGGCATTGCGGCCCTTATGCAGATCATTGAGATAGCTGATCCAGCCGCGGCTGGTGGTTTCGCTGCTGACCTTGCCGTCATGCCGGTCGATCGACACCCAGCCGTCGCCGCCGGGGCGGGGCAAAGCGAGATAGATTTCGTCGGCCGACCATTCGGCGACGCCCTGGCCCGACTGGCCGACGGATTTTTCCACCCAGGCCGCGACCGGCGCGGGCAGGGGCTTTTTGGCATCGGGTGCATCGTCGGCCGCCACCTGTTTCAGCAGGTCGGCGGGCAGGGTGGCGCTTTTCTCGATCGTCTGCGGCGATGCTTCCACATCGGCGGCGTGATTGAGGGTGATGCCGGTGAAGGCGAAGAGCAGCAGGCCGATGAGGCTGATCGCCGAGCTGACCCAGTGCCAGGTATGCAGCTGCTTCATCCAGAAGGCCTTGGCGCTCTTCTTCCTGGGCTTCTGGATGCGGGCGGTTCCGTGCATTGGAAAGGGGACTTGTCCTGCGAAAGATGATTTCAACGCATAAAGAGAACGACTCGCAGTTGCAAACGAGTCGCATCGAGAATCTTGTATCAAAATGTAAGATGCTGCGACGAGCGGCCCCGGAGCGAGGATCGGCGGGCGGGTCTTGCTATTGACGATGCGGGCCACCACCTCTAGCCGCGCTGTATGCCTGATGTAACACGGATTAAATATGTCCGGGGCGTCATGGATTTTGAAGGGCTGTGCGGGGAGAGCGCGGGGCCGCTGCTAGGAATATATTATGTTGGTGCCGGCCGTCGCTGCGGGAATGATGATGATGGGTGCGCAGGCGCAAAGCACGGCGCCGCAACTGGCTGTGGCTGCGGAGGTTGCCGCGATACAGGATGTTGCCCCGTCCACCGCCCCGGCAGTGCCGGCTGAGGTTGCGCCACCGCCCGCCGCCACGCCGCCCGCGCCGCAGGATGATGCCGCGCAGGATATCGTCGTTACCGGCGACAAGGGCGCGCCCAAGGGCGATCCGCTGGAGCAGTTGAACGCCAAGAGTTTCGAGGCGGTGCAATCGGTCGACAAGGCGGTGCTGGAGCCGGTGGCCAAGGCCTATAATAAGGGCCTGCCGCGCCCGGTGCGCAAGGGGCTGCGCAATTTCTTCTCCAATTTGCAGGATCCGGTGGTGGCCGCCGCCTATCTGCTCCAGTTCAAGCCGGGCAAGGCGTTCGAGACGGTGGGCCGGTTCGGCGTCAATTCGACGCTGGGCTTCGTCGGCCTGTTCGACGTGGCCAAGCGCAAGCCGTTCAACCTGCCCCATCGCAACAATGGCCTGGCCAATACGCTGGGCTTTTACGGCATCGGGCCGGGGCCGTACATGTATCTGCCGATCGTGGGGCCGACGACGCTGCGCGACATCATCGGCGATACGGTGGACAAGATGATCCTGCCCTTTGCCGTGGGCAAGCCGTTCAACAAGCCCACCTATGTCATCCCCTCGACGATCCTGAACCAGCTGGGCGAGCGCGCCGCGTTCGACGAAACCATCACGGCGATCCGCAAGGAAGACGACCCCTATACCGTCTACAAGACCATGTATCTGCGCCAGCGCAAGGCGGAGATCGAGGCCTTGCATGGCCGGGTATCCGACGAGAAATTCGTGCCCATCTATGGCGAGGATATCCGCACGCCGGGCAAGAAGGACGCGCCCAAGCTGGTGGTGCCCGATGCCTATGGCGATGATGTCGAGGATGCGCCGGCAGCGGATACGCCGCAGTAAGTGACACGCTATTATGTGTAGCGTTCCCCGGCGAAGGCCGGGGTCCAGTAGCACGGTTTGAACTGGACCCCGGCCTTCGCCGGGGAACATCCCGCATGGCTTTACGATATAAGGTGAAAGCATAAAAAGGGGCGCCATCCGCATGGGATGGCGCCCCTTTTTTTGCTGTGCGGGCGATCAGCGGCCCAGCAGACCGCGCGCCTGGCCGGCGATTTCGGCCAACATCGCGACATTGGGGGTCGCGGCGGCCTTGGCGCGCTGGACCAGGGTGCGGAACTGGCGGACGCGGGCGCCCTTGGCCTGCAACCACTCTTCGACATGGGTGGCGACGTCCTTGCCCTTGCCCTGCGCCAGGAAATCGAGCCGGACTTGCTGCATGTCGCGGGCAACGCCGGAGATGAGCAGGCGCTCCCACGGATCGGTCGGTTCCATGCGCGCGGCGGCGGATTGGACCCAATCGATGCCGACCGCTTCGCCCAGATGGGTGAAGGCGCGGGTCAGCGCGATTTCCTCCACGCCCAGCCGCGCCGCGAGCGAGGCGATGCCGACGGCGCCGTCCAGCTTGAACAGCCCGGCGGTGCGGACCGCCAGCGTTTCGGGAGCGCCAAGGCCGATCAGCCGGTCGGTGACGGCAGCGGTGCGGCGCTGCGCCTCGCTGGTCAGCAGATCGTCGACCTGATGGGCCAGCAGGCCGACGCCCGTGGCCAGACGCTTATGCCCCTCGGCCGGCAGCGTGCCGGCAGGCAGGGCGCGCAATATGTCGGCGATCTGCGCCCGCATGCCGCTGGCAATGTCGCTGAACAGGGCAAGGCGTGCGCCTTCCGACATGTCCGCCGCGTCGATATCCGCCCAGAGCGTGCCGATATCGTAGAGGCGTTCCGCGATCAGGAAGGCGCTGGCCAGATCGGCGAGCGAGCAGCCTTCCTCCTCCGCCAGTTCGAACGGGTGGATGAGGCCCAGACGATTGACGATGCGGTTGGCGACCTTGGTGGCGATGATCTCCTTCTTGAGCGCATGGCCGGCGATCGCGTCCGCTTCCTTCTTCTGCATCGCTTCGGGGAAGGCGGCCATCAGTTCGGCCGTCATGCTCTCGTCCGTGGCAAGATCGCCATGTTCGATAGCATCCTGCAGGGCGAGCTTGGCGGTCGAGAGCAGCACGGCCAGTTCGGGGCGGGTGAGGCCCTGACCATCCTGTCCACGGCGCAGCAGCTGGTCGTTGGCGGCCAGCCCCTCCACCTGCCGGTCGAGCCTGCCGGTTTCCTCGAACGTTTCGATCAGGCGGACATAGGAGGCGAGGTCGGCCGCGCCGCCCGCTTCGGCGATGGAGAGGCCGAGCGCCTGAAGCCGGTTATCCTCCAGCACGATGTCGCCCACCGCGTCGGTCATGCTTTCCAGCAGCGTGTTGCGCTTGTCGAAGGGCAGGCGGCCTTCCACCATTTCCTTGTTCAGCGCGATCTTGATGTTCACTTCATTATCGGAACAGTCGACGCCGGCGCTGTTGTCGATGAAGTCGGTGTTGATCCGCCCGCCATGCAGCGAGAAGGCGATACGGCCCGCCTGGGTGGTGCCCAGGTTCGCGCCTTCGCCGATCACCTTGACGCGCAGCTGTTCGGCATTGACGCGCAGGCGATCATTGGCCGGATCGCCCACGTCGCCATGGCTCTGCGCGGCGGCCTTCACATAGGTGCCGATGCCGCCGAACCAGAGCAGGTCGGCCGGGGCCTTGAGGATCGCGGAAATGAGCGCGGCCGGCTCCATCTCCTTGTCCTTCACGTCCAGGATCGCCTGCATTTCGGGCGTCAGCGGGATGCGCTTCAGCGCGCGGGAGAAGACGCCACCGCCCTTGGAAATGAGCGACTTGTCATAATCTTCCCAGCTGGAGCGGGGCAGGGCGAACATGCGGTTACGTTCTTCCCAGCTCTTGGCCGGATCGGGCGTGGGGTCGAAGAAGATGTGGCGATGGTCGAAGGCGGCGACCAGCTTGATCGCCTTGCTGAGCAGCATGCCGTTGCCGAACACGTCACCCGACATATCGCCGCAGCCCACGACGCTGACCGGCTCGCTCTGCACATCGACGCCCATTTCGGCGAAGTGGCGCTGGACCGAAATCCATGCGCCCCGCGCCGTGATGCCCATCGCCTTGTGGTCATAGCCGTTGGAGCCGCCGCTGGCGAAGGCATCGCCCAGCCAGAAGCCGCGATCCAGCGCGATGGCGTTGGCGACGTCGGAGAAGGTCGCCGTGCCCTTGTCCGCCGCGACGACGAAATAAGGATCGTCGCCATCATGCACGACGACATCGGCCGGATGCGTCACCTTATTCTTCACGATATTGTCGGTGATCGACAGCAAGGATCGGATGAAGATGCGATAGCTTTCGGTGCCTTCGGCGATCCAGGCGTCGCGATCGGCCTGCGGGTTGGGCAGTTGCTTGGGATAGAAGCCGCCCTTCGCGCCGGTCGGCACGATGACGGCGTTCTTCACGCGCTGCGCTTTCATGAGGCCGAGGATCTCGGTACGGAAATCGTCGCGACGATCCGACCAGCGCAGGCCGCCACGGGCGACCGGGCCGGCGCGCAGGTGGATGCCCTCGACACGCGGGGAATAGACCCAGATTTCGCGCCAGGGCAGCGGCGCGGGCAGACCCGGCACCAAGGCGCTGTCCAGTTTGAAGGCGATCGCCTCCTGCGCGGCGGGGGCGTAGAAATTGGTGCGCAGCGTCGCGGTGATGACGGCGCGCAGCAGGCGCAGGATGCGATCCTCGTCGATCGCCGTCACCTGTTCCAGCCCCGCGTCGATTTCGGATTGCGCCTGCGCGATACGGTCGGCAGCGCCATCCTGCGCGGCGGGATCATGCAGCGCTTCGAACAGGGTGATGAGGTTGTTGGCGACGCCCTGCGCCTTGCGCAGCGTGTCGGCGAAGGTCACCATGCCATAGGCGACGCCCGCCTGACGCAGATAGCGATAGAGGGCGCGGAACAGCACGACCGATCGCGGCGCAAGGCCAGCGGTGACGATCAGCTCGTTCAGCCGGTCATTTTCCGCCACGCCTTCCAGCACCTGGGCGATGGCTTCGGTCACGACCTCGGCACGATCGACCACGACCTGCGCATTATCGCCGGCCGGCAATTCCAGCACGAAGCGCTGGACATGGCCCAGCGTGCCGCCCTCGATCGCGCTACCGCTGATCGCGGTGGTCATTTCCTCGATCACGCGGAAACCGAAATTCTCGAAGGCGGGGACGACTTCGGACAGGGCGACGGTGACATGGCTATAGAGTTTCAGCCGCAGCCGTTCGACGCTGTCTTCCGGGTTGCGGTAGATGCGGATCGACTTGTCGCCATCCCCCGACAGGCCATGGATCAGGCGGATGTCGACGGCGGCTTCTTCCGGACCAGCGCCGTTGCGATAGGCGAGCGGGAAGCCGCCGCCATAGCGCTGCGCCATGGCGGCGGCGCGGCCCGGTTCTTCGGTGACGGCCAGCGCCTCTTCGACCGCCGGAATCCAGCCACGCACCATCTGCTTGAGCATCCGGTCCAGCGCGATGTCATCGGGCACGACCCCGCCATCGCGCAGGTCGAGCGTGATGCGCAGCAGCGCCAGGCCGCCTTCCTCCAGCGCGATCGACCAGCTGAGCACGGTGCCATGGCTCTTGAGCGCCAGCATGTCCTGAATGCTCACGCGGCGGGCGGTGGACAGCTCATCGCGCGGCAGCCAGACGAAGGCATAGAGGTGACGCGCCAGTGCGCTGGTGGCGAGCGCCAGCTTGGGGCGCGGCCGATCCGTCAGCGACATGAAGGTCAGCGCCAGCCGCTCCAACGTCTCGCGGTCGAAGCCGATCGTGATGTCATGGGGCAGGGCGGTCAGCGCATGGGCCAGCGTCTTGCCGGCGTGACCCTGCGGATCGAAGCCGAACTTGTCCATCAGCGTGGACAGGGCCGAACGCAGCAGCGGCACCTTGTCCGGGGTCGCCGACAGGCCCGAACTGGTCCACATGCCGGCATGGATCGACAGGGCCTTGACCGTCTTTCCTTCCCGCACGGGAATGATGATGAGGTCGAGCAGTACCAGGCGATGGACGCGCGAAATCCGGCTGGACTTGATGATCAGCGGGGTGCGCTTGCCCTCTTCGAACCAGGTGAAGGCGGCCTCCAGCGAGGCGGGCGCGATCAGCGGCTTGTCATGGCGGGTGCAGATGCCGAGCGGCGCGCTGCTGCTGCCGTCGCGGTGCAGGATTTCATGGCCCGTCTGGGTGAAGTGGCGGGCCAGGAACCAGCGCAGCAAGGCGGCGCCTTCCTCATCCGGCACGGCGTCGGCATCGGCGGCCATGGCCGACTGCATCTTGGGCCAGTCGGCGACCGCGACGCGCACGTCGGCCAGCGTTTCCTGCAAGGATTTTTCGAGCGCGCGGCGCGCTTTCGCGTCGGCGCGGTCGGTTTCGATATAGATCATGGATTCGCGGCGGGCGCCGGACGCATCCTCTTCGAACACGCCGGTCAGCGCGCCATCGCCATCACGCGTCACGAACAGGACGGGGTGGAGCAGGCGGTGGATGGTGATGTCGGCCGCCGCCAGCGCATTGGCGATGGAATCGACCAGGAAGGGCATGTCATCATTGATGATGGCCAGCCGCATGAAGCGGCCATTGGCGCCTTCGCCCAGCGTTTCCACCGCAATCGCCTCATGGCCGGGCTTGCGGCCATTGGCGGTGCGGCCCAGGAATGCGGCGGCGGCAGCCAGCGCGGCCTCGTCAAACCCTTCGCTTTCGCCGGGCAGGGCACCCCGGCTGAGCGCGCCTTCCAGCGCCTCGCGAATATTCTTGTCGACTTCCTTGTTCTTCGCTTCCGCCAGCGCCGTCATTCGCTCACCTCTTGCCACGGGTTCGTCCCGCATGGATCATAACGGAGGAGGCGCTGGATCGCCGCCATGCGACTCCTCGGCTTTAGGGCCGCCTATATGCGCCCGGCCAAGGGGCGGCTCAACCCTTGTGAGAAATAAAATTTCCGATTTTTGAAATAATATGATGCAGCGCAACATGGCCCGCGCGGGATGTGCGGGGCCGGTCGGTCGAGGCGACTATCGTTCAGCCCGCGCAGCATGTCGAGCGCGGATGCGCGCTATCTGAACCTATTTTCTTACGTCTTTACGGCAGGTCACGGGCGGACATGCCGTATCAGCGTGCGGCGGCGCTGATCACCCGCTGGTTGAGATCGCTGTCTTCCGGCAGGGCGGCGACGATCGCCAGCGTGCCATCGGCCTCTCGCCGGGCGATGACGACGGCCAGGCCATCGGCATCGGTGGCGACCGCGACCGGATCGATCGCGACGGCGGCCTTCACCGTGTCGCGCGCCATCTGGCGGCGATCCGGCTTGGCAGGCGTCTGCGATCGGCGGGCGGCGCGTTCGTCGCGCACCAGGGCTTTGAGGCCACCGACATAGTCGGACAGATAGGCGGCGAGCGATCCGACGCTGAGGCCTGCGTTCATCGCATGGTCCAGCGCGGTCGCATATTCGGTGATGCGCGTCTTGTCGTAAGTGGCGCCGAAGACCAGCTTGATCACGGCGGTCATCGGGCTGCGCGCCTGCGCCTTGATGCCATAATCATGCAGCAGTTCGGCATAGTCGTCCGGGCGGACGCGGGCGACCTGCGCGAAATCATAGGAGAGGCTGACGGCGCGATAGAGGGCGGCATGGCTGCGCGCCTCGCTGATCCGTACGCGGGCGGCGCCATCGCGGGCGATGGCCAGCCAGTCGGCCAGCGGCGCATCCTCGGTCGGACATTCCATGCCGGCGAGGTCGAGCGCGTCGTCCTCCTCATCCTCTTCGATGTCGAAGGCCAGGCTGTTGCTCTGCTGGTCGGCGGCGGGACCGTCGGCCCAGATCGGCGCGGTGTCGCGGGCGGCGGGCGCGCTGCGCATCGCCTCGTCCACTTCCAGCTCCAGCGCATCGGTCAGGCTGCGGCTGGCCAGCTCCTTCCAGTTGATGACGCCGAACACGAAGTCGATCGTCTCATCGTCGGAAGAGAAAGGCATCAATATGCCGCGATACATGATTTCCGCACCGCGCTGGTTGATGAATTCCGCTTCGAAGCCGATCGGCGCGGCATTGGCGATGATCTGCAGATAATGGTCGGTCAGGCGCGAGAGCAGCGAACGGGCCGGCACATCGTCGATATAGCCGATCGCTCCCTCGATCTGACATTCGGCGCGCAGCGCGGTGCCCAGATAGACGATGGCGGGATTGTCCAGGCCGACGCTGAAATCGAGCAACACCGAATGTGGGCCGAAATCCTCCAGCTGTTCCGGGGCCAGATCCTCGATCGAGGGCAAAGTGCGGTCGCCCAGCAGCGACGCCCAATAATTATAGGCGCGCACCTGCATGCGCCGTTCATCGGAGATGACGGCGGGCGGCGCATCCATCTGCGCGTCGCCGACATAGTCGAAATCGTCCTCGTCATTGGCGGCATCATGCCCCCGCAGCGTGTCCATTCGATCGTCCTACCTTGCGCTGAAAAAACTATTCCGGGACTCGACAGTGGCACGGGATGGTAAATTTGCCGTAAACAGGATGGCGCGGATCGGCCGGGGCAGGGCGAAACTGGTGCGGGCGGAAAAAAGGCGGCGGCGGAATGAAATGCCCGCTTGTCCAATCGCCCAACCGCTGTTATCTGCCCGCCCCGACGCCGCTTTAGCTCAGTTGGTAGAGCACATCATTCGTAATGATGGGGTCACGTGTTCGAGTCACGTAAGCGGCACCAGTCCTTCAGCAGGAAATCCCTGACATCACTGGCGAAAGTCCCTTTCGGCTTATGGCCGCGAGGTTCCCTGGTTTATGGGCCTTTGGTCGATCGCCGTGGGTATCCGGTGGGTCGGGTGCGGCGGCGAAGTTTATCCTTTTCTCGGAAAATCCATCAGCCTCGCGAGGCGATCGCTTGGTGAAGTCAGGCCGTCGCGCGCACGAAACCTATGCCGCTAACCTGTCGCGATCGAGTTTTTGGAGCAAGGCATCCACATCCTTTGCCGGGATAGGTCTGCTGAAGAGATAGCCCTGTATCTGTCCGCAACCTTCCGCCCGCAATATGTCCAGCTGGTCGCTATTCTCGACGCCTTCGGCCGTGGTTTCCATGCCCAGTGCATCCGCCAGCGTGGTGATGGCGCGGATGATGGCGGTGGCGCCTTCATGGGCAAGCAGGTCGACGATGAAGCTGCGGTCGATCTTGAGCTTGTCGAAGGGGAAGCTGCGCAGATAGCTGAGCGACGAATAGCCCGTGCCGAAATCGTCCAAAGCCACGCGCACGCCCAGAGAGCGGAGCGAGTGAAGCGAAGCCAGCGTCGCTTCGACATTGTCGATGAAAAGGCTTTCGGTGATTTCCAGTTCCAGTCGTTGCGGCTCAAGCCCCGATCGCGCCAGCCCCTGAAGGACGATCGCGTTGAGGGTGGAACTGCGAAACTGCACTGGCGACACATTTACCGCGACGCGGATATGTTCGGGCCAGGTGGATGCGACCCGGCAGGCTTCGTGGATCACCCATTCGCCGATCGGGATGATCAGCCCGGTTTCCTCCGCCAACGGGATGAACTGCAACGGGGACACCGTACCGCGCACGGGATGGTTCCAACGTAGCAGGGCTTCGAAAGCGGTCACGCGATTTTGGGACAGGCCGAACAGCGGCTGAAAATGCAATTCCAGTTCACCGTTACGCAGCGCATCGTGCAGATCGGTTTCCATCGCCCGGCGCGCCTGCGCTTCGGCATCCATCGCGGCCTCGAAGAAGCGATGACTGCCCTTGCCGTCCTGCTTGGCGCGATACAAAGCGAGATCTGCATTTTTCAGCAGCGTGGTCGCGTCGGCCCCATCCTGTGGCGCCAGGGCGATGCCGACACTGGTTCCCGATACGATGCGGTGACCATTGACCTGGAAGGGCTGTGTCAGGGCGTTGACGATGGCGCGACCGATCTGGTCCGCACTCGCCGCACCATCCTCCACCACGATGGCGAATTCGTCGCCGCCCAGCCGAGCGACGAAGCCGGTGGGGCAAGCCCGCGCCAGCCGGGACGCCACTTCGCATAGCAGCGCATCACCCATAGGATGGCCCAGCGTGTCGTTCACCGCCTTGAAATTGTCGAGGTCGAGGCAAAAAAGCGCAAATCCATCCTTGCCCGCGCGTTGCAGGAACACCGCAATCTGCTCCCTGAGCAGCGTACGGTTGGCCAAGCCAGTCAGATCGTCGTGAAAAGCCATATGGGCAATCTGGCGCTCGCGTGTTTCGACCGCATTGACCATCCGGTTGAAGCTGCGCGCCAGTCGCCCGATTTCATCGCGCGTTTCGATCTTTACTTCGACATGTTCCCCCGAACTGACCTTGCGCGCGGCCATCTCCAACGCGATGATCGGTCGGGCGACATTGCGCGACATGGCATAGGCGCCCCAAAGGGCCAATATCGTGCCAACCAGTCCGAACGCCAGCAGCGCGGTCAGGATCGGCGAATAAGCCCCCATCGCGTCGGTCAGGCTATATTCCAGAACCAGCATCTGCGGCGAGGAGGGTACCAGATTTTCGACCGGCCGGGCCTGGGCCAGCATATCTTCGGACCCACGCTTCCATTCGCGTGTCGTGATCTCGCCGCTTTTTGCGGCACGCAGGCTGGCGGGCAGGGCGGCGATAGGCAGGAGTTTGGGATGCAGATCGACCGTGGAAAGCTGCGCCAGCTGCTGTAGTTCGGCCGTTCCCATATTTTTGGAAAAGACGACCCAGCCAGTCAACATCGGCGCGCGCACCGGAGAGGCCGCGACCATGTGGCTGTGCGTGCCCCAACCGACGATGCCCTGTAACCGCCCGCTGTCCAGCGCATCGTAAAGCTGATCGGATTCCGTTCCGGTCAGTTCGTCGGTGTCGCCCGCCAGCGAACCGTCGATCGACACGAACAGGGCATGGTCGATGCCGAAGCGCCGCTTGAGGCTGTCCAATGCCGATGCGATGGTCGGCGCGTCGTTAGTACCCACCGCCGTGCGAAAGCCAAAGTCGCTGGCCAGCACAGCGGCGCTCTGATCGAGTTGGCGGAATTGCAATTTGGCCATGCGCGCGAAAAGGGCGCTGCCCGCCGTCATTTCCTGCCGGACGGCACTGTCCGCATAGCTTTCGATCGCATTGCGGGTGGCGTAGAGCGACACGCCCATCACCGCGACGAACAACGCGCCGTACAGCAACGTCATCTTGACCGTGAGGGCCGATTGCATGCGCAATAATCCGCGCCGCCATCGCCGCCTGGTGACGGCGATTTTCATCAGAGACTCGCGCGCAGCGCCACGGTGGCGCTTCGAGCAACCGAACCGCTCCCGGGCACCGGCACCAGCAGTAGTTGCTCGTTATTCTTGGATTTCATCAGGGGGTGCCAGATGGTGACCTGCGCCGTGCCGGCGGCAAGGCCGGGGATGCGCAATTGCCCGTTGGCGCCGCTCTTGGCAGCGAAGGGCGTATCCACCACCTTGATGAAACCGTTCATCTGATCATGGATGTTGCAGCCCAGGGCTACGGCGCCCGTCGTCTTGAACGTGAAGCTGCGCGTTTCGTCCTTGCCGAACAGTTTGATCTCGAACTTGGCCGGCTTGGAGAAGGAATAGACGTGATGCCGCACCTTGTCATGATTGGGGAAGCGCACCGTCGCGCCCACCGGCACGATCAGCACATGGGGCGAAAAAGCGATATTTTCCTGCACCATCGTCGTGCCCCAGGGAAAGCGGATCGGCCCGGCAGGAATACCGCCGGCTGGCCGAACAGTGACGACCGCATCGCTCACGGGGCGACCCGACGAATCCACGATTTTGAGGTCCAGATCGCCGGCCTGGGCGATGGATGTGCCCAGCAGCATGGTGACGCCGAAGAGAAACAGGGAATTGAGGGTGTGCATGAGGGACGGCGGTAAAGGAGAAGGATAAATAAATGCTTAGTCCAGTTCGGCGCAGTTTCTGTCGCCCGACGGCAGAAAAAGATCCGATCTAACTTCGCATTAACCTTGTTGCGCTAGGGCGGCGGGCATGAACCTTGCCCGATTTGCTCTGATCGCAACCTTCACCCTGGCCAGCTTCGCGTCGGGGGGCGCCGAAGCACGGCCGATGCGTAACGGCGGCAAGCTGCTGCTCACCAATGGCATATCCTCTCTGGAAGGGGCCAGTGGCGGTGGCCTGATGCCATGGGCGGTGATCGCAGGTAGCGAAACCAGCGATGGGATCGGCCTTTCGGCTCATGGTACGCTGGTGGAGGTCAAGGACTATGACTATCAGAGCGCAGGTGCCGCGATCGGATGGCGTGACCGGCTGGAAATCAGCTATGCCCATCAGGATTTCAATACCAACGAGATCGGCCTCGCGCTCGGCCTGGGCAAGGATTACGCCTTTTCCCAGGATGTGATCGGCGCGAAGCTGAAGGTGGCCGGCGATCTTGTCTACGACACGCTGCCCGCCATCGCCGTCGGGGCGCAATATAAGAAGAACAATAATGCGACCATCGTGCGCGCCATCGGTGCGCAACATGATGAGGGCGTCGATTATTATGCCTCCGTCAGCCGGCTCTTTTTGGCCCACTCGGTCCTGCTGTCAGCTACAGCGCGGATGACCAAGGCCAACCAGCTTGGCATATTGGGGTTCGGCGGGGATAAGCATGACGATTACAGTCTGCAATTCGAAGGATCGGCCGCGTGGCAATTGTCGCGGCGATTGGCGATCGGCGGCGAATATCGTTCCAAGCCGGACAATCTGGGCATTGCGCGGGAAGATGACTGGTTCGACGCCTTTGCGGCTTATGCCGTCAATCGCCATCTGACCGCGTCGGTCGCTTATGTCGATCTCGGCTCCATCGCGACGGTCAAAAGCCAGCGCGGGGTCTTCCTGCAATTGCAGGCCGCCTTCTGACTTTTTCGGGATATGCCTTCATGACCATGCTTCTATCTCTTCTGCTGCTTCAGGCCGCACCGGCCGCCGCCGCCAATGCCATGCCGGGTGAGGAGGTCGTCGATCCCTATACGGTCGATAATCGTAACGCTGGCGCGACACCCTTTACCGGCGACGGCATGGCAAAGGCCTTTCACGGTCAGGACGGCATCCGTCGCATCGTGGATCGCATGGTCGATACCAATTTCGCCGATCCGGCGATCGGGGAAATCTTCGCCAATCAGGACAAGGTCCGCTTGAAGCGGACGATATTCGAGCAATTCTGTTACATATTGAATGCCGGTTGTGCCTATACCGGCCGCGACATGGCGACGGCCCACAAGAATATGGGCGTACAGAAGGCCGACATGAATCGATTGGTCGAAATATTGCAACGATCGATGGCGGCAGAGGGTGTCGGTTTTCAGGAGCAAAACCGATTTCTCTCCAAGCTGGCGCCAATGCGGCGTAATGTTTTGCAGAAATAGCGAAATAATGTTTTGATATTCGAGAAATTTCCCTAGCGCAGGTCGAAATCACACACCGCTTTCTACCAGGCGCGTTCGGTAGCAAACTTCCTAAACCGGAACACCGCCGCAAATGGGTCTGGCATAGGGAAGGGGCAAAAAGGCCTTTCAATCCGTCTCAAAATCGTTAGAAAGCCTGATCGCTTGCGCGAACCGTCAGTCGCCTTCGTAATGATGGGGTCATGTGTTCGAGTAACGTAAGCGCACCAGCCTTGTGATAGGCAATCCCCGAAATCCGTGGCTCAACTCTCTTTCGGTCCAAGGCCGGGGGATTGTCTGGTTCATGTGCCTTTGGATCGATCCTTGTGGTAGTCCGGAGGGCGGGTGTGGGGCGATGAATATAGAAGGACGATATGCGCGGATATAAGGAACCCGGCTTCCAGGATCGGACTGCGGCAGCGCAGGATGCGAGGAAGAAGGCATTGGAGCAGTTGCGCACCAAGCCGCCCCTGAGCGAGGCGGAACAGGCGGAGCGGCTGGCGAAAAGCATCGCCAAGGAAGCGGCGGCGCGGGAAAAGCGCGAGGCGGTATTGCGCGAGCGGGAAGCGGCCAAGATCGCACGGCGCGAACAGGCGGAAAAGGCGGCGGCGAACAAGCCGGTCGCCCTGACCGAAGCGGAACGCAAAGCTGCGCGCGATGCGCGCTATGCGGCGCGCAAGGCGCGTAAATAGGTCATTCTCCGACCCAAATTGAAGGATCCTTTCTGGACCAAATTGCAAGCAGCCTCACCCGATCTTCACCTGATCCTGTAGAACTTGTCGATATAGCGGAGATACCCGGCGGCGGGCAGTTGCGGCTGCTTCGGTCCGATGGCGATTATTCCATCCAGTTCGGTTCCGAAGAGCTGATGGGGAGCTGCGATCATGTGTCGGAGGAGGCGTTGGCGACGCTGACCTGCCAGCGGCTGGGCCATCGCGATGGCAATGTGCTGGTCGGCGGGCTGGGCATGGGCTTCACATTGGGGGCTGCGCTGGCGGCATGGTCTGCACGATCGTCCATCATCGTGGCCGAATTGGTGCCCAAGGTCGTGACCTGGGCCGGCGGCCCGCTGGCGCATATCTTTCGCGACCATCTGGCAGATCCGCGCCTGACCATCGAGATTGGCGACGTCCATAATGTGATTGGCGCATCGACGGACCGGTTCGACGCCATCCTGCTGGATGTGGACAATGGTCCCGACGGCATGATCCGGCCGGAAAATGAGCGCATCTATTGCAATTGGGGCCTGCGGTCCGCCCATGGCGCGCTCAAACCCGGCGGGATGCTCGCAATCTGGTCGGCCTATCCGGCGGAGGAGTTCGGCCCGAAGCTGGAGGATGTCGGGTTCGAGGTCGAGGAGGTGCGCGTGCCCGCCTTCACCGGCAGCGAACGCGAGTTTCACCATATCTGGTTCGCGCAGAGGGTGCGCTAGGCAGGGCGTCGGGGGCCGTGGGTTCTGATCCGCAAGCGGCAACGGACCTCCGGCTCTATTTGCTCCAGCTTTGGCTTTGTCCCGATCTCTTGGCGATGGGGCGGTCTGCAATCCCTAATAAGGGCGATCGATATCGCTCGTCAGCCACATTTCCGACGGCAGTTTCGAGCTGAATACCGCTACGTTCGTGCTCTCGAGCAATAGCCGCAGGCGCTTCTTCTGATCGATATCGTTGGTCAATATGGCCACGCGATCGGACGGCTGGAAGGTGCGCTGCATTTGCCACAGGGTTCGGGCTGCGACAGCCTCGCTCGGGCGAAGCGCCTCTGTAATATCGAACAGAATACGAATAGGCCGCCCATGTGCGCGCCGCCTGCTCAGCTCGATCCTCAAATTTCGATAAAGCAAATCGACATCGACCAATTCCCATTGGCCGCTCGCAAAGATCGCCATGATCCCGTCAGGATCGGAAAGCAGATCGATTTCAACCACATCCCACCCTATCATGCTTAATGCATGCTTCATTTTATCGAAGCTTATATGCATTTCACCGCACCCGCCGTCAACTTTGCAGGGTGGCGGACCGGCAGGTGAAAGCAACCGGACCCAAGCCGCCGACCGATCGCGTTCTTGCATCCCGTCCCGCCGGTGGCACCACCGGCGGGACGCATGTTGTTCAGCGTTCGATCTGGCTGACGTCGCGCACCGCGCCCTTGGCGGCGTTGGTGGTCATCGCGGCATAGGCGCGCAGGGCAGGAGACACTTCGCGCTTGCGGCCGAAGGGCTTCCACGCCTTCGCCCCGCGGGCTTCCATGTCGGCGCGGCGTTCCGCCAGCAGCGCATCGTCCAGATCGACCTTGATGACGCGGGCCGGGATGTCGATGACGATCGGGTCGCCGGTCTGGACCAGCGCGATCAGGCCGCCTTCGGCCGCTTCGGGCGAGACATGGCCGATCGACAGGCCCGACGTGCCGCCCGAAAAGCGGCCGTCGGTGATGAGCGCGCAGGCCTTGCCCAGCCCCTTCGACTTCAGATAGCTGGTGGGATACAGCATTTCCTGCATGCCCGGGCCACCCTTTGGCCCTTCATAGCGGATGACGACGACGTCATTGGCCTTCACTTCGTTGCCCAAAATGCCCGCGACCGCCGCGTCCTGGCTTTCATAGACACGCGCGGTGCCGTGGAAGACAAGGATGCTCTCGTCCACGCCGGCAGTCTTCACGATGCAGCCTTCCGGGGCCAGATTGCCGAACAGCACGGCCAGGCCGCCATCCTTGGAGAAGGCATGTTCGGCCGATCGGATCACGCCCTTTTCGCGGTCGGTATCCAGTTCCTCCCACCGTTCCGACTGGCTGAACGCGGTCTGGGTCGGCACGCCGCCCGGTGCCGCTCGGTAGAAATTGCGCACTTCCTCGCTGTTCGTCCGGCCAATGTCCCAGCGGGCGAGCGCGGCCGCCATGGTGGGGGCATGGACGGTCGGCAGGCTGGCGTCGATCAGGCCGGCGCGTTCCAGTTCGCCCAGGATCGCCATGATGCCGCCGGCGCGGTGGACATCCTCCATATGAACGTCGTTCTTGGCCGGGGCGACCTTGCACAGGCATGGCACGCGGCGCGACAGACGGTCGATATCCGCCATGGTGAAGTCGATCCCGCCTTCATACGCGGCGGCCAGCAGATGCAGCACCGTGTTGGACGACCCGCCCATGGCGATATCCAGGCTCATCGCATTTTCGAACGCGGCGAAATTGGCGATGTTGCGCGGCAGGACGCTCTCGTCATCCTGCTCATAATAGCGCTTCGTGATGTCGACGATGACATGGCCGGCCTCACGGAACAGGCGCTCGCGATCCGAATGGGTGGCCAGGGTCGAACCATTGCCCGGCAGCGACAGGCCCAGCGCTTCGGTCAGGCAGTTCATCGAATTGGCGGTGAACATGCCCGAACAGCTGCCGCAAGTAGGGCAGGCCGACCGTTCGATGGTCTTCACTTCCTCGTCGGTATAGCTTTCGTCGGCGGCGACGACCATGGCGTCGACCAGATCGAGCGCCACCTTCTTGCCGCGCACTGTCGCCTTGCCCGCTTCCATGGGGCCGCCCGACACGAAGACGACGGGGATGTTGAGGCGCATCGCGGCCATCAACATGCCCGGCGTGATCTTGTCGCAATTGGAGATGCACACGATCGCGTCGGCGCAATGGGCGTTGACCATATATTCGACGCTGTCGGCGATCAGATCGCGGCTGGGCAGCGAATAGAGCATGCCGCCATGGCCCATGGCGATGCCGTCATCGACCGCGATGGTGTTGAATTCCTTGGCAACGCCGCCCGCCGCCTCGATCTCGCGCGCGACCAGCTGGCCCAGATCCTTGAGGTGGACATGGCCCGGCACGAATTGGGTGAATGAATTGGCGATGGCGATGATCGGCTTGCCGAAATCCTCATCCTTCATGCCCGTCGCGCGCCATAGACCACGGGCGCCCGCCATGTTGCGGCCATGGGTGGTGGTGCGGGAACGATAGGCAGGCATGACTCGGAATCCTTCAGACTATGATCGCGCCCCTCTACAGACTGTAACGCGGCTGTGAAACATTTTATTCCTTTTGCGCGTCATTTCTATCATTTTATTGCGAGCGCTTCGCGGCGTCGCCGTGGCTGACCCTGTCCCACGATGGGACCGCCCCGCCGGCCGGGCAAAGCCGGGCTGGCGCTGGCGGCGATCATGGTTAAGAAACCATTATGCGTTTCTTGTCGCCCCGCCTGCGCCCTCTTGTCCTTGCATCCGTGTTGGGCCTGTCGCTGATGGCGGGCGGATCGGCCGATCCGGTGCAGGCCGCGGGCGAAGCGGTGATGGCGCCGGGCGGCTATCGCTGGCTGGAGACTGGCCCGTGGGACGCATCACGCGACGGGCCGATCTATATGGTCATCAGCATCGAAAAGCAGATGATCCATGTCTATAGCGGCGACCGGCTGATCGGCATGGCCAGCGTATCGACGGGCATGAAGGGGCATCGGACCCCGACCGGCGACTATCCGATCCTGCAAAAGCGGCAATGGCACCGCTCCAACCTCTACAGCAATGCGCCCATGCCCTATATGCAGCGGCTGACCTGGGACGGGATTGCGCTGCATGCAGGCCATAATCCGGGCTATCCCGCCAGCCATGGCTGCATCCGCCTGCCTTATGCTTTCGCACGCGACCTGTTCGCGCTGACGAAGATGGGGACGTTGGTGGAGGTGACGCAGGCGCGGCTGAGCGCGGCGCTGAAACTCGACGCGCTGGTGCTGAGCGATCCGGGCAGCACCGTGGTTACGTTCGGGCAGGGGCGGGGGAGGGGCGGCGTCACCCTGCCGCCAGTGCCGGCCGATGCGGGGCAGGGCGAGGTGCCGATGCTGGAGATCGATCCCGGCATTTTCGGGATGATGCGGCGATAGTCGGGCGGAAGCGGACATAATAGCCCCTCCCTTTCAAGGGAGGGGTTGGGGTGGGTGCGAGCGAAGCGAGCTTCCAATCTATCGAGGTAAAGCGCCGCTAAAGCGTCGCTCCCCACCCCAAGCCCTCCCCTGAAGGGGAGGGGCTTATGTCTCGTTTTCACCCCATCTCCGCCATTGCCTCTTTCTCCTTTCTCCGCATGATATCGCGATGCCGATCTCCCGGCTCGTCGCAGCACCCCTTTCAACGCGACCAACATCGGCGCAGGAAGGGGCGTCCGGCGGCTAGGCTAAGGAGTATCGATGCAGGCCCATTCCACGCCCACCCAGCCGCTGCCCCATCGTTCCCTCGCGGTCGCTGCGCTTTCCACCATCGTCGAATGGTATGATTTCACCCTCTATCTCTATTTCGCGACCGTGTTGTCGCGGGTGTTTTTCGGTGGCGGTACGGTCGGGCTCGGGGATGTGCTGGCGGGGTTTGCCATCGCCTATCTGATGCGGCCGGTGGGCGCGATCGTCTTTGGGCATATCGGCGATCGCTATGGACGGCGGCTGACCATGATCCTGTCGATGGGGATGATGACCGCGGCCATGCTGGCGACGGCGATGTTGCCGACCCATGCGCAGGTCGGTCCGGCGGCGGGATGGATGATGATCGGGCTGCGCTGCCTGATGGCCTTCTCCGTGGGCGGCGAATATACCGGCGTGGTCGCTTATCTGCTGGAGGGCGCGCGGGCGGAACGGCGCGGCCTGGTCACGTCGCTGGCGTCGGCGGCGAGCGAAGTGGGTGCGCTGCTGGCGGCGGGCGTGTCGGCGCTCACGGTGGCGTCGCTGGACGAAGGCGCGCTGGCGGCATGGGGATGGCGCATTCCATTCCTGGTCGGCGCGGCGCTGGCCGGCATCATCCTTCTGGCTCGATCGACCATGGAGGAGTCCCCCGATTTCCTGCGGCAACAGGCGCAGGCGACCACGCCCCGATCGCCGCTGCGCCACAGCCTGCGCCACCATCGCGCTGCCATCGGCCGGGGTTTTGCCATTTCGGCACTGGGGTCCATCAGCTATTATGTCGGCATCACCTATGTGCCCAGCTTCCTGTCCGCCATGGGCACGACCGGGGAAGCCGATGCCCTGTGGCTGTCCACGCTGGCGGCGCTGGCCGTCATCCTGGTGACGCCGCTGACGGGCTTGCTGACCGACCGGATCGGGCGCCGGCCGGTGCTGGTCGGGCTGGCGATCGCGGGCGTGGTGCTGCCGATGCTGCTCTTCCTGATGATGCGCGGGGGCTTTGGCCTGGCGCTGGCGGGGGCGGTGGTGCTGGCCTGCCTTGGCGGCGCGGTCAGCGCCGTGGGTGCGGTCGCCACGGCCGAGCAATTTCCGGGCGAGGGGCGGCTCAGCGGTCTGGCCTTTGGCGCGACCAGCGCGACGGCGCTGTTCGGCGGATTGACGCCATGGCTGGCGCATCATTTGGTGGAGGCGAGCGGGTGGGCACCCGCACCGGGCGCCATGATCGCGATCGTGGCGCTCTGCGTCCTGCCGGTGCTGGTGATGCTGCCCGAAACCGCGCCGCGCAAAAGCAAAAAGGCCGATCCGGTGGCGGGTCGGCCTTTTTAGGGCTGTTCCCCGGCCTTTCGACTGCCTGCCAAGGCAGGCGCTCAGGATAAACTTCGCCCAAAGGTCGAAGGCCGGGGTCCAGATCAAAGCGTGGAACTGGACCCCGGCCTTCGCCGGGGAACAGACCATAGTGCCGGTTACGCCGCCTGCGCCGCGTCTTCGCTGGCCGGCAGGCGGATGAGATAGTCGAAGGCCGACAAGGCCGCCGTCGATCCCGCGCCCATCGCGATCACGATCTGCTTATAGGGCACGGTCGTGCAGTCGCCTGCGGCGAAGATGCCCGGCTGGCTGGTTTCGCCACGCGCGTCGATCTCGATCTCGCCGCGCGGCGACAAAGCGATCGCGTCCTTCAGCCATTCGGTGTTGGGGACCAGGCCGATCTGGACGAAAATGCCTTCCAGTTCGACATCATGTTCCGTGCCATGGTTGCGGTCCTTGTAGGACAGGCCCGTCACCCGCTCGCCATTGCCGTCGACCTTGGTGGTTAGCGCCGATGTGATGATCTTCACGTTCGGCAGGCTGGCCAGTTTCCGCTGCAACACCGCATCGGCGCGCAGCTGGCTGTCATATTCGACCAGCGTCACATGCGCGACGATACCGGCCAGATCGATGGCCGCCTCGACGCCGCTATTGCCGCCGCCGATCACCGCCACGCGCTTGCCCTTGAACAGCGGACCGTCGCAATGGGGGCAATAGGCGCCGCCCTTGTTGCGATACTCCTCTTCGCCCGGCACGCCCATCTGCCGCCAGCGGGCGCCGGTGGACAGGATGAGGGTGCGGCCCTTCAGCGATGCGCCATTTTCCAGCACGACTTCATGATAGCCACCCTCGACCTTGGAAGGGATCAGCTTCGCCGCCTTTTGCAGGTTCATGATCTCGACGTCATAATCCTTGACGTGCGCTTCCAGCGCCGACGCGAGCTTCGGTCCCTCTGTGCGGGAAACCGAGATGAAATTCTCGATATCCATCGTGTCGAGCACCTGACCGCCGAAGCGTTCGGCCGCGACGCCGGTGCGGATGCCCTTGCGTGCCGCATAGATGGCCGATGCCGCGCCGGCGGGGCCGCCGCCGATCACCAGCATTTCGAACGGATCCTGCGCCTTGATCTTCTCGGCCGCCTTCGCTTCCGCGCCGCTGTCGATCTTGGCGACGATCTGCTCCAGTTCCATGCGGCCCTGCCCGAAGGGTTCGCCGTTCAGGAAGATGGTCGGTACCGCCATCACCTTGCGCACATCCACCTCTTCCTTGAACAGGCCGCCGTCGATGGCGACATGGCTGATCCGGGGATTGAGGACGCTCATCAGGTTGAGCGCCTGCACCACGTCCGGGCAGTTCTGGCACGACAGCGAGAAATAGGTTTCGAAGGCGAAGTCCCCGTCCAGATCCTTGACCTGCTGGATCAGATCCTGCGCGGCCTTCGACGGATGACCGCCGACCTGGAGGAGCGCCAGCACCAGCGAGGTGAATTCATGCCCCATCGGCAGGCCTGCGAAGGTCACGCCGATATCGGTGCCCACGCGGCGGATCATGAAGCTGGGCTTGCGCTTGTCCGCGCCCGTCACGACCGACACCTTGTCCGACAGTTCGGCGATTTCGTTCAGCAGTTCGCCCATTTCGCGCGACTTCGCGCCATCATCCAGCGACGCCACCAGCTCGATGGGCTGCGTGATGTTCGCCATATAGGCCTTCAATTGACCCTTGAGATTTGCGTCCAACATCTTGTGCGTCTCCATGGATTAGAGCGTTTTCAAGGCAGGCGTAGTCGCCTGCTGGCTTGGAAAACGCGGCAAACTATAAACCTGGAGCAGCCGAGCCGATGCAACCGGCTTGGCTGCTCCAGTGCGCGCGACGATCCGCTCGCCGGACGGTGCGACCCGAAGGCCCGGCGTTTCGTTCGAAGATAGCGAGGAATTTCGATATAAAAACCCTGCCGGGCCGGGGAGTATTCTCAACCCGGTCCGGCAGGGGCCTTCACAGGTCTTTATTTAGATCTTGCCGACCAGGTCGAGCGACGGGGCCAGGGTGGCTTCGCCTTCTTCCCACTTGGCAGGGCAGACTTCGCCCGGATGGCTGGTCCAATATTGGAGCGCCTTCACCTTGCGGAGCAGTTCGGCCGCGTTGCGACCCACGCCCTCGGGGGTGATTTCAACGAGCTGGATCACGCCTTCGGGATCGAGCACGAAAGTGCCACGGTCGGCCAGGCCGACGCCTTCGCGCAGAACGTCGAACTGGTTGGCCAGTGCGTGGTTCTGGTCACCGACCATGAAATAGTTGATCTTGCCGATCGCCGGCGACGTGTCGTGCCAGGCCTTGTGGCTGAAATGCGTGTCGGTCGACACCGAATAGACTTCCACGCCCATGCCCTGCAGGGTGGGGTAGATGTCGGCCAGGTCTTCCAGCTCGGTCGGGCACACGAAGGTGAAGTCGGCCGGGTAGAAGAAGAAGACGGCCCACTTGCCCTTCACGTCTGCGTCGGTGATGTCGACGAACTTGCCTTCCTTGTAGGCGGTGGCCGAGAAGGGCTTCAGGGGGGTGTTGATGAGAGCCATGGGCTTCCTTTTCCTGATGAAGAATATTGCGTTTGCGAACACCCATGTAGGGACGCAGGCGATTCGGGGGAAATTGCTTTTCTCGGATGTGCTAAGTGAGAAAAGCGATCAGAGCCTGCCTCACTGATCGACCGTTTCGCCTTAAATCTGCAATAATTTGCCCATGGCATCTTCCACCATGGCCTGCGCCTCTTCGGGGGAGAAGGTGGAGCGATCGAGGCAAAGCTCCAGCCACAGCCCGTCCACCAGCGCGCTCAGGCTGATCGCGGCGATCCGGGTCTGTGACGCGGACAGGGCAGGGGCGGCGGCCTGCAACAGCGCCTCCAGCTGCGCGCGGGTGCCGCCATAGACGTCGGCATGGACGGCGGCGATCGCCGGGTCGGATTTGACCAGGCTCCAGAAGGCGATCCAGGTGGCGAGCAGGTCCGGGTCCAGGATCGGTTCGCGGAAATTGGCCTGAAGGCAGGCGCGCAGCCGGTCGTGCGGATCGTCACCCGCTGCCTCGATCGCGGCGTCCAGCGCGGCGGACACGCGGGTTCCCACATCGGCATAGGTGGCCAGGATCAGCGCATCGACGCCTTCGAAATAATGGGTCAGCAGGCCTGACGACACACCCGCCCGCGCGCAGATGGCGCGCACGGATGTGCCGCCGACGCCCTTTTCGGCAAGGCAGCGGGCCGTCGCCTCGATCAGCGCCTGCCGCCGCACGTCGGCCGCTTCGCGCACGAAGCGCGCTCTGGGCTTGGCCCCTTCGACGCGGGCTCCGCCTGCGCGCTCTCCAAATCTGTCGGTCATTGTCATTCCCCCACTTGCGTCTTTGCGCGCGGACGCGGCGGCTGGCAAGAGATCCTCCCATGTCCCGGGGATCATATCGGGACGTCTGGTGGTTGTGATCGAAAGATGAAGGAGACTGACGGATGATGCGCGCCCTTTCCCCGCTTTTGCTGCTGCCCGTGCTGCTGGCCGGTTGCGCCAAGAACGCCGACAATGAAGCGGTGGCCAACAACGCCGCCAATGTCGCGTCGGTCGAGACGTTCGACGAGAGCGACGCGGCCCCGATCGATAATCAGGCCAACGCCCAGAGCGCCGACGCCCGCCTGCCCACCGACGACTGGGTCGGAAAATGGACCGGGCCAGAAGGATTGTTCCTGGACATCCAGCCTTCGCCTGACGGAAAACCTGGCCATTATGCGCTGACCAACAAGGATAATCTGGACCGGCAGGGCGATTATCCGGGTGTCGCCGAAGGCACGACGATCCGCTTCGTGCGCGATGGCAAGGATCTGGCGATCCGGCCGGGCAATGGCGACGAGACGGGCTTCAAATATCTGGCCGGCAAGGATGACTGCCTGATCGTGGTGAAAGGGCAGGAGGGCTATTGCCGTTAGGAGCCGTCGCACAGGACAATATCCCCCCGTCATCCCGGCCCCTTCAACAGCCTCAGGACAGGCTTGATCCGGGATCTCGCTTACTTCTCTCCACCATTTGAACAAAAGCGGGACCCCGGCTCAAGGCCGGGGTGACGAAACATTCCCGGTTCAACCGCTCAACCCCTCCAGCGCGGAAAAGCGCTGCGACCAGAGCGCGCCATGGATCGCCATCCACTGGATCACCGGGCCAAGTCCCTTTACTCGCGCGGCATACCAGGTTTCGCGGCCGGCGCGGCGCGCGGTCACGAGGCCGGCCCGTTTGAGCTTGGCAAGGTGGCGGGACACCATCGGCTGCGATACGCCCGACACTTGGGTCAGCGCCTGAACATTCTGTTCCCCCTCCCGCACCAGCGTCTCCAGCAGGGCACGGCGGGTGCCGTCCGACAGCGCCTTGAACAGGGCATCGGTGGCGGCGTCGCGATCGGCGTTTCGTGATTCATGTGTCATCGTTAATTCATAATCATATGGTTATGAATATGTCCAGTTTTACGCGACGACTCGCCTATTTTCGGCGTTAACCAAAAAAAGTCAGGCGGGCAGCGGTGGAGAGTCTTTTACGCAACACCGCCTCATGTAGAGTCTGCGTCGAGTCGCACGACTCAATATCTTGTGGGTGCCTGCTTCGTTCTCATGGCCGTTAACTATTTTCTGAAGCCTGGCGCCTAAGCCGCTGATCTTGACGGCGGACTCCCGAGGACTCAGTGCTGGGCCTCAAGACGATATGGGGGCCAAGACTATGGGTGTAATGGAGCGCGTCGCAGCGCCGCGGCGGAAGAAGGCGGTTGCGTCCGTAGAGGTCGAAGCCGACCGCCTGCTGCGTGGCGATTGCATCTCGGAAATGGCCAAGCTGCCCGACAATTGCATCGACATGATCTTTGCCGATCCGCCCTATAATCTCCAGCTGGGCGGCGACCTGTTCCGGCCCGAAGGCGGCCGGGTGGACGCGGTCGACAATGATTGGGACAAGTTCGACACGCTGGGCAGCTACGACCGCTTCACCAAGGCGTGGCTGCGCGAGGCGCGCCGTATCCTGAAACCCAATGGCTCCATGTGGGTGATCGGCAGCTATCACAATATCTTCCGCGTCGGCACCGCGCTCCAGGACGAAGGCTTCTGGATTCTGAACGACATCATCTGGCGCAAGTCCAACCCCATGCCCAATTTCAAGGGCACGCGCTTCACCAATGCGCATGAAACGCTGATCTGGGCGAGCCAGGGTGAAGACGCCAAATATACGTTCAATTACAAGGCGATGAAGACGCTCAATGACGAGTTGCAGATGCGCTCCGACTGGGTGCTGCCGATTTGCGGCGGGCAGGAGCGGTTGAAGCGCAACGGGACGAAGGCGCATCCGACGCAAAAGCCCGAAGCGCTGCTCTATCGCGTGATGCTGGCCACCACCAAGCCGGGTGATGTGGTGCTCGATCCTTTCTTCGGCACCGGCACCACCGGCGCGGTCGCCAAGCGTCTGGGCCGCAAATGGATCGGCATCGAACGCGAGCCGGACTATATCGAAGTCGCGCTGGAACGCATTGAAGCCGCGCTGCCGCTGGACGAAAGCGCGCTCACCATCATGCAGACCGCGCGGCAGCAGCCCAAGGTCGCGTTCGGCACGCTGGTCGAGACGGGCTATCTGAACCCCGGCACGGTCCTGATGGACGCCAAGCGCCGCTGGCAGGCGGAGGTCCGCGCGGACGGATCGCTCAGCGTCGGTACGGACAGCGGCTCGATCCACAAGATGGGCGCCACATTGCAGGGCGCGCCCAGCTGCAACGGCTGGACCTTCTGGCATATCGAGGTGGACGGCAAGCTGGCCGCGATCGACACGCTGCGCCAGACCTATTTGCTGGCGAACGAGCCTTGATCTCAAACACCGTTCGCCCTGAGTAGTCCCTGAGCTTGTCGAAGGGGCATATCGAAGGGTAGGGCGATGCTTCGATATGGGGCTTCGACGTCGCTCAGCCCCTACTCAGCACGAACGGGTCTTGTCATGTCCACCTTGTTGCCCACCATCCCCTCTGACGCCCGCCTGTACCTCAAGCCCATATGGTTCGTGCCGACCCCCATCGGCCAGCCCGATGGTAGCACGGCGCGGATGGGCAATGGGCTGATCTGGTTTCAGGGCTATGAACTGAGCGCCTTCGATGGCGCGCGGCGGATCACGCGGGTAACGGTGCCGGTGGCCGATTTCGATGCGTCCATCGCCGCGCTGCCCGAACCGCTGGCGCAGCGGGCGCAGCAACTGGCGGCGAATATCTCGGCGCAGCGCGCGCCCTTGGTGCTGGGCGATCGCACGATCCGCTTCGACGCGCCGCAGGTGATGGCGATCCTGAACGTCACGCCCGACAGCTTCTCCGACGGCGGCAAACATGTGGGCGATCCGCAGGCGGCGGCCGATGTCGGCTTCGCCATGGCGGCGGCCGGCGCGGCGCTGATCGACGTGGGCGGGGAATCGACCCGACCCAAGGCGGCGAAGGTGTGGGAAGGCGACGAGATCGCCCGCATCGCCCCGGTGATCGAGCGGCTGGCGGCGGCGGGCGTCTCGGTGTCGGTCGACACGCGCAAGGCCGCGGTGATGGAGGCAGCACTGGCCGTCGGCGCAAGGATCATCAACGATGTCAGCGCTTTGGCACACGACTCGCGCAGCCTGGAGGTGGTGGCGACGGCCGGCTGCCCGGTCATCCTGATGCACGCCCCGTCGGCGGGCGACGATCCGCATGAGAATGCGGCGGGCTATGGCGATGTGGTTGCCGATGTGTTCGACCATCTGGAGGCGCGGATCGCGGCCTGCGAGGCCGCCGGTATCGCGCGGGCCAACATCATGGTCGATCCGGGCCTGGGCTTCGGCAAGAGCCTGGCGGACAATCTGGCTCTGGTGAACGGGCTGGCGACTTTTCAGGCGCTGGGCGTGCCGTTGCTGTTCGCGGGCAGCCGCAAGCGATTGATCGGCGCGCTGTCGAACGAGGCGCCCGCAGCGGATCGGCTGGGCGGATCGGTCGCGCTCGCCTTCCGCGCAGCACAGCACGGGGCGCAGATGGTGCGCGTGCATGACGTGAAGGAAAGCGTGCAGGCGCTGCACCTCTGGCGCGGCCTAGCCGATGCGGGACTGAGCGCGGTTTGAGGATTGGCTGATTTCGAGCAGAAGCGGATATAATAGCCCCTCCCTTTCAAGGGAGGGGTTGGGGTGGGTGCGAGCGAAGCGAGCTTCCAATCTATCGAGGTAAAGCGCCGCTAAAGCGCCGCTCCCCACCCCAACCCCTCCCCTGAAGGGGAGGGGCTTATGTCTCATTTCCACCCAAAGCTGTCCTACGCCGGCCCGGACTGCTATAGTCCGTCTCGCTCTATCGCCGCACCTCGTCCACGTAACAAAATGTCCAACTCTTGTTTCGATATGTCGAAATCAGTGGGCAATGTGGGAAGTTAAGCGGCGCATTTCCTATCCCGGCCGTCGCTGATCAGCCCAGCGCCAATCCATAAAAGCGGCTATCCACCGCCATCCGGAGAAAATGAGCCGGCAGATTTTCCGCCGCCACCAGTCCAAAGCCATTTTTCTCGTAAAATCGGTGCGCCGCCAGGAAGCGGTCGGTCGTGCCAAGCCATAGTTGACGGACGCCTCTGTCGCGCGCCTCCGCCTTCAGCCGGTCAAGCAAAGCCTGTGCCACCCCGGCGGTCCGCCCGCGATGGCTGGCGGCGACGAACATCTTGCGCAGCGCCGCCTGACCCGATCCGATATCCCTGAGCGCGATCGTGCCAACCAGCCCGCCGTCGGCCTGCGCGACCCAAAAGTCGCCGGTGCCGTTCTGATAAAAGGCCGGAATGTCGCTCAGGTCCGGCTGATCCTGCGCGGTGATGGCGATGCCATATTCGTCGCGCTGGATCGTCAGGATCAGGTCCAGCACCCCCGGCTGGTCGGCGGGGGTGAAGCGGCGGATCGTCAGGGTCAGTTGGCGGGTTTCTTCGCGGCCGGTGCGGCGGCATTGGCGGCGGGCGCCGAAGCCGCCGCTTCCGCCTCAGCCTTGGGCGCAAAGGCGCGCAGGCTGGCCAGCGTCTGCTCGGCAATGCCCTGATATTGTTCGCTCAGCATTTCGGGATAGACGAAGGTGGCGGTCACGATCGATCCGTCGGCCTGCTTGAGCAGGCGCAGCGCCACATTATTGCCTTCGCCGTCATTGGCGGTGCCGCGATATTCATTCTCGCCGATAAAGTCGCCATCGACCCCTTCCGCGCCGCTGCTGACCGCTTCGACAATCTGCTGGAGCGTCTGGTCATTGTCATTTTTCTGCCAGAAGACGCGGACGTCGGCGCCGGCACCCGGATCCTGATAGACGGCGCCGTCCGCGTTGCTGGCGTCCTTGTCGATGGTCCAGCCTTCGGGGAAGGTCACGGAAAAGCCGCGCGTCTGGTTCACATAATTGCGGTTTTCGACCTCGTCCGCCTGCGCATTGGCGATCGCATTGGCGGCGGCGGCATTGGCGGCGTTGGCCAGTTCCTCCTGGCTCGGCATGTCGGCGACCTTTTCGGTCCGGCCGCAACCGGCGAGCAGCACGAGGGGGATCAGGGCGGCGAGGGCTGGATTTTTCATGGGCCGATCCAAAGCATAGCCGCGCGGATAATTCAACGCCGCAAGCAGGCTGGCGGCGTCGATCCGTTATCTCCGTCCGTTCAGGCTGCCCGTTCAGGCCGCGCTATCGATGCCCAGTTCCGCCAGCTTGCGATACAGGGTGGAGCGACCGATGCCCAGCCGCCGGGCGACCTCCGTCATGCGGCCGCGATAATGGCCGATGGCCAGCCGAATGACGTCGGCCTCTATCTCTGCCAGCTGGCGGACATGGCCGTCCCCTTCGAACAGGGTGATGCCCGCGCCGTCGCGATGCGGCTGACCGGCGGCGCGCGGGCGCATCGGCACTATGCTGGCGCTGCCGGCCTGGATATGGGCGGCGATCTGCGGGAAATCCTGCGGCGTCAGCGCGTCGCCCTCGCACAACACGGCGGCGCGGAAGAGGGCGTTCTGCAACTGGCGGACATTGCCCGGCCAGCCATGCTGCATCAGCAGCGCCAGCGCATCGTCAGTGACGCCCAGGCCGCGCAGTCCCGGCTGAGTGGCGATGCGGGCGAGCAGATGGCGCGAGAGAGCCGGGATGTCGCCCATCCGCTCGCGCAGGGGCGGGACGGTCAACTGGACGACATTGAGGCGATAATAGAGATCTTCGCGGAAACGGCCGGCCTCGACCTCCTCGATCAGCCGCTTGTTGGTCGCGGCGATGACGCGGACGTCGACATGGGACGGGCGGCGGGCGCCGATCGGCTGGACTTCGCCATCCTGCAATACGCGCAGCAGCTTGACCTGCGCGTCCAGCGGCATCTCGCTGACTTCGTCCAGAAAGATGGTGCCCATGTCCGCGCTGGCGAACCGGCCGACATGGCGGTCGAACGCGCCGGTGAAGGCGCCGCGCTCATGGCCGAACAGTTCCGATTCGACCAGGTTCGCGGGAATGGCGCCGCAATTGACCGTGACCATCGCCTGTTTGTGGCGGGGTGAAGCGGCATGGATGGCGCGGGCGATCACATCCTTGCCGACGCCGCTTTCGCCCTCGATCAATACGGGCACGCGGGCGCGCGCCGCCTTGGCCGCGATGGCGAGCGCCGCGCGAAATTGCGGGGCGGAACCGACCACATCTTCGAACGAAAGGGGAGCGGTGATCTTTTCGGTGAGCGGGCGCAATTCGCCTGCCGCCGCACCTTCGGCTAGCGTCGCGTTCAAGGCGGCGAGCAGACGTTCGGGCGCGATCGGCTTGGACAGATAATCGGTCGCGCCCGCGCGCATCGCCTCCACGGCGACGGCGACGCTGTTATGCGCGGTCAGGATCAGGATGGGCAATGCCGGGCGGCGGGCGCGAATCTCGCGGATCAGGCCGGACGGTTCATAGTCCGGACTCCACTGGTCCAGGATGATCGCATCCAGCTGCATCCCGTCCTGCGTGCCCAGCGTGGCGATGGCGGTTTCGCCGTCGGCGGCAAAGATGGTGCGCCATCCTGCGCGCGCGCCCAGCGCCGAAACCAGCCGCCGTTGGGCCGGTTCGTCGTCGATCAGCATCAGCATCGGTACGCCGTCGCGCGTCATCAAACCCCTCATGTGCAAAGCTGGGCATGATGGTAAGCACAGGGAGTAAAAGCGGACTTAACCGCGTGGAATTTTCTTGGGGCTGCCGGGTTGAGGCCATGGCCCCCAAACGATAAGAGATGGGCACAATCATCGCGACAAGGGGACAGGATATGGCGTCGGAAGGCAATATGAAGGCCGCGAACCAGACTTATGGCAGCTTCATCGGTTTCGTGAAGTGGGGCACGATCGCCTCCGTCGCTCTTGCTGCGCTGGTCGTCCTGCTGATCGCCAGCTGATCCCCATAGCATTTCCTGGCCGGACGGAGGGGGCATGAACGGCGCCAGCCTGTTGCCCCTATTCCTGTTGGCCGTTGCGGGCGGTTTCATCGCCGCCCGGCCGGATGCCGATCCGGATCGCCCGCTCTGGCGCGCCGGGGTCGGCGCATTGCCGGCGATCATGCTGGTCGGCGCCGTGATCGCCGCGGCCGAATCTGGCAGCGCCAGCGCCCGCTATCTCGCCCTGTTCGCCGTCCTCATCGCCAGCGTGGCCGCCGTGCTGCTGGTTGGCGTGCCTGAGCGGCGCTGGCCGCCGGTCGCGCCGGTCGAGGATGACGCTGGCGAGGATGACGCATGAGCGCCGCATTCGACCCCTCCTGGCTGGGCGCGCGCATCGACGGGGTCGATCCTTCGCCGCTGGTGGCGGGCATGTGGCTCGTCGCCGCCGCGCTGCTGCTCTGCGGATTGTGGCTGCGGGCGCATCGCGTCGGCAATCGGCTTGCGCTGGCGGGCGGCATGCTGGCGGTGGGCGCCGCGCTGTATAGCCATGATGTCGTCAACCTGCCCGAAATCGCCAGCGCTCTGGCGATCGGCGGGAGCATCGGCCTGACGCTCGCACGGCGGTGCGCGGCGCATCGGCTGCCTTGGCTGCTGGTGGTGGCCTATGGCCTGCTGGGGCTGGCGGGGATGGCGACTAGTGTGGCCCTGTTCCTCAATCCCTTCGCCTTCGCGCTGGTGGATGGGCAGGGCCATGTCACGCCCGCCCATGGCGCGCTGTTGCTGGCGGGCGTTGCGATCGGCGGGCTGGTGGCGCTTGGCGCGCTGCTGATGCTGGTCCGGCGGACGCAGCCGGGCCTGGCGCTGGTCGGCAGCGGCGCGGGCTGGGTGGCGGCGGCGCTGGGGCTGGCGATGGGCAACAGCGCGCTGCTATTGGTCGGCGGGATGGCGGGCGCCGCCGGGCTGCGTCTGGGGTGGCGCGCGCGGGCCTTGGGACGGGCTGCGTAAAGAGCCTTGCCCAGCGGGGCGTGCTTCCCCTAACGCTTGGCTATCTGATCCCTTTCCTGCGCAGCGGAGACACGCATTGCACACACTCGGCCTGATCGGCGGCCTCAGCTGGACCTCCACCGCCCGCTATTATGCGATCATCAATCAGGCGGTGCACCGTGCGCTGGGCGGCCAGCATAGCGCGCCGCTGCTGATCGACAGCCTGGACTTCGCGTCCGTCGCGGGATGCCAGAGCGAGGCGGACTGGGACGCCGCCGCCGCCAAGCTGATCGCGTCGGCCCGCCGGCTGGAGCAGGCGGGCGCGGAAAGCCTGCTGATCTGCGCCAATTCCATGCACCGCGTCTATGACAAGGTGCAGGCGGAGGTCGGCATTCCCATCATCCATATCGCCGAAGTGGTGGGCGACCGGATGCAGGCCGACGGCGTGGAAAAGGCCGCGTTGATCGGCACGCGCAACGTGATGACCGAGAAATTCTACCGCCAGCGCCTCGTCGCGCATGGGGTGTCGCTGCTGCCGGCCGACATGGAGCTGGCCGAACGGATCGACAAGATCGTCTATGACGAACTGACGGTGGGCAAGGTCAGCAAGGAATCCGAACGCTATATGAAGTCGGAACTGACCGACATCGCGAAGGAAGATGTGCAGGCGGTGGTGCTGGCCTGCACCGAATTGGAGCTGATCGTGGACGTGAAGGCGAATGTCCTGCCGATCTACGACTGCACCGGCATCCACGCCAAGGCGGGGGTGGAATTTATATTGGGTTGAGGGGCCACGCCCGTTCGCTCGCTCTCCTGTCACGTTCCCCGGCCTTCGACCGCTGGTCGAAGTTTATCCTGAGCGCCTGCCTTGGCAGGCAGTCGAAGGGCCGGGGAACAATAGTTCAGAGCATCGGGCGTCAGTAAAAAGCGCCGCCCTTCACCCACCCGGTTCGTTGATCGCGATATCCATGTCGGCGAGCGCCAGGCGCAGCAGTTCGGCCATGGTCGCGCGCGCGGCGGCGGTGTCGCGGGCGGCGATCGCCTGAAACACGGCGCGATGGTCGGGCAGGGGGTCGCGCGGCATCAGCTTCTTGCGATGTTTGAACGTGGTGGTCCAGCTCACCGCCGCCCCGACCGAACTGGCCAGCGCCTCCAGCGCATCATTATGGGTGGCGGCCAGGACCGCGTGATGAAAACGCTGGTCGGCGGCGCGGCCGTCGGGCGTGGACAGGCCAAAGCGCCCCATTTCCGCCAGCGCCGCTTCCATCGTCGCCAGTTGTTCGTCGGTGCGGCGGCGCGCGGCAAATTCGGCCGCCGCCGGCTCGATCACGCCGCGCAGTTCGAACAGGTCGCGGATGAAGCCGGCATCCGGCTCGCCCGCAAACATCCACGCCAGCATTTCGGGGTCCAGCACGTTCCAGCGGCTGCGCGGAAGGACGCGGGTGCCGGCCTTGGGGCGGCTTTCCAGCATCCCCTTGGCGATCAGGATGCGCACCGCTTCGCGATAGGCGGTGCGGGACACGCCCAGGCGTTCCGACGCCTCGATCTCGCCTTCGAACAATTCGCCGGGGCGGTGCCGGCCGGTCAGGATGGCGGTGCCCAGGTCGCGGGCGATCGTCTGATGGATGCGCAGCACGCTTTCCTCCGATCCGATCTTGCGCCCGCTACCCAAATGCCCGCTCCTATGCTTTAGTCCTCGAACGCTGCCGTAGGGCAATGCCGTCCGCAAAGGAAGGCATCCGCCACCAGTCGCAGCGGCGCGGTGTCGGCGTCGATCGCCTTTTCCGCCACCAGCCCGACGAAACGCCGGTACATGGTCGGATATTCCTCGTCCGGCGCCTTCAACTGCACTTCGCCGTCCAGACGCAGGGTGTTGCCGCCTTCGGACAGGAGCAGGCTGCCCTTGTCGGTATCGACCGCGATATCCCATGTCTGCGGGCCGGTCTGGCGCCAGTCGAACACGGTGTCGATCGCCGCGCCCGACGCCGTCGCCATGGCCAGCGTCGCGCCGATCGGCGCCTGCTTGTTCGACGGGACTTCGAGCGAAGCCGACAGGACGGTGATCGGCTCACCGACGATTTCCGTCAGGATCGAGAGGGCATTGATGCCCGGATCGAACACGCCGAAGCCGCCCGCTTCCCAGATCCAGGGCTGGCCCGGATGCCAGTGACGGACATCCTCGCGCCACTGGATGTCGATCCGCTCGACCTTGCGTTCGGCCATCCACGCCTTGGCCTGCGCCACGGCGGCGGCATAGCGGCTGTGCCAGCTGGCATAGAGCGTGACGCCTTGGCGCTTGGCCAGCGCCGTCAATGCCTCCACTTCGGACACGGTCGCGCCCGGCGGCTTTTCCAGAAACACATGCTTGCCCGCCAGCAACGCCTGCCGGGCAGCATGATAGCGGACCTGCGGCGGCTGGCAGAGGATGACGGCATCGAGGTCGGGTTCGCCCGCCAGCATCGCGCCGAGGTCGGGGTAATTATTCACCCCTTCCCCCTGCGCGTTGCGGCTGGCGACGGCGACCAGTTCGATGCCGTCGATCTTTTCGATGGCGGGCAGGTGCTGATCGCGCGCGATCTTGCCGAGCCCTACCAGACCTGCCCTTATCGTCATGCAGCGACTTCCAGCTTGCCTTCGTGACGGCGCGTCAGACCCCAGGGATTCGCATCCTGAAGCGCGGCGGGCAGCAGCGCGTCAGGCACGTCCTGATAGCAGACGGGGCGCAGGAAGCGCATCATCGCCAGCGTACCGACCGAGGTCGAACGGCCGTCGGCGGTCGACGGGAAGGGACCGCCATGGACCATGGCATGGGTCACTTCGACGCCGGTGGGCCAGCCGTTGGTGAGGATGCGACCGACCTTGCGCGACAGGGTAGGCAGCAGCTTGGCGGCATCGGCTTCATCGCCTTCGCCGATGTGCAGCGTCGCGGTCAGCTGGCCTTCCAGACCGGCGATGGTCGCGATGACCTCTTCGATGCTGGAGCAGCGGATGAGGACCGACGACGAACCGAAGACTTCTTCAGCGATGACCGGGTTCGACTTGAAGGTCGCGCTGTCGGTCGAGAAGAAGGCGGCCTGGCCACGGTTGACGCCTTCGGGATCGGTGCCGCGGGCGACGGTGGTGACGCCATCGGCGCCGACGAGGGCGGCAACGCCCTTTTCATAGGCGTCGTGGATGCCCGGCGTCAGCATGACCTGCGGCGCAGCGCCCGACAGGGCGGTCGCGGCAGCAGCGACGAAGCTGTCGAGGTCCGGGCCGTCCAGCGCGATGACCAGACCGGGGTTGGTGCAGAACTGGCCCGACCCCATGGTCAGCGAACCGACGAAAGCGGTGCCGAGCGCTTCGGCCTTGGCAGCCAGTGCGCCGGGCAGCAGCACGACCGGGTTGATCGACGACATTTCGGCATAGACCGGGATCGGTTCGGCGCGTTCGGCCGCGATCTTCATCAGCGCCGTGCCACCACCGCGCGAACCGGTGAAGCCGACGGCCTTGATGCGATGGTCGGCGACCAGCGAGGTGCCCAGCGCGCGGTTGGCGCCCGGCAGGTAGGAGAAGACGCCTTCATGCAGGCCAAGGCTCTTCACGGCAGCCTGAATGGCGCGGGCGACCAGCTCGCCGGTGCCGGGGTGGGCGCTGTGACCCTTGACCACGACGGGCGAACCGGCGGCGAAGGCCGATGCGGTGTCACCACCCGCCACCGAGAAGGCGAGCGGGAAGTTGGACGCACCGAAGACGGCGACGGGGCCGACCGAATGGTTGACGCGGCGCAGGTCGGCGCGCGGCAGAGGGGCGCGGTCCGGCAGTGCCTTGTCGATGGTGGCGTCCAGCCAGTCGCCCAGGCGCACATAGCTGGCGAACAGGCGCAGCTGGCCGACGGTGCGGCCACGCTCGCCTTCCAGACGGGCGCGCGGCAGGCCGGTTTCGGCCATGGCGGTTTCGATCAGCAGGTCGCCGACGGCCACGATATTGTCGGCCACGGTTTCCAGGAAAGTCGCGCGGGCATCCGGCGACAGGGTGGAGAAGCTTTCGAACGCGGCGTCGGCCAGCGCGCTGGCTTCTTCGACTTCGGCCGGCATGGCGCTGGAGAAGGCGACGTCGCCCTTTTCGCCGGTGGCCGGGTTGATGGCGTAGAAAGGCTCGCCGCCGGTGCGCTCGTTCGCGCCGATGAGGATGGCTCCGTTGAACATGGTCGTCTCCTGAAGGGGGTCGGAATGACTAGTCGATCATGCCGCAGGGATCTGACCCTTTTGCGGCATGGATGATGCTGAAATCGGAAACATGGGGGCGGCGCAGATGGCGAGCCGCCCCCATGGTTTCAAGGATCAAGGCCTCAAATAGAGGCCGGGATCAATGCCGGGATCAATGATTGTCGCGGGGCAGGCCCATGGTCTGGGCGATGCGCTGATATTTTTCTGCGCCTTCCAGGATGGCGCCGGTGTTCATCTGGCCCACGACCGAGCGCTGGATTTCCTGCCACGGCGTCTGCGAAGCGGGATATTTGAACCCGCCCTCGGCGACCAGCTTGGCGCGGCGCGCTTCCAGTTCCTCGTCGGAAATCAGAACGTTCACGACGCCAGCCTTCAGGTCCATGCGGACGCGGTCACCGGTTTCCAGCAATGCCAGGCCACCCATGGCCGCCGCTTCGGGCGAGGCGTTCAGGATCGACGGGCTGCCCGACGTGCCCGACTGACGGCCATCGCCGATGCAGGGGAGGGCGGACACGCCTTCGGTGATCAGATAGGCTGGCGGACGCATGTTCACGACTTCGGCCGCACCCGGATAACCGATCGGGCCAGCGCCGCGCATGAACATCAGCGTGTCGGCGGTGATGCCGACCGACGGATCGTCGATGCGGTGGTGATAATCTTCGGGGCCGTCGAACACGACGGCCGGGCCTTCGAAGGCTTCGGGATCGTCGGGGTTGGACAGGTAGCGCATGCGGAATTCTTCGCTGATGACGCTGGTCTTCATGACCGCTTCGTCGAACAGGTTGCCGGTCAGGACCAGGAAGCCCGCTTCGTCCTTCAGCGGTTGGTTGAACGGACGGATGACCTTTTCATCCTCAATCTCCACGCCCTTGCAATTTTCGCCCATGGTCTTGCCATTGACGGTCATCGCGCCTTCCTTGATCAGGCCCTGGTCGATCAACTGGCTGATGACGGCGGGCAGGCCGCCGGCGCGATAATAATCTTCGCCGAGATATTCGCCGGCCGGCTGCATGTTGACCAGCAGCGGCACCTTGTGACCGACCGTTTCCCAGTCCTTCAGCGGCAGTTCGACGCCCATGTGACGGGCGATCGCGGCCAGATGGATCGGCGCGTTGGTCGACCCGCCGATCGCCGAGTTGGCGACGATGGCGTTGTGGAAGGCGTCCAACGTCATGATCTCGGAGGGCTTCAAGTCCTCATGCACCATTTCCACGATGCGCTTGCCGGTCAGATAGGCGGCTTCCTGACGGTCGCGATAGGGCGCGGGAATCGCGGCGGTGCCGGGCAGCATCATGCCCAGCGCTTCGGCCAGCGCATTCATGGTGCTGGCGGTACCCATGGTGTTGCAGAAGCCGGTGGACGGCGCGGACGAGGCGACCAGCTTGATGAAGCCTTCATCGTCGATCTTGCCGGCGGCCAGCAGCTGGCGGCCATGCCATACGATCGTGCCCGAACCGGTCCGCTCGCCCTTGTGCCAACCGTTCAGCATCGGGCCGACCGACAGGGCGATGGCGGGGATGTTGACGGTGGCGGCAGCCATCAGCAGCGCCGGGGTGGTCTTGTCGCAGCCGCTGGTCAGGATCACGCCGTCGAGCGGATAGCCATACATGGCTTCGACCAGACCCAGATAGGCGAGGTTGCGGTCCAGGCCGGCGGTGGGGCGCTTGCCGGTTTCCTGAATCGGGTGGACCGGGAATTCCAGGGCGATGCCGCCCATTTCGCGAATGCCTTCGCGCATGCGTTCGGCCAGCACCAGATGGTGGCGGTTGCAGGGCGACAGGTCGCTGCCGGTCTGAGCGATGCCGATGATAGGCTTGCCACTGCGCAGTTCTTCCAGAGACAGGCCGAAATTGAGGTACCGCTCCAGATAGAGCGAGGTCATGTCGATATTGTCTGGGTTGTCGAACCAGGCGCGGCTGCACAGCTTCGGGGCAGTCTTGGGCGAATCGCTCATCGGGGGCATCCTGACGCAAAAATTGGGCATGGCGCGTTGACGCGCTCACCCTCCTGATATACTCAGACAAATAGAATTTCAAGCACCCGAAGTGGGGTAATGTGAGCGCTAACATAAATAAAGTCGGCAGAGGGGCGCGATGACCCGCTTTGCGGTGATCGGCGATTGGGGGACCAGCCGGCTGCGGCTGTTCCGGATCGAGCAGGAGGCCATCGTCGCCCGTCGCGACGGGCCGGGTATCGGCGCGGTGGGACGGGCCGCAGAGGCCGCCTTTGCCGACACGATCGCGCCCTGGCTGGACGATGGTACACCGGAATCGATTACGCTTTGCGGCATGGTCGGCGCGCGCGACGGCTGGGTCGAGGCGCCCTATGCCGACTGCCCGGCCGACGCGGCGACATGGCGGCAGACGGCGGTGCGGTTCGATTGGCGCGGCGCGCCGCTTGCCATCATGGCCGGTTTGGCCTGCGAAGGTGAGGACGGTATCCCCGACGTGATGCGGGGCGAAGAAACGCAGATTTTCGGCGCGCTGGCGCTCGATCCGGCGCTTGCCACGGGTCGGCACCTGATCGTGCTGCCCGGCACGCACAATAAATGGTCGCTGGTCGAGGACGGCCGGATCATCTCGTTCCGCACCATGCCGACCGGCGAGCTGTTCGCGCTGCTGCGCGATCAGTCGACGCTGGGGCCGAAAGTCGAGCCGACCGATCCGGCTGAAGAAGCCGCCGGTTTCGCCGAAGGGCTGGAGCGCGCGGGCGACGCGAAGCTGTTGCAGTCGTTGTTCGCGGCGCGGGCGATGCGGCTGCGCAGCGGTCGGTCGGGCGACTGGGCGCTGGGCTATCTGTCCGGCCTGCTGATCGGCTGCGAGATTGCGGAGATCATGACGACGCTGAGCGGCGCGGACGGCGTCGTGCTGATCGGCGACAAGCGCCTGTCGGCTCGCTATGCGCAGGCGCTCGACGCACGGGAGATCATGTCCCGTGCGTTGGATGGTGACGGCTGCGCGCTTGCGGGCCTCGGTTTTACGGGAGAATTGACGGCATGACCCTGGACGAATTGCTGGCCGACGGCGCGCCGCCGGTCTGCGCCATCCTGCGCGGCATCAAGCCGGAAGAGGCGATCGACGTCAGCGCGGCTCTGGTCGAAGCGGGCATCCGCATCCTGGAAGTGCCGTTCAATTCGCCCGAACCGTTGAAGAGCATCGCGGCGATGCAGGATGCGTTCGGCGACCGTGCGCTGATCGGCGGCGGCACGGTGCTGAGCGTCGAGGCGGTCGAGCAGCTGCATGGCGCGGGCGGGCGCATCATGGTGACGCCCAACACCAATCCCGCCGTCATCGCGCGCGGCGCCGAGCTGGGGCTGGAATTACTGCCCGGTTTCATGACGCCGAGCGAGGCCTTCGCCGCGATCGCGGCGGGCGCGAAGCGGATCAAGCTGTTCCCGGCCGCACAGCTGGGCGCGGCTTATGTGAAGGCGGTGAAGGACGTGCTGCCCAAACATGTCGGCGTCTGGGCCGTGGGCGGCACCGGCGCGGATACGATCGGCCAGTGGCTGGCGGGCGGATGCGAAGGCATCGGCGTTGGCGGCGCGCTCTACAAGCCGGGCGATGACGCGGCGACGGTGGGTCAGCGCGGGCGCGACCTGGTGGCGGCATGGAAAGCTGCGGTCGCCTGAATTTTCAGGCGACCCCTTCGGCCCGCTCCTCGGTTCGGTCCAGCACTTCGCGGATCTTCGCGGCCAGATCGGTATAGCCGAAGGGTTTGGTGAGCAGGTCCACGCCCGCGTCCAGCCGTCCATGATGGACGATGGCGTCGCGGGCATAGCCGGTGGTGAACAGGATTTTGAGGTCGGGCCAGCGGATCCGGGCTGCGCGCGCCAGATCCGCACCGGTCATCCCGCCGGGCAGCACCACGTCGGTGAAGAGCAGGTCCGCCCGACCGTTCGCCATGTCCAGCGCCTCCAGCGCGGCAGGGCCGTCAGCGGCAGTGATCACGTCATAGCCAAGGTCGCGCAGCACTTCGAGCGAATAGGCGCGGACATTGTCGTCATCCTCGCACAGCAGGATCGTCTCGCCGCCGCCGATGGGCCTGGCTACTGAAACGTCCTGCGCGTCATTGGCCGCGACGCTGCCATGATGGCGGGGGAGGTAGAGCCGTACGCCGGTGCCCCGGCCCGGCTGCGACTGGACGCGCATATGGCCGCCCGACTGTTTGATGAAGCCATAGACCATCGACAGGCCAAGGCCGGTGCCGCGCCCAACCTCCTTGGTGGTGAAGAAGGGTTCGATCGCCTGCGCCAGCGTGTCCGCATCCATGCCTTCGCCCGTATCCGACACGCAGATCACCACATAGGCGCCCGGCGTCAGGTCGCCGTCCTGCGTGGCCTGATCGGCGTCGATGACCCGATTGGCGACCTCGATCGTCAGCTGGCCGCCCGAAGGCATGGCATCGCGCGCATTGACCGCCAGGTTGAGCAGCGCATTTTCCATCTGGTTGATATCGACTTCGATCGGCCAGCTTTGCGGCGTTTCGATCGTCGCCACACGGATCGTCTCGCCCAGCGTCCGGTGCAGCATGTCGGTCATGCCGGCAACCAGCTGGTTGGGATCGACCGGGCGCGGGTCGAGCGGCTGGCGGCGAGAGAAGGCCAGCAACCTCTGCGTCAAAATCGTTGCCCGTTCCGCGCCGGCGGCGGCGCGCATCGTCATGTTGCGCAGGCGCGTGGCGTCGGCGGGCAGGGCGCGTTGCAACAGCTCCAGATTGCCGGTCACGATCTGGAGCAGGTTGTTGAAATCATGCGCCACGCCGCCAGTCAGCTGACCCAGCGTTTCCATCTTCTGCGCCTGCCGCAGCGCCGCTTCGGTATCGGCCAGCGCGAGCGCATGGGCGCGTTGTTCCGTAACGTCGCGGGCGACGCAATAGATGATGTCGCCCTCCGGCACGGCGGTCCAGCTGAAGGTGCGATAGCGGCCGTCTTTCGCCCGGAAACGGTTGTCGAAGCGCATCACCGTTTCGCCATGGGCCAGATCGTCGATGCGATCGCGTGTGGCGGCGACATCGTCGGGATGCTCCATCCACTGGGATGTGCGGCCGATCAGTTCCTCCTCGGTCCAGCCCAATATATCGGTCCAGCTTGGGCTGGCGGCAAGCCAGACGCCCGCAGTGTCGGCGATCAGGAAAGGGTCGCGCGCCAATGCCCATAGACGATTGCGGTCGGCCAGCATCGCCCGCTCCGCCAGCACCCGCTGGGTGGTTTCGCTGACGATGCACAGCACGCCGCCGATCGACCCGTCGCCTTCGAACACGGGGGAATAGCTGATGTCGAAATAGACATGTTCGCCCCGGCCGCCGTCGCGTTCGATATAGAAGGGGCGGTCCTTGGCATGGACGGTTTCGCCATCTTCATAGACGGTGCGCAGCAGCGGGCCGAGATCGTCCCACAATTCCGCCCAGCCTTCGCTGGCGGGACGGCCCAGCGCATGGGGGTGCTTGTCACCGATCGTGGGGACATAGGTTTCGTTGTAGAGCGCGCAATATTGCGGCCCCCAGAACAGCACGATCTCCGCCTTGGACGACAGCATCAGGCGGACCGTCGATACCAGGGCAGGGGACCAGCCATCCACCGGGCCAAGCGGGGAACGGCCGTCCAGTGCGGCGGTAAGAGCGCCGACCGGTCCCTGCGCAGCGATCATCGCGGCTATGCCGGTCGGTGCGGCGGTCATGGAAAATCCCTGCATTGAAACCAGTTGTTTTGATACGCCCGTGGCGCGATTTGTTTCCCCAATTGCCAGTCCCTGGGGTAATTTGTCCATGCCCCATCTGCGCCGTCACGGCTTGAAAAGGGACCGGCATGGGCGCATGGACCGGGTCATGACAGCGTCCGCTTCGTTCCGCGCTCCGCGCCCCGCCGCCATTGCCCGCTGGTTGTTGATCGTGGCGTTTCTGGTCTTCTGCATGGTGGTGGTGGGCGGTATTACGCGGCTCACCGAATCCGGGCTTTCCATCACCCAGTGGAAACCGATCACCGGCGCCATTCCGCCGCTGACCCACGATCAGTGGATGGAGGCATTCCGCCTCTATCAGCAGATCCCCGAATATCAGCAATTGCGCCAGGGCATGACCCTGTCGGATTTTCAGTTCATCTTCTTCTGGGAATGGCTGCATCGCCTGCTCGGCCGATTGATCGGCGTGGCCTTTGCGTTGCCGCTCATCTGGTTTGCGGTGCGGCGCGCGATCCCGGCAGGCTATGGTCCCCGCTTGATCGCGCTGCTGGCGCTCGGCGGATTGCAGGGCGCGATAGGCTGGTGGATGGTGAAGTCGGGCCTGTCGGTGCGCACGGACGTCAGCCATTATCGGCTGGCCGTCCATCTGCTGACGGCGTTGTTCATCATCGGCGGCCTGATCTGGACGGCGCTGGATCTGCGCGCGCTGGCGCGTTCCGGCACGGCGCGGCCGGCGGTGTTGCGGCCCTTCGCGCTGGCGGTGCTGCTGGTCCTTCTGGTCCAGCTGATGCTGGGCGCTTTCACCGCCGGGCTGGATGCCGGCTATGTGTCCAACACCTGGCCGCTGATGAACGATCATCTGGTGCCGGAGGGGATCAGTTGGATGGGGTCATATTGGGCCACCGTGTCAAGCGATCCCTATCTCGTCCATTTCCTGCATCGCTGGTGGGCCTGGGTCGCGGCCGTGATGCTGATCCTGCTGGCGCGGCGGGCAAAGAGGGCGGGGCAGCGCGGCGCGTCGATCGCCATCAACGCCGCGCTGGGGGCGCAGATATTGCTCGGCATCGCCACCGTCATCAGCGGTATCGCCCTGCCGCTGGCGGTGCTGCACCAGGCCGTCGGTGCGCTGGTCGTGGCTGCCGCTGCCTGGGGCGCGCATGCCGTGGGCGCGCGCCGTTGAGGATGCCGCTGGCCATGATGGCGATCGCGCTGGCGCAGCCGGTCGCGGCACAGACCATCGCCATCCCCTTTGCGCCGCCGACCGACCGGGCATTGACCTATCGCATCGAGCAGCATCGTCCGGTGGCGGGCAAGGTCAGCGCCTTCACCGCCACGCGCGATCTGCGGTTCGAGCGGGCGGGGGAGGGTTATGCCCTTACCGTCACGCTGCGCGCGATCGACACGGATGCGCCGACATCGGGCGCCGAGTCCTATCGCGCGGCGCTCGGGCCATTGGTCGGGATCGCCATGCGCTTCCGGCTGGATGGGCGGGGCAAGGTCGTGGCGCTCGATGATGAAGAGGCGATCTGGGCCAAGGTGCGGGCCGGTGTCGATGCGTTGGCGACCGGATCGGACGGCGAGCGTCAACGGTCGGCGCAGAAGATTCTTGCCCTGTTCGACAGCCTGTCGGTCGAGGGGCGCCTGTCCCTGCTGGCGGGCGAACTGCAACCATTGTTTCTCTTCGCCGGCAGCGACGTCGCAGGTGGCGCAGGGCGGGGATTGCGCAGCGTGGCGGGATCGCCGCTCGTCCGTCCGGTGCCGGTGGAAGGCGCGTTGACGCTGGCCGGGCAAGATGGCGACATGCTGGATCTGGACGAAAAGCTGGCCGGGGACGGCGTGCAGGTTTCGATCAAATATCGCCTGTCGCGGGTCACGGGCCTGGTCGAAAGCCAGGAGCGAAGCCTGATCGCTGGCGGACAGCCTCTGGTCGAAAGCCGGACCCTCACACCGGCCGAATAGGCGATGGTATTATTTTACCCGTCGTGAAACGCCCCGAATCTCTTGACTTCCCGCGCCACTCCCGTCATTAGCGCCCCACTTCCGGGTGCCGGCAACGGCGCCCGGTTTCATTTTTCATCTGGAGTATTGGCACCATGAAGGCGCTGATGAAGACCACCAAGCCGGCGACCCCGGCAACGGTCGAAAAGAAGTGGATCCTGATCGACGCCGAAGGCGCCGTTGTGGGCCGTCTCGCATCGACCGTCGCGAATATCCTGCGCGGCAAGCACAAGACCAGCTTCACGCCCCACGTCGATTGCGGTGACAATGTCATCATCATCAACGCCGGCAAGGTGAAGTTCACCGGTCGCAAGCTGACCGACAAGGTTTACTACAAGCACACCGGTTATGCCGGCGGCATCAAGGAAACCACCCCCCAGAAGATTCTGGAAGGTCGTTTCCCCGAGCGCGTCCTGGAAAAGGCCGTCGAGCGTATGATCCCCCGTGGTCCGCTGGGTCGTCAGCAGATGCGCAACCTGCGCATCTTCGCCGGTGCCGAGCATGCTCATGAAGCCCAGAACCCCGAAGTGCTCGATTTCGTGTCGCGCAACCGCAAGAACAAGGTGGGTGCATAATGTCCGATAACCGCCAGTCCCTGTCCGACCTCGCGGCCCTCGCCGCGAACGCCCCCGTCGCTGCTGCGCCTGTCGCCGCCGATGCCGTGGAAGGTGAAGCACCCGTCGTCTCCGCTCCGGTTCAGCCTTCGGCTCCGCTGCGCGATCAGGAAATCGACAGCCTCGGCCGCGCCTATGCCACCGGCCGTCGTAAGGACGCCGTTGCCCGCGTGTGGGTCAAGCCCGGCACCGGCAAGATCACGGTCAACGGCCGTGACCAGGAAGTCTATTTCGCTCGTCCGACCCTGCGCCTGGTGATCAACCAGCCGTTCGGCGTCACCGAGCGTGAAGGCCAGTATGACGTGATCGCTACCGTCAAGGGCGGCGGTCTGTCGGGTCAGGCCGGCGCCGTGAAGCACGGTATCGCCCAGGCTCTGTCGAAGTATGAACCGGCGCTGCGCAGCGCGGTCAAGGCCGAAGGCTTCCTGACCCGCGACAGCCGCGTCGTCGAGCGTAAGAAGTACGGTAAGGCGAAGGCCCGTCGTAGCTTCCAGTTCTCGAAGCGCTAAGTTTCTTCGATACCATCGAAACAGAGAAGGGGCCGGTTTCCGGCCCCTTTTTTGTTGCTCTCTCCATCAGATTTCCGCTCGAAGCGAACGGAGATGGTATTAGCCGTCGCGCGGCACCGCCACCTCGACCGCGCCGGCCGCGATCTTTACCGTGACCGGTGTTTTCGCCAGCACTTCACCGTCGATCGAGATGCGCTGGCGCGGCTTTGTGTCGATCTTGAAGCAGGTGCCGTGAAATTCCTGCGTATGGGCGTCGCGGTCGCGCAGTTTGAAGAATTTGGCGTACCAGTCCCAAGCGAGGCGGGGCTTGCTGCGGCCCACGACGGCCTGCACCACGATCTCGCCGGTATCGACATCGGCATGGCCGGACAGTTCGACGCCGCCATGATAGGGGCCGTTGAGGATGCGCACCTCCGTCGACCACATGCGCCGTTCCTTCACGCCATCGTCGATGGTCAGGCGGAAGGCGCGGAAGCCGACCGAGCATTTGACCGCCCAGAGCAGATAGCCGATCCGCCCCAGATAGCGTTTGAGCTTATGCGGTACGGTCTGCCCGATCATCGGCGAAAGGCCTAGCGAGGCGGCATTCACGAAATAGTCGCGGTCGATCATGCCCAGGTCCACGCGGCGGCGCTGTCCGTTGGCGATCGCCTGCACCGCGCCGTCCAGATCGAGCGGCAATCCCAGCGTGCGGGCAAAGCTGTTCGCGGTGCCGAGCGGCAGCACGCCGAACACGACATTCTTGCCGACCAGTTCGTCCACGGTCCCCGACATGGACCCGTCGCCGCCGCCCACGATCACCATCGGCGCGCCGCTTTCCACGGCTTGGCGCACGGTCGCGGCCATTTGTTCGGGGTCTTCCACCGCATGGGCGGCGATCAGGCGGACACCCGCGGCTTCCAGCTTGTCCTTCGCCTGCGCGAAACTATCCTGTCCGCTTCGGCTATGGGCGTTGACGACCAATATGGCGTCCTTGGGGAGGGGGTTCGTTTCCATGCCGCAATAACTCCGCGAGACGGGATTTGGGTCCGTTGGAAACCCTGTGGCGCGCAATCGTTACTGTGCCATGGCTCGCATCGCTCATCTGTCCGACATCCACTTTGGCGCCAATGATCGCAAGATCGTGGATGCTGCCACCGCCTGGCTGGAGGAAAGGCGGCCCGACCTGGTCGTCATCAGCGGCGATTTCACGCAGCGGGCGCGGGTGGAACAGTTCCGGCAGGCCGCCGCCTGGCTCAATCGGCTGCACGGCGCGGGGCTGAAGACGCTGGTGGTGCCGGGCAATCATGACGTGCCGCTCTATGATGTGGTGCGGCGCCTCGCCCGGCCGCTGGCGCGCTACAAACGCTATATCAGCAACGATCTCTGCCCCTTTTACGAAGATGGAGAGGTCGCGATCCTGGGCCTCAACACCGCGCGGTCGCTCACGATCAAGGATGGGCGGATCAATCATGACCAGATGGACTTGCTGCGCGATCGCTTTGCCAGGGTAGCGCCGGACAAGACCCGTATCCTCGTTACCCATCATCCGCTTTTTTCCATGCCGATCGGGAAGGGCGGCGAGCTAAGCGAGGCGGTCGGGCGGCATGACGATGCGGTCAAGGCCGCCTGCGAGGCCGGGGTGCATCTGGCGCTGGCCGGGCATTTCCATCGCACCTATGCGGAGGCGGCGCAGAAGATGGTGGAGCATAGCGGCGGCGCGCTGGTAATTCAGGCCGGCACGGCGACCTCCACCCGGCTGCGCAATGCCGAGCCGCAAAGCTTCAACTGGCTGCATGTCCGCCGCAACAACGAGATGGAATTGCAGGTGATCGTATGGGACGGCGCGGCGTTCCGGCGCGCAAGCCATGTCGAATATGCCCATGATGGCGAGGGATGGGCGTCGCGGGTGGTGCAGGATGGACCGACAGTGGGGGAGGCGGCGATCAGCAGCAGCCCCTTAACTTCGCACATTTCCCGCTGATTTCGATATTTTGATACAGGGATAGGGACGTTATATTTCCTATGCCGGTGGGATGACTGGGCCGACAATTGGAAAGAGCCGCCAACCCCATATCATGACTCGGGCGCCGTAGGACAGGCGAGGGGCTGCGGGGCTAAGCGAAGGCCATCCTGCCGCCATCCGATCCGGAGATACAAATTTTTGGGGGTAGCTGCCGTCAGGGGGGCGACCTAGATCCTGAACCTTATGAGCATGCAGATGACGGATATGGACTGGGCGCTGACCGAGAAGGAGAAGCAGACGCTGCGCCTTATCGTGCGGGGCCATGATGCCAAGTCGATCGCGCGCAGACTGGACCTGTCGGTCCATACCATCAACGAGCGTCTGCGCGATGCGCGGCGCAAGATGGCGGTGTCCAGCAGCCGCGAGGCGGCCCGATTGCTGCTGGAGGCGGAGGGCGGTCATGGGGCAGCGTCACTCCCCGAAAATATAGGGGACAAGCCAATGGGGGCGGACGCGCCCGAGATTCCGATGGATCAGGAGGACGCGCCGATCGGCGGCGCGGGGCGGGTAACCCGTCCTCACTGGATCATCATCGGAGTCTGTCTCATGACGCTTGCCCTTGGCCTGTTGGCGCTCACCGCCTTGCCCTATCTCGCTTCCGCTCCGGCGTCGCCTGCGCCGGCCGCAGCCAGCGAAGCGCCCCGCGCGGAGGTGGTCGATGCCGCGCGGCAATGGCTGGTCCTAGGGGATCAGGGGCATTGGGAGGAGGGCTATCAGGCGACAGGTTCGGCCTTCCGCAAACTGAACACGCCGCAGGTCTGGGCGGAGGTGTCGCAAAAGGTTCGGTTGCCGCTGGGCGCGCTGATATCCCGTGATGTTCTAAGCCAGCAATATCTGGCTGCACCACCCCATGGCTATGAAGTGGTCAAATTCCGCACCCGCTTCGCCAACAAGGCTGAGGCGATTGAGGCGGTAACGCTGGAGCGAGAGGATGGAAATTGGCGCGTGGTGGGCGTGACGATCGATTGAATAGAGGAGAGGCGCGGGAGGGCGGGCGTCAGGCCCGCCCTCTATCTTCCCGGCAATGCCATAACCGCAAGATCACGATCCGCTCCCCCTCCACGGCATAGCGCATTTCATAATGTCCCACGATGATGCGGCGGACTTCGCGCTGATCATAGGCGTCCAGTCTTTCGCCGATCCGGGGATAGTCGATCAGGCGGGATGGCGCGGCCGCAAGCATCTGAACGATGCGCGCGGCAGCATCCGGCGCGACGGGCTTCAAATGATCGTGAAGACGCACAAGGTCGGATGCGGCCTTGCTGGTCCAGACGATCTTCACAGATGAGGGGGCGTCAGCGGTTCGTCGGTGGAGAGGCTTTGCGCCCAGGCGAGCATGGCTGCATGGTCGATCAACTGTCCCGCCTCGACATCGGCCAGGGCTTCGAGCGTCATCTGATGACGCATTTCTTCCTGATCGACCCAAGCGGAGAGTGCCTGCTTCATGATCCATCCGCGCGACCGATCGAGGCGATCGGCCAGGGCATCGACCTGATCGGCCAGATCGGTCGGGACATGCGCGGTGATGACGCGGGTGGCAGGCATGGGTGGGTTTCCGATCGGTCTGATTGAAAACTAATCATTCGGCCGTGCCGACGCAAGGTGTCGCTATCCCTTCCCCTTCAACGCCGCCGCCAGCGATACCGTGGCGCTGCCGCGTTTGGCGGGAGCGGCCTGGCTGGGGTCGGGTTTCCAGCCGGAGAGATAAACGATCGCCATCTGTTCGGCGGTGCGGCCGTCCGGGTCGGCGGCGCCGGCGAAATGGCCGGCCGCGCGCATCAGCACATCGCGTGTCAGGGCAGGCGCGCGCGTCTCCAGCGCATTGCCCGCGCCCATGCCGCGCAAATCATGCATCAGCCGCACCACATCGCCATAGCGGATGTTCAGCACGTCGCCGTCCGCGACCGGCATGGCGAAGCCGGCGCGGCTCAATAGATCGCCGGCCGATCGCACATCGACCTGCGGATGGACATGCTGGCCGGGCCGGTCGCCTTCTGCCGCGAGCAGGGCCGCCTTGAGCCGGGGCAGGCTGCCGGCGCCGGCGAAGGCCGACAGCATCAGCCCGTCGGGGCGCAACACGCGCCGCATCAGGATCAGCGCGCCGGGCAGGTCGTTGACGCTGTCGAGCGTGCCGCAGGCGATCACCAAGTCGAAACTGTCGTCGGCAAAGGGCAGGGCGTCTTCGTCCGCCTGCACGCCGCCGAGGCTTTTCGCCGCGAGAAAGCCGGGATCGGCACAGGCGACGCGCTTGCCCATGGCTTCCAGCGCCGCCTTGGCGCTGCCGTCCGGACAGCCGATCAGGAGGACTTCGGGCAGGTCGCGCTGGACGTCGCCCAGCCGGTCGAGCAACTCGTCCAGCATCGCACGGTAGAGAAAGTCATGGTCGGCGAAGGCGGGCAACATGCGGTCGCGGTGGCGCGCGCGTCGGGCGCGGTCGAAAATGTCGGGGCGGGAGTCCATGGTGGGCCTTGTGCATCGGGCGCGAAGTGCGGACAAGGCAGATGATGCCTGTCCTCCCGCTTCTCAAGGGGCTTTTGTGGCCTGCGGTCGATTATGCGCTGCCGCCGCGATGCCCCGGATGCGGCGCCATCGTGGGGGAGGATTTCGCTTTCTGCCTCCCCTGCTGGGGCGGGATGGAATTTCTGGGCGAGCCCTGCTGCGCGCGGTGCGGCGTGCCCTTCCCGCACGAGATGGGGGAGGGCGCGGAATGCGGCGGCTGCATGGCCGATCCGCCGCCATGGGATAGTGCGCGGGCGGTGCTGGCCTATGGCGATGTGGCGCGAACGGTGGCGCTGCGTTTGAAATATGGGCGGCGCATCGGCCTTGCCCGGCTGATCGCGCGACAGATGTTGCGGCATGTGGGGGATGAGGAGGCGCTGATCGTGCCGGTGCCGCTGCACCGCTGGCGGCTGTGGAACCGGGGTTTCAACCAGTCGGCGCTGATCGCCGATCATCTGGGGCGGCTGACCGGCTGGCCGGTGGAGAAACAGGCGTTGCGGCGCGTGAAGCGCACGGCGCCGCTGCGGGGCATGAACCCGAAACAGCGGGCGAAGATGGTGCGGGGCGCCTTTGCGCTGGGGGCCGGGCAAGCGGTCAAGGGCCGGCGCATATTGCTGATCGACGATGTCCATACCAGTGGCGCGACGGCCGCCGCCTGCGCGAAGATGCTGAAGCGCGGCGGGGCGACGGACGTGCGGCTGCTCTGCTGGGCGCGGGTGCTTCCCGACGCTGTCGCCGACAGCCTTTGATTGACAAAGCGGTGCGATCACCCAATTTGCCGTATATATAAGGAGTTTCCGGATATCATGGCGAAGGTTGAAATCTATACCAAGGACTGGTGCGGCTATTGCGCGCGGGCCAAGGCGCTGCTGACCGACAAGGGCGTGTCGTTCGAGGAATATGACATCACGCTGGGCGGCCCCAAGCGCGAGGAAATGCTGGAGCGCGCCCCCGGCCGGTCCAGCGTGCCGCAAATCTTCATCGACGGCGCCCATATCGGCGGCAGCGACGACCTGTCCGCGCTGAACCGGGCGGGCAAGCTGGACGCGTTGCTGGGCCTATGAGCAAGTTGCGCGCCGCCCTGTTCCAGATGACCAGCGGGGTCGATCCTGTCGCCAACGCCGCCGCCATCGTGGAGATGGTGAAGCGGGCGAAGGGCGAGGGGGCGGACATGCTGTTCACCCCCGAAATGGCTGGATGCCTGGACCGCGATCGGGCGCGGGCGGCGAACACGCTGCGCAACGAAGCGGAGGATGTGGTGCTGGCCGCCGTGCGGGAGGCTGCGGCGCGCGAAGGGCTGTGGGTGCATATCGGGTCGCTGCCGCTGAAGGACGAGCGGGCCGACGGGCGTTGGGCCAATCGCAGCTTCCTGATCGACAATACGGGCGACATCCGGGCGCGCTACGACAAGATCCATCTGTTCGACGTCGATCTGGCGACGGGGGAAAGCTGGCGCGAATCCTCGGTCTATGGGCCGGGCGAGCAGGTGGTCGCGGCCGATACCCCATGGGGGCGGATGGGCTTCTCCATCTGCTACGACATGCGCTTCCCCGATCTGTACCGGGCGCTGACCAATGCGGGCGCGACGATCCTGCTGGCGCCGGCCGCCTTCACCGTGCCGACGGGGCAGGCGCATTGGCATGTGCTGCTGCGCGCGCGGGCGATCGAGGCGGGATGCTATGTCATCGCGACGGCGCAGGTGGGCAGCCATCAGGATGGCCGCATCACCTATGGCCATAGTGTGGTGATCGACCCCTGGGGCGAGATACTGCTCGACATGGGCGAGACGGCGGGGCTGGGACTTGCAGACATCGACCTGTCGCGCATAGGGGATGTGCGCGGGCGCGTGCCCGCCATCGCCAACCGCCGTGTGATACCCAGGGACGTGACTGTTTCGTGATCGTATTCGACCTGAAATGCGCTGGTCAGGGCCATGTGTTCGAAGCATGGTTCGGGTCCAGCACCGATTATGAGGATCAGAAGGCGCGGGGGCTGCTGACTTGTCCCCTGTGCGGCGACGCGGATGTGACTAAGGCGGTGATGGCGCCTGCAGTCGGCGCGAAGGGCAATAGCCGGACCGAGGTCGCGCCCGTTGCGCAAGCCGAGCCGACGGCGCCGGTCATGAATGTCGCGGATCAGGCGAAGATGCAGGCGCTGGTCGAAGCGTTGGGGCAGGCGCAGGCCAAGGCGCTGGAAGGCTCCACCTGGGTCGGGCGCGGCTTTGCCGAGCAGGCCCGCGCCATGCATTATGGCGAGCAGGCCCGCAGCAGCATTCATGGCGAGGTCGCCCCGGCCGAGGCCAAGGCGCTGATCGCAGAAGGTGTCGAGGTCGCGCCGCTGCCTTTCCCGGTCATCCCGCCGCAAGCGAAGAATTGACCGGCCGAGAATTGACCGGCGCGCCATCGCGCAATAGAGCCGTCGCCGGGCACCCGTAGCTCAGCAGGATAGAGCATTAGATTCCTAATCTAAGGGCCATGGGTTCGAATCCCGTCGGGTGCACCATCTTTTACAGTCTCATGCGCCGGCGTGGGCATCCGCCCGCTTGGCTAACCTCGCGCAAGCGCGGGCGGTTTTTCGTCCGGGCGCAGGGTCAGGACGCGGACGCCGGTCGCCGTGACCGCCACCGTATGTTCGAACTGGGCGGACAGCTTGCCGTCGGTGGTGACGACGGTCCAGCCGTCATCCTCCGTGCGTACCATGCGGCGACCCTGGTTCAGCATCGGCTCGATCGTGAAGACCATGCCTTCCTTCAACATCATGCCGCTGCCGGGCTTGCCGAAATGCAGGATCTGCGGGTCTTCGTGCATTTCGGTGCCGATGCCATGGCCACAATAGTCGCGCACGATCGAATAGCCGGCGCGTTTGGCGTGACGCTCGATCGCATGGCCGATATCGCCCAGGCGTGCGCCGGGTCGGACCACGCCGATGCCCTGCCACAACGCGTCATAAGTGGTCTTCACCAGCCGGCGGGCGGCGGGCGTCACGTCGCCGATCATGTAGGTCTTGCTGGAATCGGCGATATAGCCGCCCTTTTCCAGCGTGATGTCGAAATTGACGATGTCGCCTGCGCGCAGCACTTCCTGCGTCGAGGGGACGCCATGGCAGACGACATGGTTGATCGAGCAGTTGAGGACGAAGCCATAGCCATATTGGCCCTTGCTGGCGGGCCGCGCCTGCAACTGGTCGACGATCAGGCGCTCGACCGCATCGTTCACGTCCATCGTCGTGCGACCGGCAAGCGGCTGGTCGTCGAGCCAGGTGAAGACCGACGCCAGCAGGCGGCCGGCCTCCGCCATGATCTCGATTTCGGCAGGGGTCTTGATCATCCCGCCGGCACCGCGACGATGGCGGGATCGACGCCCGCCTCCTTATATTCGCGCGCAACGATCTGCTGAAAGCTCATCTGCGGGTTCATTTCGCACAGCATGCCGATCCTGATCCAGAAGGCGGCCTGCGCGTTGATCGATCGGTAGGACGCCTTGCTGGCCTTGCGCAGCTGCTCGTGCAGCTCATCTTCTATATTGACGATGCCCATCAGATCATCCGGAATATATGAATCATATATGCTTCATATATTCCGGATGGCGCAGATGGCAAGGGTGGGCGCCACATCGGCGATCATGTGCCTGGGTTGAGCATGGCCGGCCGGCTTATGAGGGATTCTCATTATATCGCGGGCCGGGCCGGCGACATTGTGCCCCGACTGTATCGGGAGTGACATGTGAAAGCGGTTATCGGTTTCGGGACGATCTTGGCATTGGGTGTTGTCGCGGTTGCGCCATTGCAGGCGGCACGGGCGCCGAAGGTGGCGGCAACAAGCCTTGAGGCGCTGCGCCAGCCGCTACCCTTGCCCTATGACGAAAAGGCCGATGCCGACCGGGATGTCGCCGCCGCCAAGGCGCGCGCACGGGCCAAGGGCAAGCGACTGCTGATCGACCTAGGCGGCAATTGGTGCCCCGATTGCCGCGTGCTGGCCGGCGTGTTCGATCTGCCGGAGGTCAAGGCGTTCCTGCAACGCCATTATGAGGTGGTGACGGTCGATATCGGCCGGCTGAACAAGAATCAGCAGATTGCCGGCCATTATGGCATCGACAAGCTGAAGGGAGTGCCGGCGCTGCTGGTGGTCGATCCCAAGACCGACCGGTTGCTGAACGATGGCCATCTGTTCGCGCTGTCCGATGCGCGCCACATGACGCCGCAGGCGCTGGCGGACTGGCTTGCCCAATGGGTTTGACCCAGTGGGTGTGACTGCCCGACGCTACACCGGCCAGTAATGGCGGCGCTGGCGATGCATCTGGCAGGGGATAGGCAATGAGTGAACGACTATCTGCCGCACGAACTGGTGATCCGCGGAAGGGTCGCGCCGCTGCTGACTACAGCCACTTCAGCTTCTTGAACCGGCTATAGAGCAGGGTGCAGACCAAGCCGATCACGCCCAGCACCACCGGATAACCATATACGCTCTTGAGTTCGGGCATATGCTCGAAATTCATGCCGTAAATGCCGGCGATCGCGGTCGGCACGGCCAGGATCGCGGCCCAGGCGGCCAGTTGCCGAGTGATGTCGCCGGTACGTTGCTGCTCCAGCAGATTGCTGGATTCGAACACGCTGTTCAGGATTTCGCGCAGATCATCGACCATCGTCTGGACGCGGCGGACATGGTCGCGCACGTCGCTGAAATAGGGGCGGGCTTCCGGATCGATGCAGGGCAGGTCCATCTTCACGAATTTGGTCGCCACCTCCTGCATCGGCAACAATATGCGCTGGAAACGGATCAACTGGCGACGCAGGCTGAAAATGCGGGTGATGTCTTCCCGGCGCAGGAAATGGTCGATCATCTGCTGCTCCATCTCCAGCACTTCCTCCTCGATCCCCTCGATGATCGGCAGATAGCCATCGACGATGAAGTCGAGGATGGCGTGCAGCACATAATCCACCCCCTGCGCGAGCCGGGATGGCACCGCCTCCAACTCCTCGCGCAGCGCCAGATGGGCACGGGCCGATCCATGGCGGACGCTGATGATATGGCTGTGACCCACGAACAGGGCGGTTTCGCCATAGCAGATGGCGTCACCCTCGACATGGGCGGTGCGCGCGACCACGAACAGCTGGTCGCCATAAATATCCACCTTGGGCAACTGGTTGGCGTTGATCGCATCCTCAACCGCCAGCGGATGCAGGCCGTAGGTGCGCGCCAATATCTGCATTTCGTCCTTGGTCGGGTCGGCGATCCCGATCCAGATGAATTCGGACTTGTCGGGCGCGCAGTCGATCCGTTCGTCGATCGCCACCGGGCGGACCCGCTGGCCGTTGCGATAGAGATAGGCGGCGATGACGGTCATGGCGCTGTGTTTCCCTTTGGTTTCCGCCGACTAGCAGACATTGGCGTCATCGTCGCGCCTTTCGCCGCATCCCTGCTTCAACCCATATGATTTTTGCTGAAGGGGCTGGCGATTGACTTCGCCATGACATAGTTGCGGGCGAAAGGGGCGCATAGAAAAACGCGCGGCACATGCTGGAGAGGGCAGGCCGCACGAGAATATATGGAGCTGTGCCTTGCACATCATGACTATCGACTTCGAGGCGTCCTGCCTGCCACGCCATGGACGGTCCTACCCGATCGAAGTGGGTATCGCGGATGGCGGCATGTCGCGCAGTTGGTTGATCCGCCCGCATGACGATTGGGCCGGATGGGACTGGACGCCCGAAGCCGAAGCGTTGCACGGCCTGAGCCGTGAACGAATCGCGCAGGAAGGGCTGCCCGCATCGGTGGTGTTGGCCGAACTGGTCGCCGCGACTCAGGGCTGCCGCGTCCTGGCCGACAGCCTGATCGACCAATATTGGCTCGATACGCTGGCCGCCGCGGCAGGAGCGCCGTCGCCTTTTGCCATTCAGCATGTCGCGACCCTGTTCGATGAAGAGCGCGCGGACGAAGCGCGCGTCGGCGCTGCCGTCGCCTTTGCCGATGGGCAGGGGGCGACCCGGCACCGCGCGGCCGGTGATGCGCTGTGGCTGTCCGCGCTGATCGCCCATATTCGCGGCGTCGTGCTGCCGGCGCCACAGCCGATATTGCTGGCGGCGCAATGAATCATTGCCTGAAACCGGGCTTCAGCAATGATTTGTTACGTCCGGCAAATTACGGAGACATTTGCCAGCCTTAATCCTTCTGGCATCCACATCTGCCCGGCCAACGGAGCGCAGATGTTGCGGAGGAGAAATCCATGTTCCTTATCCTGCTATCCAGCGTAGCGGCCCTTGCCGCTGCCCCCAGCACCATCCACAGCGCCGACATCAGCCATGGCGCGCAGGCCTATACCGCCAGCTATCATGCCCAGCCGGCGATCAGCCTGCGCGAAGTCGAGCCGCGCTTTGCCAATCGCGGCGCCATACCCGTCTGCCGCTGGCAGGCCGACGTCACCGTCAATCGCGCGGTCGCGGCCCAGGGTCAGGCGATCCCCGCCTTTGGCAAGGCGATCCACCGCTTCGCGCCCATGTCGGGCAGCTATGCCGGCACCTGTGCCGCCGCCCGCCACCAGATCGACGCGCAGGTCGCGCGCCATGTGGCGGACCGGTCGGCCGAAGCGGTCGCCGTCGCGCAGCAGGATCGCGCCGTGCTGGTGAACGAACTGGACGGCGTGCGCGCGCTGACCAAGGGCGCTGTAAAAGGCGGATGAGTCCACCGCTGATATTGATCGCAGAGACGCATCAGGATCTGCGGCAGAAAATACGCGAATATCTCGAGCAGAGCGGCTTTCGCGCGCTGCCGGCGGCGTCTGCTCATGATATTTACAGCGCGCTGACCACTACCCCGGTCGGCGCTCTCGTACTGGATGCGGCGCTGCGCGGGCCGGACGGGCTGGATCTGTGCCGCGACGTACGCGAACGCAGCGACGTGCCGATCATCCTGGTCGCAGCGAACAGTTCGGAGGTTGACCGGGTGGTCGGGCTGGAACTGGGCGCCGACGATTATATGGCCAAGCCCTATTCGGCGCGCGAACTGGCGGCGCGGCTGCGCGCCGTGCTGCGGCGCGGTCGTGGCGAGCGGGCGCTGGGCCTGCGTCGCCAGACCGAGGCGATCTTCGAAGGCTGGGTGGTGGACTTCGCCCGGCGCGAGGTGTCCGACCCGACAGGCAAGCAAATCGATCTGACCGCGGCGGAATTTTCGCTGTTGTCGGTATTCCTGGATCATGCCCAGACGGTGATCGCCCGCACTCGCCTGATGGAACTGGCCGGGGTGCGCGACACGCCTTCGTCCGATCGCAGCATCGACGTGCTGGTCAGCCGGCTCCGGCGCAAGCTGGGGGAGGGCGGTCGCTCCGCTCCGATTGTTACTGTGCGCGGGGTCGGATACATGTTCAGCGCGGTGGTCGACCGGCGCTGACCAGCAAAGGATTGCGCAAAACCGCCATTTTTCGCGGTTTTGCGCAATCCGCTTCGTTTCATTGGCCAGACATAGTTTTTAACAATCCCGCTGCGCCGCAGCAAAACCGCTTGTCTATTCTTCACACTATACCGGTCCGCCCCCTGGCCGGAAATAGTCATTCAAAGAAGAGGATAGACTCCATGAACGAGCTTATCGGTCGCGTTTTTGACTTTGAAACCAAAGTCTACCCCAGCGAAAGCACGCTGTACAACCAGCTGGCCAACCATGGCCAAAGCCCCAAGGCGCTGATGATTTCCTGCGCGGATTCGCGCATCGTCCCCGAACAGATCATGCAGGCCGCGCCCGGCGACCTGTTCGTGTGCCGCAACGCGGGCAACATCGTGCCGCCGCATGCCAGCCAGTTGGGCGGCGTCACCGCGACGGTCGAATATGCCGTCATGGTGCTGGGCGTGCGCGACATCATCGTGTGCGGTCATAGCGATTGCGGCGCGATGAAGGCGCTGGCCACCGACGCCGACCTGACGTCCATGCCCAACGTCGCCGCCTGGCTGCGTCACAGCCATGCTGCGCAGAAGGTGTGCCGCGAAAATTATCCCACGGACCTGAGCGACGCGGAAAAGCTGCGCAACATGGCGCTGGAAAATGTCGTGGTTCAGCTGGCGCATCTGCGCACCCATCCGTCGATCGCGTCGGGCATCGCCCGTGGCGAAATCGCGCTGCATGGCTGGTATGTCGATATTCACGCCGGCCAGGTGCTCGGCCTGGACGGCGAAACCGGTCGCTTCTCGCCCCTGCGCGAAGGCCAGCCGATGCAGGTCGCACTTCCCCACGGCCGTCGCCTTGCCGGCGAATCGGTTTATGCCCAAGCGGCGGAGTAAATCATGTTGAAGGCTCTTTCCGGCGGCAATTTCGGCCGCGATTTTACGGCGTCGATCGTCGTCTTCCTGGTGGCGATGCCGCTCTGCATGGGCATCGCCATCGCGTCCGGCGTGCCGCCGGAAAAGGGTCTTATCACCGGCATCATCGGCGGCATCGTCGTCGGCCTGCTGGCGGGTTCGCCATTGCAGGTCAGCGGCCCGGCCGCCGGCCTTGCCGTCATCGTCTTTGAAATCGTGCGGGAACAGGGCCTCTCGGCCCTCGGCCCGATCCTGATTCTGGCGGGCGCGATCCAGGTCGTCGCAGGTCTGTTGCGGGTCGGCGGCTGGTTCCGCGCCATTTCGCCCGCCGTCGTGCACGGCATGCTGGCGGGCATCGGCGTGCTGATCGTGGTCGGCCAGTTCCATGTGCTGTTCGATGACAAGCCGCTGTCGAGCGGCCTGCACAATCTGATCGCCATGCCGGGCCAGATATTGGGCCTGTCGAACGGCGATACCGTCACGGCCTTCGCCGTCGGCCTCGTCACCATCTTCAGCATGTTGGGCTGGGAGAAGTTCCGCCCCGCCTCGATGAAGCTGGTGCCGGGCGCGCTGGTCGGCGTGGTCGCCGCGACGCTGGTCGCCTTCGCGCTGGGCCTGGACGTCGCGCGCGTCGTCGTGCCCGAATCGATCGTCGCGGCGGTCAGCCTGCCCGAACAGGGCCTGCTGGCGCAGCTGCTGAACCCGACCGTCATCACCACCGCGATCGCCATCGCCTTCATCGCCAGCGCCGAAACCCTGCTGTCGGCCGCCGCCGTCGATCGCATGCATGATGGCGTGCGCACCAATTATAACAAGGAATTGAGCGCGCAGGGCGTGGGCAACCTGCTTTGCGGCTTTGCCGGCGCGCTGCCGATGACCGGGGTCATCGTTCGTTCGTCCGCCAACGTGCAGGCCGGTGCGAAGACCCGCCTGTCGGCAATCCTGCATGGCGTCTGGATCCTGGGCTTCGTGGCGCTGCTGCCCTGGCTGCTCCGTGAAATCCCGATGGCGGCTCTGGCCGGCATCCTCGTCATCACCGGCGTTCGCCTGGTCAGCGTGGCCCACGTCAAGCATCTCTTCCACCTCTACGGTCCGCTGCCCGCGATCGTATGGGCCGCGACGCTGATCTGCGTCGTGACGACCGACCTGCTGACCGGCGTGCTGGTGGGCATCGGCCTGTCGATGCTGGAACTGCTGCCGCATGCGACCCGCCTGCGCCTGAAGGTCGAGGATGCAAGCCGTGGCGAAGCGCATGAAGTGGCGCTGCGCGGCACGGCGACCTTTCTCAGCCTGCCAAAATTGTCGGCCAAGCTGGAATCGCTGCCGACCGCCGGCCTCGTCATCCTGAATGTCGAGCGGCTTGGCCATATCGACCATACCTGCGCGGAAATGCTGCGCGAATGGGTCGATCGCCGTCGTGGCACAGGCGCGCAGGTGGAATATTTCGGCGCAACCGGACGGATGCGCCAGCTGGTCGCCTGACCCCCCCTCAACCACTTGGGCGACCTGTCGAACCGCCGTGCCTGACCTCAGGCGCGGCGGTTTGTTTTTGTCTCAAATGCGCATGGAAACATAATAGCAATATTACATTATCGCATCAGCAAAGAACCGTGCCTTGCTTACAACAGCGGCTCCGATCCTTTCGCAACTGCGGCAAAAGCGGTTTGCGTGGCGGGCGGGACGGCATAGTCCATGGATATCCGCTGGCATCGGGGGCGATCAAAACAGATCCCTGGGCGGCGGATGCAGGACGGAACATTCCAACGTAAAAGGGGAATGTTCATGAAGTACCAAATCGCTTGTGCCGCCCTCGCGCTCCTTTCCAGCGCCCCGGCTTTCGCACAGGAAGAACCCGCCAGCCCCGTCACCGTATCCGGCAGCGTCGGCCTCGTGTCCGACTATCGTTTCCGTGGCGTGTCGCAGACCGACAAGGGCATGGCCGTTCAGGGTGGCATCACGCTGACGCATGAAAGCGGCGCCTATGCCGGCACCTGGGCCTCCAACCTGTCGGGCTGGGGCACGTTCGGCGGATCCAACATGGAACTGGACCTGTTCGCAGGTTACGCCATTCCGCTGACCGAAACCACCACGCTGGACGTCGGTCTGACCTGGTACATGTATCCGTCGGGTGCCAACAAGACCGACTTCGCCGAACCCTATGTGAAGCTATCCAGCCAGGTCGGCCCGGTCAAGGGTCTGGTCGGCGTCGCCTATGCGCCCAAGCAGCAGGCGCTGGGCAAGTGGTGCAGCGACGCGGATTGCACCATCTTCAATCCGGGTGACAAGGAAGACAATTTCTACGTCTGGGGCGATGTCAGCGGTTCGATCCCGAACACGCCGGTCACGTTGAAGGCGCATCTGGGCTGGTCGAACGGCAATAGCGGCCTTGGCCCCAACGGCACCTCGCTGGCGCCCACCGGCAAATATATGGACTGGCTGGTCGGCGCGGACGTCGCCATCCCCGGCACGCCGCTGACCGTAGGCCTCGCCTATGTCGACACCGACATCGCCCGCGTCGAGGAAAACTACATCCGCCCGAACTTCTCGGACGCCGATGGCTCCTCGATCGCGCGCAGCCGCTTCGTCGTGTCGCTGACCGCGGCCTTCTGATCCTGCGGCCTTGAGCCGAACGAAAGGGCCGGTCCGACACCCCGTCGGGCCGGCCCTTTTCGCTGTCGTGACAAATTGTTGCTCCAGTCGCGATTGACCCATTGGCCGGGGTCGTGCGGTTGACCCCCGATCCGGCCGGGCCTATCTCCAGATCATGACATTTTGTGCGCTGACGCTTTCATGACCGCCCCGTCGATCATCCTCGTCGAAGACGATCCGCCGCTGCGCACGCTGACCGCTCGCGCGCTTCAGGAACATGGCTATCAGGTGCGCCCCGCATCGTCCGGTCCGGAAATGTGGGTGGCCTTCGACGCCGGCCCGGTGGATCTGGTCGTGCTGGACGTCATGCTGCCGGGCACCAACGGCATTGACCTGTGCCGTCAGATCCGCCGCAAGAGCGACGTCCCCATCATCTTCATCAGCGCCAAGGGCAGCGAGACGGACCGCATCGTCGGCCTGGAACTGGGCGCAGACGATTACCTCCCCAAGCCCTTCGGCACGCGGGAACTGATCGCCCGCATCCGCGCCATCCTGCGCCGCGTCGGCGTGGAGCGCGGCCCGGACGAGCATCGGGAGAGCGAAGCCCATTTCGACGGCTGGAGCGTCAACTTCCCCCGCCGCGAACTGCGCTCGCCCACCGGCGCCATCGTGGAACTGACCGGGGCGGAATTCGACCTGCTCGGTTCCTTCCTCAGCCATCCGCAGCGCGTCATCGCGCGGGAACGGCTGATCGAACTGTCCCGCACCCGCATGGGCGACAGCTCCGACCGCAGCATCGACGTACTGGTCAGCCGCCTGCGCCGCAAATTGTCCACGCAGGACAAGGGCGCGCCGATCACCACCGTGCGCGGCGTGGGCTATATGTTCAATGCAGAGGTCAGCCGCGCTTGAAACTACAGTTCAGGGGATCGCTCGGCCTGCTCGGCCGGCTCTGCGCGATCCTGCTGCTGACCGTTACGCTGGAATTTGCGGTGGGCACGCTCGTCTATGAGCGGGCCAGCCATTTGTCGTTGCAGGATGACGAGGCCCGACGTCTGGCCGAACATCTGGTCATCGCGCGCAAGCTGCTGGTCGAACAGCCACGCGGCGAGCGGCCCGCGCTGGGCCTGCAACTGACCACCGATCGCTACGATATCCACTGGTCGCCGGCCGCGCCGCCGCCGCCGCCGCTGTCGCCCGAACTGGAGCGGATGCGACGCCAGATCATCGACTGGGAACCCGGCCTGGAAAAATCCGGCCTGTGGCTGCGCCTGACGCCGGGGCGTCATTCGGAAATCAATGGCGGGCTGCAACTCCATGATGGCAGCTGGCTTTATTTCGGCATGCATCACAGCGGCGGCAAATGGGCCTTCACCATCGGCCGGCTGGGGCTGGCGCTGATCCCCGTATTGGCGTTGCTGCTGGCGGGCCTGCTGCTGATCCGCCGGACGCTGGCGCCGTTGCGCGACCTGACCCATGCGACCCACCGGATCGGTCGTGGTTCCGAAGTGATCGTGCCCGAAGCGGGCACCAACGATGTGCGCAACCTGATCACCGCCTTCAACGCCATGCAGGCGCGCATGCATCGCCTGATCGACGAACGGACGGAAACGCTGGCGGCGGTCGGCCATGATCTGCGCACGCCGCTCGCCCGGCTGCAATTGCGGCTGGAGCTGGTGAAAGATCCCGAAGTACAGCACGCCATGGGCGGCGACCTGGAGGAAATGGGGGCGATGCTGGAATCGCTGCTTGCCTTCCTGGGCGGGGAGAAGGATCCCGAGCCGCCGGTCCGCACCGACATCGCCGTCAGCATCGCCACCATCGTCGATGCGTTCCAGGATCATGATCAGGACGTGGACTATAATGGTCCGGACCATCTGGAGATGGAAGTGCGCGGCCTGTCGCTGCGCCGGGCCGTACGCAACCTGATCGAAAATGCGCTCCATTATGGCGATCGCGCCCGCGTCTCGCTGGAGCGCAAGGGCAATGAAGTGCTGATCCGGGTCGATGATGACGGCCCCGGCATCCCGCGCGAGCGGCTGGAGGAAGTGTTGCGGCCCTTTTCCCGCCTGGACGATGCGCGCCAGCGCAACACGCGCGGGCTGGGCCTTGGCCTTGCCATCGTGCAGAAGGCGGTGACGGCGGAGGGCGGCCAGTTCATCCTCGCCAACCGGCCCGAAGGCGGCTTGCGCGCCGAAATCTGCCTGTACCTGCCGCGTTAGGCGCGCGCCGACAAAAGAGAATCTGTTCGGCCCCAAGCAAAACTCGTTTATCCCTGTCCCCGTCACCACGCTATGCCCCCGGCAATAAGCGCATGAAGGCGGATATAATGGCAGACGGACAGGACGACGATCGCATCGTCGAGGGGTATTGGGACGTGGACAGGCTGGTCGCGGAATTGAGCGCGGCGCGCAGCCGCTGGCGCCAATCGCAACAACATCATGCCGAATATGGGGCGGAAGGCTTCCCCTCGCGCGACAATATGGCGAAGATCACCCAATCGCTCTGCGGCGCACTCTTCCCGCTGCGGCTCGGCCCCGGCTATGTGCGCCTGCATAATGAGGACGCCTATGTCGCCGAAACGCTGCAAACCGTCCTCAGCCGCCTCCATGGCCAGATCCGGCTGGAGCAGATTTACGCGCTGAAGGGGCAGCCGGTCGAGGCGGTGGACAAGGAAGCGGCGCGGATCATATCGGCCTTTGCCGACGGCCTGCCGGCGCTGCGCACCTTGCTCGACACCGATGTCGACGCGGCCTTTCTGGGCGATCCGGCTGCGCGCAGCGTGGATGAGGTGCTGATCTGCTACCCGTCCATGCTGGCGATCATCCATCACCGGCTGGCGCATCGCCTCTATGAACTGGGCGCGCCGTTGGTGGCGCGGATCGTGTCGGAAATCGCCCATGGCAAGACCGGGATCGACATCCATCCCGGCGCCAAGATCGGCCCATCCTTCTTCATCGACCATGGCACCGGCGTGGTGATCGGTGAAACGGCGATCGTGGGCGCGCGGGTGCGCCTTTATCAGGGCGTGACGCTGGGTGCGCGCAGCTTCCCCGCGGACGAGAAGGGCCATCTGGAAAAGGCCCTGCCGCGCCATCCGATCATCGAGGATGATGTGGTGATCTACGCTGGCGCGACGGTGCTGGGGCGGATCATCGTGGGCAGCCGATCGGTCATCGGCGGCAATGTGTGGCTGACCGACAGCGTGCCCGCCGACTCCAACGTCCGCCAGGCCAAGGCGCAGTATGAAGTGACCAGCCGCGTCCAGGTATCCGCCCCCCACCGCGTACATGCCTTGGTCGAGGAAGCGACGGACGGGTTCGGGGAGAATATTTGAAGGTCGGATGTGGGTGGTAGGCTATTCCCCTCCCGCTCGCGGGAGGGGTAGCGAGACTTGCGCGCGTAGCGCGTTAGTCGCAGCGGGGTGGGCAATCGCGACGTCCTGCCCACCCCCTAACCCCCTCCCGTAAACGGGAGGGGGAACAATATGGCTTTCGGTTAACGCGCCTTACTGCGCGCAGCTATCCCCTTCGCCCGCGATCAGGTCCAGACAGCGGCCGTCAATCTCATCCTTGGGCACCGGCAGCTTGATGAGCGCGGCCAGCGTCGGCAGGATGTCGACCGTTTCGATGCCCAGCGGCTGTTCGAAATGCTGCATCCCCTTGCGCCAGAACAGGATCGGCACGCGACGATCCGTGTCCCAGGGCGAACCATGGGTGGCGACCGCGCCCATCACGGCGCTTTCCGGGATCGACATGACGCGCGGCTTGAGCAGCAGTAGCAGGTCGCCCGACCGCGCGGGGTAGAAGCTGGCGCGCGCTTCCTGGATCAGGCTCCAGCTTTCGGGCGGGCCGGAAGGGGAGGGGGTGGCGGCGATTTCCGCCTTGGTAAAGACGGTCTGCACCTGCGGATGGGCGCGCAGATAGGTCAGCGTCGCAGCCTCCACCTTGGCGCGCTGGGCGGTGGTCAGCCCCTTGTCGAAATAGAGATCGCCGGCCGGCCCATCGCCCCAGATGACCTTCTTGCCGGTCATGCCGACCTTGTCGGCGATGGTCGCGTTCAGCGCCTTAGGCGTCAGCGCCTTGTCCACGCGCTGTTCCATCGGCATCGCATTCAGCTGGTGGCGTTCGGGCAGGTCATGGCCGCCATGGTCGGCGGTCAGCACGACGACATAGTCGATGCCGTCCTTGTCCAGCTTGTCGAAGAAGGCGCCCAGTTCGCGGTCCAGCCGGTCGACCTGAATGCAGCTTTCGGTGCCTTCGGTGCCGTAGGTGTGGCCGACATAGTCGGTCGCCGACAGGCCGATCGAAATGATATCGGTCTGCGCCTGCTTGCCCAGGCTCATGCTGTCGATCGCGGCGGCGGCGAAGGCCAGGGTCAGCGCATCCTGCTCCGGCGAGATACGGAAACCATTATAGTCGCCCGCCTGCCGCGCGAAGCGGCCGGTGCCGACGGAGCGATTGCCGGCCTGCACCGCGAAATCCTTCGACACGCACTGGGCGGGCAACTCGAACCCGGCATTGGGCTGCGCCAGCCGCTGGGCGAACACGTCATTCACCTTGGCCACCAGCGGCGGAACCGACACGCCCTTGTAGCTGACATAGCCCTTGGGGCTGAGCCACCAGGCTTGGTCGGCGGTCGGCCCGCCCATCATGATGGCGGCGCGGTCCTTGCCGGATACCGACACGACACGCGTGGCGGGATTGGCGATCTTCATCCGACCGCCCAGAGTCGGCACCTTCAGATGAAGCGGCGATGCTTCATAATGGTCGCTGTCGGTGCCCGGCTGGCTCTCATCCTCGGCGCAATAGACATTCTTGTCTTCGCGCTTGGTGCCAAGGTCGAACCAGTTATTGGCGATGATGCCCGTGCGCGACGGGCGGCTGCCGGTCAAGATGGTGGAGTGGCCGGGGCAGGTTTCGGTCGCGGCATGGCTCTGATAGCCGCGCGGGAAGACGGCGCCTTCGCTGGTCAGACGCTTGAGGCCGCCCGTATAATATTGGCGATATTCGCTGAACAGATCGGCGGAAAACTGGTCGACGCTGATCGCGACGATCAGCTTCGGAGCGGTCGCAGGCGCGGGGGTTGCGGTGGGCGCGGGCGCCGGGCTTTGTGCCACGACGGGCGTGACGGGCGCCATGGCGGTAGCAAGCAACAGGGCGGCGGCGACTCGTTTCAACATATTCTATGACCTTCTCATGCCTTGACGGCGGATGGGGAGCGACCTAGCCCCCTTGCACCTGACCGACCAGAGGCCCGATGCGGATTTTTCAAGTCATATTCATGACGCTTGCCCTGTTGGCAGGCCTGTCCACCGCCCATGCTCCCACTGCAACGGCGCAAAGCGCCTTCGGCGGCGGTGCGGCGCATATCGCCGCCACGCTGGTGGCGGAGAGCGCGGTGCCAAAGGCGGGCGAGGGCACGACCATCGCCTTTGCCATGGTGCCCGAACGGGGCTGGCACGGCTATTGGGAAAATCCAGGCGACGCGGGCCTGGGCATGACCGTGGACTGGACTCTGCCCAAGGGCGTGACCGTCGGCGCCTTGCGCTATCCAGTGCCCGAAACGCTGCTGATCTCGGGCCTGATGAACCATGTTTACGAAGGCCCCTATGCGATATTGGCGGACCTGAAGGTCGCGGCTGGCATGGCATCCGGCACGCGCCTGTCGGTGAAGGCATCGGCGCAATGGCTGGCCTGCACCGACAAGGTGTGCGTGCCCGAAGGCGGCGACCTGACGCTGGAACTGGTGGTCGGTGACGGTCAGGTCGTGACGGCGACGCGCGCGCGCTTCGACGGTTGGCGCACCCATTTGCCGCGCCCGCTGGGGTCGGAGGCCACCTATGCGATCAAGCACGGCAAGCTGCGCCTGTCCGTTCCCTTCCCGGCGAGCGCGCAGGCGCGCGACGTGCATCTTTTTGCGCTGGCCGAAGGATTGATCCGCAACGCCGCCGCGCAGACGGTGACGCGGCAGGGCGATCAACTGCTGCTGGAAACCGACGCGGCCGATGGCGCCAAAGGCGACACCGTTCAGGCTGTGTTGCGGACGGGCGACCATGTCGGCTTCCTGCTGACGGCCAAGCCGGGCGATGTTGCAGGTGGCGCATCGGACGGTGGCAAATGGGGCGCGATCTTCGCTGCGCTGGGCGGCGCATTGCTGGGCGGTCTGCTGCTCAACATCATGCCCTGCGTCTTCCCGATCCTGGGCCTCAAAGCCATGAAGCTGGCCAAGGCCGGCGGCGACGAACGCACCGTCCGGCGGGAGGCGCTGGCCTACACCGCCGGCATCATCCTCACCTGCCTTGCGCTGGGCGGCCTGTTGCTGGCGTTGCGCGCGGCGGGAGGCGCGGTCGGTTGGGCGTTCCAGTTGCAGGATCCGCGCATCATCCTCGCGCTGCTGCTGCTGGTGACGGGGATCGCGTTCAACCTTGCCGGCCTATTCGAGCTGCGCGCCTATGGCGGTGGCGAGGGCCTGGTGGGGAAGGGCGGCGTCGCCGGTTCCTTCTGGACCGGCGCGCTGGTCGCTTTCGTCGCGACGCCCTGCACCGGGCCGTTCATGGCGGCGGCGATGGGCGCGGCGCTGCTGCTGCCCTTGCCCGCCGCGCTGGCGGTGTTCGCGGGGCTGGGCCTTGGCCTTGCGCTGCCCTTCCTGCTGCTCGCTTATGTGCCGGCACTTCGCAAACGATTGCCCAAGCCCGGCGGATGGATGGGCACGTTCCAGAAATGCCTGGCCATTCCCATGTTCCTGACCGCGCTGGGCCTCGCCTGGCTGCTGGGGCAGCAGCGCGGCGTGCCGGGCATGACCATCGGCTTGGCGGCGGCCTTGCTGCTGGCGCTGCTGCTCTGGGGACTGGGCGGTCGCCAGCGGCTGGGCAAGGGCGGGGGCCTGATCGCTGCCATCGCCGGTCTGGCGATCCTGGCGGGCGCCGCCTACGCCCTGCCGACCAGCGCGCCGGCCGTCGCGAAAGCAGGCGATTCCACTGTCTCTTTCGCTGTCTCGAAACTCGCCGAACTGCGCGCCGTCAACAAACCGGTCTTCCTCTATTTCACCGCCGACTGGTGCCTGACCTGCAAGGCGAACGAGGCCGCGGCCATCGACCGGGCTGAAACCCGCGCCGCCTTCGACAAGGCCGGCGTCACCGTGATGGTCGGCGACTGGACCAATGCCGATCCCGCCATCACCCGCTTTCTGGAAAGCCAGGGGCGCTCGGGCGTCCCCCTCTATCTTTATTATGCGCCGGGCAAGGAGGCGCAGACCCTGCCGCAATTGCTGACCCCCGCCACTCTGACTGCGCTGGTGCGCTGATGGCGAAGGTGCGCGCCGATCAGTTGCTCGTCGACAATGGCCTGGCTGAAAGCCGCGCCCGTGCGCAGGCGCTCATCCTCGCCGGCCTCGTCTTCCTGGGCGACAAGAAGGTGGAGAAGGCCGGGCAGCAGGTCGCGGCCGATGCAGAGCTGGACGTGCGCGGCCGCGATCATCCCTGGGTATCGCGCGGCGGCATCAAGCTGGCCCATGCGATCGAGGAATTCGGTATCGACGTCACCGGCTTCGTCGCCATCGACGTCGGCTCCTCCACCGGCGGCTTTACCGACGTGCTGCTGACGGGCGGTGCGGCGAAAGTCTATGCCGTCGACAGCGGCACCAACCAGCTGGCGTGGAAGCTGCGCTCCGACGACCGCGTCATCGTGCATGAACAGACCAGCGCCCGCATCCTGACCGACGCCCATATCCCCGAGCCGGTGGACATCATCGTGTGCGACGCCAGCTTCATCAGCCTGGCCAAGGTGCTGGAAAAGCCGATCGGTTTCGCCAAGCCCGGCGCGCAGATGGTCGCGCTGATCAAGCCGCAGTTCGAGGCGCGGCGGGAAGAGGTCGGCAAGAATGGCGTGATCCGCGATTCCGCCGTGCATGACCGCGTCTGCGCGGAGGTGCAGGACTGGGTCGTGGCGCAGGGCTGGACCGTCGCGGGACTGACGCAAAGTCCGATTACCGGACCGCAGGGCAATGTGGAATTTCTTCTCTACGCCCGGCTTGGTGGATAACGGGTTCAGCTTCGTTCTCTGCCCCGACATATACTGATACATATTGCGACAAAGCTTCCCATTGTGTCGCCCCGAAAGGCCCGATAGCCCTCCGCCATGCGCCCTTATTTGCCTGTCATTCTCACCGCCCTTTGTCTTGCCGGTTGCAGCGGCGAGAAGCAGCAGAAGCCGCGCGCCGTTCCGCTGGTGGAAATCCAGCCAATCGCGGCCACCAGCTTTACCGACGATCTGGAGGCGGTCGGCACCGCACTCGCCAATGAACAGGTCGTGCTGTCCGCGCCGGTGACGGAACGGATCGAGGCGCTGAACTTCGCCGATGGCGGTTTCGTCGCCAAGGGGCAGGTGATCGCGCGTCTCGCGGTGGGTCAGGAACAGGCCGAACTCGCCTCTGCGGAGGCGACCGCGCTTCAGGCCGGCCAGCAACTGCAGCGCATACAGGCGCTCAAGGATCGCGGTTTTGCCACCGGCGCCACGCTGGAACAGCAGGTCGCGCTCTCCAATGCCGCCCGCGCCAATGCGCAACTGGCGCGCGCCTCGATCGGCGACCGGGTGATCCGTGCGCCCTTCGGCGGGTGGGTGTCGCTGCGCACCGTATCGCCCGGCGCGATCGTGACGGCCGGCACGGCGATCGCCACGGTCAGCGACATCAGCCGGATCAAGCTGGATTTTACCATCCCCGAAACCCGGCTGGCGATGATCCGGGATGGCATGCCGATCAAGGCCGTGTCCGCCGCCTGGCCCGACCGGCCGTTCAACGGCACCATTGCCACGATCGACCCGGTCATCGACCCCGCCACCCGCGCGGTGAAGGTGCGCGCGATCCTGCCCAACCCCGACAAGGCGTTGAAGCCCGGCATGTTGCTGACCGTCAGCGTGATGGCCCGTCAGCGCCAGTCGCTGTCCGTGCCCGAACTGTCGGTCGTGGGTGACGGCGACGAGCGCTTCGTCTTCATCGTCGAAGATCGCACGGCCAAGCGGACCAAGGTCAGCACCGGCATCCGCCAGGACGGCCGGGTCGAGATATTAGGCGGGGTGAAGCCGGGGCAGAAAGTCGTGACCGAAGGCGTTGTCAAGCTGACCGATGGCGTCACCGTGCGGCTGGCCGGCGACAAAAATGATGCAAAGCCCAAGGACGGATCGGGCAAGGGCGCGCGCTGATGCAGCTGTCCGACCTTTCCGTCCGTCGCCCGGTCTTCGCCGCGGTCGTCGCGGTGCTGCTCTGCATCGTCGGCGTCGTCGGCTGGATGAGCCTGTCGGTCCGCGAATATCCCGATACCGATCCGCCGATCGTATCGGTCGAAACCAGTTACACCGGCGCGGCAGCCTCCGTGGTGGAAAGCCGCATCACCCAGCTGATCGAGGATGCGGTCGCAGGGGTGCAGGGCATCCAGACCATCACCTCCACGTCGCAGGACGGCACGTCCAACATCAATATCGAATTCGATCCATCCCGCGATATCGATACCGCCGCCAATGACGTGCGCGATCGTGTCGGTTCGGTGGTGGAGGATCTGCCCGAAGACGCGCTGGCGCCCGAAATCCGCAAGGTGGATTCCGATGCGCGCGCCATCCTCTTCCTGGCTTTCTCCCGTCCCGGCTGGACCGCGATCCAGATCAGCGACTATCTCGACCGCAATGTCGCCGACCGTTTCGCCGCCATCGACGGCGTCGCGCGCGTCAACATCAGCGGCGAAGCGCGGCCCTCGACCCGCATCTGGTTCAACGCGGAAAAGCTGGCCGCTTTCGGCCTGACCCCGGCCGATGTGGAAGCGGCGCTGCGCAGCCAGAATGTGGAACTGCCCGCCGGCCGGTTCGAATCGAAGGATCAGAACCAGACGTTGCGCGTCGAACGGCCCTTCGCCACGCCGGCGGAATTTTCCGGGCTGGTCGTGGGGCGCGGGACAGACGGCTATCAGGTGCGTCTGGGCGACGTCGCCCGGATCGAGGAAGGGGCGGAAAACCCCTATACCAGCTTCCGGTCGAACCAGGGCACCGCGATCGGCATCGGCATCATCCGCCAGTCGGGCGCCAACACGCTGGCCGTTGCGCAGAAGGCGAAGGCGCTGATCAAGGAACTGGAGCCGACCCTGCCGCAGGGCATGCGCGTCGCCATCGGCACCGACGAATCCCTGTTCATCGAACGCGCCATCGCCAATGTCTACGACACGCTGATCGAGGCGGCATTGCTCGTCATCCTCGTCATCTTCCTGTTCCTGGGGTCGGTGCGCGCGACGATCATCCCGGCCGTGACGGTGCCGATCTGCCTGCTTGCCACCTGCGCCGTGATGTGGCTGCTCGGCCTGTCGATCAACCTGCTGACCCTGCTCGCCTTCGTGCTGGCGATCGGTCTGGTGGTGGACGACGCCATCGTCGTGCTGGAAAATGTCTATCATCGCATCGAGCAGGGCGACGATCCGCTGGTCGCCGCTTATCTGGGCACCCGGCAGGTGGGCTTCGCCATCATTTCGACCACCCTGGTCGTCTGCGCCGTGTTCGTGCCGGTGATGTTCCTGGCCGGCCAGACCGGCCTGCTGTTCCGCGAACTCGCCATCGCCATGATCGCGGCCATCGCCTTTTCCGGCTTCATCTCCTTGAGCCTGGCGCCGATGATGTGTTCCAAGCTGCTCAAGACCGCCGAGCGCGGGCGGTTCGCGCGCTGGATCGACGATCGGTTCCAGCGGCTGGAACATGGCTATGCCCGCTGGCTGGACGGCGCCTTGGGCAAGCCGTTGCTGCCGCTGCTGGGCGTTTTCCTCTTCCTGGGCGTGGCCGGCTTCTTCTTCACCCGTCTGCCGAGCGAACTGGCCCCCGCCGAGGATACCGGCGTGGTGGAAGCGCAGATCAGCGCGCCCGAAGGTACGGGCTTTGCCCGCATGATGGCCTATATGAAGAAGATCGAGGATGATCTGGCCTTCCTGCGCAAGGACGGCACGCTCCAGAACCTGGTCATCCGCACCCCGTCGGGCTTCGGCGCGACCGACGATTATAATGGCGGCAACGTCATCGCCTTCCTGCGGCCATGGGAAGACCGCACCATTACCACGGCGGAAGTCGCGACCATCGTGAACAAGGTGATCGCCGATCAGGCGGGCGTGCGCGGCAATGCGGCACCGCGATCGGGGCTGGGGCGCGGGCGCGGCCTGCCGGTCAATATCGTGCTGGCCGGCTCCACCTATGAAGGGCTGGTCGCCGCGCGGGACCGGATCATGGCGGCGGCGGCCGACTATCCGGGCCTCATCAACGTCGACAGCGATTATAAGGAAACCAAGCCGCAGATGCGGATCGAGGCCAATTTGGCCCGTGCCGGCGACTTGGGCGTATCGGTGAACGATGTCAGCCAGGCGCTGCAAAGCCTGCTCGGTTCCCGCCGCGTCGGCACCTATGTCGACCGGGGCGAGGAGTATCGCGTGCTGGTGCAGGCGGAGGAGGACGGCCGCCGGACCGTGGCCGATCTGGAGCGGATCAACGTCCGCTCCCGCACCGGCGCGCTGGTGCCGCTGTCCGCGCTGGTCACGGTGCGCGAAGTCGCCGGCCCGCGTCAGCTCAACCGCTACAACAAGCTGCGCGCCATCACCCTGACCGCCGCGCTGGCGCCCGGCACATCGCTGGGGCAGGCGCTGACCTTCCTGGAGGATCAGGCGCGTCAGTCGCCCGAAGTGCTGGCCATCGGCTATCGCGGCGAAAGCCAGTCGCTGCGCGAAACCGGCGGGTCGATCTGGCTGGTCTTCGGGCTCACCATCCTGATCGTCTATCTGCTGCTGGCCGCGCAGTTCGAAAGCTTCATCCATCCCGGCGTCATCATCGCCACCGTGCCGCTGGCCGTAGCGGGCGGCGCGCTGGGGCTGGCGATCATGGGCGGGTCGATCAACCTCTACAGCCAGATCGGCATCGTCATGCTGGTGGGTCTGGCGGCCAAGAACGGCATCCTGATCGTCGAGTTCGCCAACCAGCTGCGCGACGAGGGGATGGAGGTTGCGCAGGCCATTCGCGAAGCCGCCAAACGCCGCCTGCGCCCGATCCTGATGACCTCCATCGCGACCGTCATCGGTGCGGTGCCGCTGGTCATTCGCGGCGGGGCAGGGGCGGCCGCGCGCCACTCGATCGGCACCGTCGTGGTGTTCGGCGTCAGCCTGGCGACGCTCATCACGCTTTTCCTCATTCCGATCTTCTATTCCCGCGTTGCCAAGCGGACGGTTTCTCCGCAAACCGTCAGTCGAAAGCTGGATTCGGCGCTCAAGGATTCGCCGGAACCCGCTGAATAATGGCTTTTTGGAGCTGCGTTGCCGATGAACGAGATTGCGTCGCCCGGTCAGTTGCGTCTTGCCTATCTGCGCTGGGCGCTGGTTACGGTGCCCGCTATCGTCTTCCTCGGCTTCATGTCCGGGCGTCTTGCCAATAGCGGCTATGGCAATCGCTGGTTCGACGCGCTGGACAAGCCCGCCTTGATGCCGCCGGGCTGGGCCTTCGGCGTCGCCTGGACCATCCTTTACGTCTTCATGGCGCTGGCCTTCGCCATCGTGCTGCATGCGCGGGGCGCGCAGGGGCGGGGCGGGGCGATCGCCCTGTTTCTCGTGCAATTGCTGCTCAACCTCTGCTGGTCGCCGCTTTTCTTTCGCGCGCATCAGGTCGGCAGCGCGCTGGCGCTGATCCTGATCCTATTCGTATTTGTGGCCGTAACGACCGCCTTTTTCTGGCGGATTCGGCGCTTTGCCGGCGTGTTGTTGCTGCCCTATCTGGCATGGCTGGCCTTCGCCTCCTTCCTCAACTATGAGATCGGCCGCCTGAACCCCGACGCGGCGACCCTTGTGGCCCCGGCGCTCAGAACCCAGATATGATTTACAGGCGCGCTTCCTTGCGCGCCGCACAGAGGATTTGACCAATGCAGAGCGAAAACCGCTTCTTCGACGATCTGGCCAAGCTGGTGAATGGCGCTGCCGGCACCGTGGCCGGCGTGACGCGCGAATTCGAATCCAACGCGCGCGAGCGGGCGAAGGAATGGATCGGCGGCATGGAATTCGTGTCGCGTGAAGAGTTTGACGCGGTCAAGGCCGTTGCCGCCGCCGCGCGCGAAGAGGTCGAGCTGCTCAAGGCCCGTCTCGACGCGCTGGAAGGCAAGACGACCGAACCGGTGACGAAGAGCGTCAAGGCCGCCAAGCCCAAGGCAGATTGATCCCGTCTGTCCTTTCGCCGCATGCGGTGATAAGGCGCGCCGATGATGGATAGTGACGAATTCGAACATGGCGGTGGGGAAGCCGCGCCGATCGACATGCTGGCCGCCTATTTCGAGGCGCACGGCTGGAGCTACGAGCAGGTCGGCGAGGACGAGATCGTCGCCAATACCCAGGGGTCGTGGGCGCAATATGAGCTGCGTGGCATCTGGCGAGACGAAGATCAGGTGCTGCAACTGCTGGCGCTGCCCGACATTCGCGTCAGCGAAGAGAAGCGCGGCACCATCTATGAGACGCTGGGCCTGATCAACGAACAGCTGTGGCTCGGCCATTTCGAGCTGTGGTCGTCCAGCGGCATCATCCTTTTCCGGCACGGCGCGTTGCTCGGCGCCGGCGGCACGCTGACGCTGGATCAGGCGCAATTGCTGGTCGAAACCGCGATCGACGAGTGCGAGCGCTTCTATCCGGTGTTCCAGTTCGTCCTGTGGGGCGGCAAGTCGCCATCCGAGGCGATCTCCGCCAGCCTGATCGAAACCCGCGGCGAGGCCTGACCTGCATGACTGCCATCTGGCCCGATCATTTGTTCCCCAATCACCTGTTCCTTGTCGGCTGCGGCAATATGGTGGGGCAGATGCTGTCCCGCTGGCTGAGCGAAGGTCTTGAGCCTGCCCGCGTCACCGTGCTGCGTCCTAGCGGCAAGCCGGTGGCCGATGGCGTCGCGGTGGTGACCGACTATCCGGCCGCGCTGCCCGCCGGCACGACCGTGCTGCTGGGCATGAAACCCTATCAGATTGCCGATGTCGCCGACGCGCTGGCGCCGCTTTGCGCAGCCGATACGCGGATCGTGTCGATCCTGGCCGGCACGATGCTGGCCGAACTGCGCAGCCGCTTTCCGGCCGTGCGCGATATCGTGCGGGCCATGCCCAACCTGCCGGTGGGGCTGGGCGAGGGCGTGACGGCGCTGTTCAGCGACGACGCCACCGATCCCGCCGCCCGCGATGCGATCGGCGCGCTGATCCAGCCTTTGGGGCTGGTCGAATGGATCGCCGATGAAGCTTTGTTCAATCAGGTGACGGCGCTGTCGGGTTGCGGCCCGGCCTTCCTGTTCCGCTTCGTCGATGCGCTGGCGCGCGCGGGCGAAGCGATCGGCATCCCTGCCGATCAGGCCGCGCGCATGGCGCTGGCGACGGTGCAGGGATCGGCGAACATGGCCGCGCGCGCCCCTGTCAGCCCCGCCACGCTCGCCGATCAGGTCGCCAGCCCCGGCGGCATGACGCGCCAGGGCCTCAATGTGCTGGACGCCGACGACCGGCTGCTGGCGCTGCTGACCGATACGCTGGCCGCCGCCCGCGATCGCGGCGAAGCGATGGCACGCGGCGAATAAGCACGGTTCCGGGCAAGCTGCTTTTACGGTAAGGCGCGCCCAAATTACCCTGGAGTCGCCCATGTTGTCGCCTGAAACCCCGATCCTGCTGCTCACCACCGGTGGGACCATAGACAAGGTCTATTTCGATGCCCTGTCGGACTATCAGGTCGGCGAAACGGTGATGGCCAAGCTGTTGGAGGTCGCGCGGGTCAAGCGCCCCTTCCGCATCGAGGAAGTGACGCGCAAGGACAGTCTGGAACTGGACGAGACGGACCGGGCGCTGATCGTCGCGCGCGTCGCTGCCGCCCGCGAAAAACATATCGTCATCACCCATGGCACCGACACGATGACCGAAACCGCCAAGGAACTGGCCGGCATCGAGGGCAAGACCATCGTGCTGGTCGGCGCGCTGGCCCCCGCGCGCTTCGGCGAGAGCGACGCCAGCTTCAACCTCGGCATGGCCTTCGCCACGGCGCAGGTGGCACAGCCGGGCGTCTACATCACCATGAGCGGATCCGTATTTCGCGCGGACAAGGTGGTGAAGGATCGCGCCAAGGGCGCCTTCGTCCCGACGCAGGACTGATCGCGACCGTCTCGTTCCCGGAACAACATCCCCCGCCCGGCATTGAAACGGGCGGGTGGCATGACGAGGAGGAGCAAGACATGACCGATAATCGGTCCGATTATCAGGAGCGTCCTGTGACGCACACGACCATCATCGAAAAGCGCAGTGGCGGCGGTGGCACGACCATCGCGATCCTGCTGCTGGTGGTCGTGGTGGCGGTGGCCGCCTTCTTCCTGATCAGCAGCCAGACGAGCAAGGATAATGCGGTGTCGACCGCAGCCCAGCAGGTGGGCGATGCCGCCAGCGATGTCGGTGACGCGGCCAAGGACGCAGCCGGCGCGGTTAAGAAGGACTAGTTTCCCAAGCTCTTCATAGCAGCCGTTCGCCCTGAGCTTGTCGAACGGCCATTCTGCTTGTCGACTGTCAGTAAAGAAGAGCAGGGCTTCGACAGGCTCGGCCCGAACGCAATAGGCGTTAATGCAGAAGGGGCTGGCGGCCTATGGTGCCAGCCCCTTCGCCGATATCAGACCATGATCTTGTCAAGCGCGGCGCAGAAGGCCTGCATGTCGGCCATGGAGCCGACGGTCACGCGCGACATGGTGGGCCAGGGTGCCCAGTTGCGGCCGATGCCGACGCCCGCCGCCAGGAACTGATCCTGCACGCCCTTGGCCGGCTTGCCCCAATCGACCATGAACATGTTGGCGTCCGACAGAATGAACTTGATCCCGCGCTTCTTGAGATGCGCGAACGTATAGTCGCGCGCGGCGATCATTTCGGCGCGACGCTGTTCGATCAGCGCCTTTTGCGTCAGGGCTACCGTGCCGCACACGACCGAGGGCAGCGGCAGGTTGGTCGACATGCGCTTGCCGTCATAACGCATCAGCTGCTCATGCAACGCCGGCGACGCGATGGTCGCGCCCAGCCGCATGCCCGCCATGCCGAACAGCTTGGAAAAGGTGCGCAGCACGACCACATCGTCGCGCTTGGCGGCCAGATAGGCGGCGGACTTGGCATGGGAGAAGTGGAGATAGGCTTCGTCCACCAGCACGACCGATCCGGCAGGCTTGTTGGCGACCAGCCATTCGATGTCCGCGATCGGCGTGATCGTGCCGGTCGGGTTGTTGGGCGAGCAGACATAATAGAGGCCTGCCTGCGGATCCGCGGCCAGCATCGCCTTCACGTCATGGCGATAGTCGCTGGTCAGCGGCACCTTGGTCACTTTCGCGCCGGCCCATTCCGCCGTGCCCCAGGGCTGTTCATAGCTGACGTCCGCCGTCACCAGCCCCTTCTTGGGCGAGCAGAAGGCCACGACGATGCGCGAGAGCGGATCGCTGGAGCCGGGCCAGGGCAGGATATGGTCGGCGGGCACGCCCTCTATCGTGGCGAGCGTCTTTTTGAAATCGGTGACTTCGGTGCCGGGATGGTAGAAATTGGCATGGCCGATGATCTTGGCTGCTTCCGCCTGTGCGACGGGGAAGGGGCCGGTCCAGCATTCGTTGGAGCCGATGCGGACCTTGGGGACATTGCCTTCGTCCGGGCCATCGTTGCGCTGCGCCCAGAGCGGCGTGCCTGCGCTGGCGGCTGCAACGCCCGCGCCCAGCACACCCATGATACGGGCGGCCTGTCGCCGGGAATAGCCACGTTCTAGAAGATCCTGCCGTGCGTTCGACTGGTCGTGCATCATATCATTCCCCTGTCATTACCTACAGGGGAGGAAACGGACGAGGATGGCTTTTCCGCAGCGTCCAAAGAGAAAGGGCGCCCGTTGCCGGACGCCCTTTTCATCGTTCGGAAGAGGGGAAGGGAATCAGCCTTCGACCTTCACATGCTTGGGCGCAGCCTCATTGAGGATGCGCAGAATCTTCTTGAGCGCGGTCGGCTCGTCCGTCTCTTCCATCGCCGCGAGTTCGCGGGCGAGGCGGCTGGACGCCGCTTCGAAGATCTGGCGTTCCGAATAGCTCTGCTCGGGCTGGTCGTCGGCACGGAAAAGGTCGCGCGTCACTTCGGCGATCGACACCAGGTCGCCCGAATTGATCTTCGCTTCATATTCCTGGGCACGGCGCGACCACATGGTGCGCTTCACCTTGGGCTTGCCCTTGAGCGTTTCCATCGATTCTTCGAGGGTCTTGTTGGAGGACAGCTTGCGCATGCCCACGCCTTCGGCCTTGTTGGTCGGCACGCGGAGCGTCATGCGCTCCTTTTCGAAGCGGAGCACGTACAGCTCCAGTTCCATGCCCGCAATCTGCTCCTTCTGAAGCTCGATTACACGGCCCACGCCATGCTTGGGATAAACGACATAATCACCAACGTCAAAGGACAGCGCCTTGGCAGCCATTTGATACCTTTCCAATTCAACCGGGGAACGGGCCGTCGCGGGGCAGATGCGCGAGACAAATGCCGAGGGGTCCACGGCGCCACCGTCAAGACATGAAGCGTATTCTCCAGAGTCGGATGATAGGGAACATCCGACCGTCGCGGACCTATTTAGCAGATTCGTAACAAAATTACCACCCCCGGACACAATGTCTGGGGGTGGTGCTGTTCCTGTGGCGCAACATGGGACGCTGGAGCGCCGAGCTTAGCTGCCTTCGCCCGGTTCGGGCGAGAAGAACTTCTCCAGCTTGTTCTCCACGCCGCTCATTTCGTCGGCATCGGCCGGGGCTTCGCCCTTCACCGTGATGTTCGGCCATTCGGCGGAAAATTTGGTGTTGAGTTCCAGCCATTTTTCAAGGCCGTTCTCGGTATCGGGCAGGATCGCTTCGGCCGGGCATTCCGGTTCGCACACGCCGCAGTCGATGCACTCGTTCGGGTTGATGACCAGCATATTCTCGCCCTCGTAGAAACAGTCGACGGGGCAGACCTCGACGCAATCCATATATTTGCAGCGGATGCAATTGTCGGTCACGACATAGGTCATTGTCTGGGCACTCGTAGGATTGGAAAAAGCGCGGCCCTGCTATGCCCCACACGCGCGAAGGTCAATGAGGATATTGTTGTCAGGGCTTTAGGGCCGGTTTCGTGCGAACGACTCGCAGTTTTGCGATGCACTGCGCCAGGTAAATCGGGCGATCATGTCAGCCGTTCGTTAAGGCGCATCATCAGATCCATCCGTTCATGCAAAATGGCGATGACAAGAGCAGGGGCATCGACCCGGACAAGGCAGAAGATATGATGCCGACCGGACTTTGCCGTGCGTAAGCCGGGATGCAGGTCCGCTAAATCCCGATAGCGCTCGTGACCGGCTGCCAATGCCGTCATGCTACCAAGTAGCGTGTTAGCATAGGCGCGTGCCTGATCCTCGCCCCAGCGATCATATGTATAAGCGATAATGTCCTGTAGCTCTGTCTCTGCCGTTGCCGTCAGGACATAGGCAGGGATCAAGCGTGGCGTGCCCTGCGTAAGGCATTCTCGACAATGTCTGCAGCGCTTACCGTCGCGATATGGCCGTCCAAGCCCTCCGCTATCCGCGCGCCGAGCAGAGCCTTCAGTTCATCCAAAGCGTCAACCCCATCAACCTGATCGGAGAAAAGCTTTTCCAGCGCATATTCCTTCATCGTCTTGCCGTGCAAGGCGGCCGACGCCTTGAGACTTTCATGCTGCTGTTCAGTCATGTCGATCGTCAGGCGGCTCATAGCAGTATCTCGCTTGCGGAAACGCACCTTATCATAAATTTCTGGCTTGGGCAGCAGGCATTATGGCAGTTCACCCGCCGACCGTCAGTTCCTCATAGCAGCCCTGGGCTTCCGGCGCGGGGCCGCGCCGTGACGGCAGGGCGACGACGCGGACGACGCGCACCTTGTCGAAATGGGGGAAGGTGATGAGGTCGCCCGTCCGCACCGGCGAATGGGCACGGTCGATCCGGCGACCGTTCAGGCGGATATGGCCATCCTCCGCCAATTTCTGTGCGTTCGACCGGCTGGAGCATAGCCGGACGAACCACAGATATTTGTCGATGCGCAGCGTCGGCCCATGGCCGATGCCGGACACCGGGTCAGCCATTGCGGCCGAGCAGGTCCGCCAGACCGGCAAAGGCGTTATTGGCAGGCGCCGGCGTGCTGCCCGGCGAAGCGGGGCGGGGCGAACCGGAGCGCGGCGGGCGGCCATCCTTGTCGGAACGACGATTGCCGCCGCCAGGCCTGCCACCATCCTTGCCGCCATCCTTGCCGTCGCGGGGCTGCTGGTTGCGAGCCTGTTGACCCTGATGCGGGCGGCCGTTTTGCGGACGATCGCCACGCGGCTTCTGCCGGCCTCTGAACGCCCAGTTGGCGCCGGCGGCGGACGCAGGCTGCGCTTCGGGTGCGCCTTCAGCCGCTTCCACGCCTTCAACCGGGGCTTCGGCGGCTTCCACAGGGGCTTCTTCCACCGCTGCCGGTGCCGGCGGCGTGACCGGACGGAATCCGGCAAGGCGCATCAGTTGCAGGAAGGAGGGTTCGGAAAGGCCCAGCGACACGATCTGTGGGCTGGTGTGGGTGAAGGCTTCGTTCTTGGCGATAGCCTCATGCGCCGAGCGGGCCATGCGTTCGGCCATGTCGATACGCAGCATCTGGTCGCCGAAACCACGGAAGCCGGCGATGCGCGCACCCATCTGTTCGAACTTCTCGCCCGCCGGGATCAGCGTCAGGCCGGGGCCGGGCAGCGGCAGGCACGGCTTGGCGATGCGGGCCGCCAACAGCGCCGAGCGCCAGCGCGCCGCGCCGGGCTTCAACAGGCCGGGATGATAAATGTCGAGCACGCCGATATCGATGCCCGCCTTGCGCAGCAGATGGCGCTGATCCTTGTCGAGATGGCCGAGCGCCGAATCGAGATCGGTGCGCGCGATCACGCCGCCGGCATCGCCAAGCTGCGCAAAGACGGCGCGCACGACGGCGGGGACTTCCGGATCGGACGCGCTCTCGCTCATCTTGACGAGGGGGAGGAGATGCTTCTGCTTCTGCGCCTCGACCCAGGCGGCGAGGCGGGTCGCAACCTGCTTCTGCACATCCTGACCCAGGCTAAGTAGCGCGCGATCCAGCCGAATTTCCGGAGCCAGCAGGCTTGATCCCGCCAGCAGCGACGCCACCGGCGTTTCGCCCCAGGCGATGCCCGGTGCCTGTCCTGCTTCGTCCATGAGCGCGAAATCCGTATCCGCTGCGCCCACCAATTCTTCAGCCTTCACTCGTAATACCTTTCCAAGGCGCCGTTCCGCGGCCGCCAGCAACATCTTTCGATCCTGATGTCGCGTAGCGGGATCGACCGAGAATCGGAAGCCGTCAAGTTTTCCGATCGTCTCGCCATCGACACAGACGCTCCCATCCGGCTCCACCGTGACCGGCAGGTTGCTCGCATTCTGCCCGATATCGCGCAGCAGGACGGAGGTGCGCCGATCGACGAAACGCTGCGTCAGCGCGGCGTGGAGCGCATCGGACAGCTTTTCCTCCAGCGCGCGGGTGCGCTCCGCCATTTCGACCGGATGGGCCAGCCAGTCTGGGCGATGCGCGATATAGGACCAGGTGCGCGCGGCGGCGATTCGGCCCGACAGCGTGTCGATATCGCCCTGCACCGAATCGAGCCGGGCCAGATTCTGGGCGAACCAGTCGCGCGGAATGTGGCCCATGCCTTCGGACAGAAATTGCCAGATGCGGCTGACGGTGCGGCCATGATGATCCGCGCCCAGCTTCTGGAAGTCGGGCAGGCCGCAGGCGCTCCAAAGCCGTTCGACCTGCCGCTTGCCCTTGACCCGCTCGACCACGAGCGGATCGTCGGCCATGCGGCGCAGCACGGCGAGGTCCACGGCTTCGGGCGCGGCGCGCAGTTCGGGGCGCTGCGGCTTCTGCTCCAGATCGGCCAGCAGATGCTCCAGCCGGTCGGTGTTCGGCGTGCCGTTGCGCCAGAAAAGCTGTTCGATCGGCGGGAAGCGATGCGCTTCGATCGCTTCGATCTCTTCGGGCGTGAAGGCGGCGTCGCCATCTTCGCCGCCCAGACTGCCGAACGTGCCGTCCTTGTGATGACGGCCCGCGCGCCCTGCGATCTGCGCCATTTCGCTGACGGTCAGGCGGCGGCTGCGACGGCCATCATATTTGCGCAGGGAGGCGAAGGCGACATGGGCGACGTCCAGGTTCAACCCCATGCCGATCGCATCGGTCGCGACCAGATAGTCGACTTCCCCATTCAGGAACATCTGCACCTGCGAATTGCGGGTGCGGGGGCTGAGCGCGCCCATCACCACCGCCGCGCCGCCCCGGAAACGGCGCAGCATTTCGGCCACGGCATAGACCTCTTCGGCGGAGAAGGCGACGATGGCGGATCGCTTGGGCAGGCGCGACAGCTTCTTCGCGCCGGCATAGGAGAGGGTGGAAAAGCGCGGTCGGCCGATGATCTCGATATCGGGCACCAGGGTTTTCACGACCCGGCTGATGCTAGCGGAACCCAGGATCATCGTCTCTTCCCGGCCGCGCGCGCGCAGCAGCCGGTCGGTGAAGATATGGCCGCGTTCCGGGTCCGACCCCAATTGCGCCTCGTCCAGCGCGACGAAGGCGAAATCCTCCTTGATACCCGTTTCCCGCCCACCGCTGAGCGGCATGGATTCGGCGGTGCAGAGGAAATAGCGCGCGCCCGGCGGCACGATCTTTTCCTCGCCGGTGATGAGGGCGACCAATTGCGGTCCCTTGATCGCGACCACCCGGTCATAGACTTCGCGCGCCAGCAGGCGCAGCGGAAAGCCCATCATGCCGCTCGAATGGCCGCACATGCGCTCGACGGCGAGGTGCGTCTTGCCGGTGTTGGTCGGACCGAGGACAGCGGTGATGGGGGAACGGGCGAACTGGGCCATGATGATCGCTATGTCGGGCAGGACCGGGCGGGTAGCAAGGGGTTTTGCGGTTCTCGTCCTGATCGCCGATCCTGTCCGGCCGTCTGCACGGTTCGTCGCACCGTCATCGGTCATGCGAACGTCTTTATTTGACTTTAACCCTATGCGTTCACAACAGTCCCGCCCACGCATGGCGCGGGGGATGTTGCCGGCGCAGCAATGATAAAAATGCCTTTGGGGTCGCGGGTTTGTTTCAGGAAAGCCAGTTGGGATCGCAACAGGGCGGCGCGTCGATGTCGCTGTGGATGGCCGATTCCCTCGCGCGCGCCGGCGCCGCGCCGCAATCCCGCGACTGGCGCACGCGCCTGCGCGACTGGGCGGATGAGGTCGATCTGGTTCCCGACCTTGCCGAACGGGTCGGTAGCCTCACCTGGTTCCGGGGCCTCGCCACCTGTTTTGGCCTCTGCGCCACGGCGCTTTATCTCTCGCCTTCCTTTCAGCCGATTCCGGGGCTGCCCGGCGCTCGTCTGAGCGACGCGCATTATGACGAGGTGCGCAGCCAGATGATGACCCCGCTCGCGCTCGGCGCGGACAGCGGGCGGCATATGGGCGCGACCGACGCGGTGCAGCCGTTGCGCGAGACGCCGGAACGGCCGCAGATCGAACTCAGTGCCCAGATCGGCAGCAGCGATACGCTGGCCCGCGCCCTGTCGCGCGCCGGGGTCAGCGGCGGCGACGTCGCCACCGTGACCGCGATGGTCGGCGGCGACATGAGCGAGGGCGTGAAGCCCGGCACGCGGCTCGACATCATATTGGGCCGTCGCACCAGTCGCGACCGGCCGCGTCCGCTCGACATGCTGGCCTTCCGCGCCCGGCTCGACCTCAATCTGGAACTGACGCGCGCAGGCGGTGTGCTGTCGGTCAGGCGCATCCCCATCCGTGTCGACAATACGCCGCTGCGCATTCAGGGCGTGGTCGGCGACAGCATCTATCGCTCGGCCCGCGCGGCCGGTGCGCCGCCCAAGGCCGTCCAGGCCTTCCTGCGCGTCATCGCGGGGCAGGTCGATCTGGGCGGCATCGGTGCGGGCGACCGCTACGACATCGTCACCGAATATCGCCGCGCCGAAACCGGCGATGTGGAGGTGGGCGACCTCCTCTATGCCGGCCTCCGGCGATCGCGCGGCAAGTCCGTCGACATGCTGAAATGGACGAAGGACGGCCGCACCGAATGGTTCGAGGCGTCGGGCGTGGGCAAACGGCGCGGCGTCTTGTCGGCCCCGGTCGCCGGGCGCATGTCGTCGGGCTATGGCCAGCGGCGTCACCCGATATTGGGCTATACCCGCATGCACGCCGGCATCGATTTCGCGGCGCGTTACGGTTCCCCCATCTATGCCGTGACCGACGGCGTGGTCGCCTTTGCCGGGCGGCATGGCGGCCATGGCAATTATGTCCGCATCCAGCATGGCGGCGGCCTGGCCACCGGCTATGCGCATATGAGTCGTATCGCGGCGGCACCGGGTCAGCGGGTGCGGCGCGGTCAGGTGATCGGCTATGTCGGATCGACCGGCCTGTCGACCGGACCACATCTCCATTATGAGCTGTATCGCAATGGCGCGACGGTCAATCCGCTGTCGGTGAAGTTCACCACGACGGCGCAGTTGGCCGGCGCGGAACTGTCCGCCTTCCGCGCGCGACTGGCGCAATATCAGGGGCTGCGTGTCGGCCTGCACGACAATTTTGCACAAAAGACTCCGGCCGCTCCCGTGGCTTCGGGCAAATAAGTCTCTTTCCGCCACGGGGTGGCTCCGCTAACGCGCGGCGATGACCTCTCCTCTCCCCGCCGCAGTCACCGCCATCCTGCTCGCGGGCGCGCGTCCCATTCCCGATCCTTTGGCGCAGGCCGCCGGCGTGGCGGTCAAGCCGCTCGTCCCGGTGGGTGGCGAGCCGATGATCAATCGCCCGGCGCGCGCGCTGCTGGATCATCCCGCGATCGGGCAGGTGGTGATCCTGACCCAGCGCGCCGACCTTTTCGCAGCCGATCCCGCCACCGCCTGGCTGGCCGACCATCCGCGCGTGCGCTTCGAAAAGGGCGGGCAGGGCATCGCCTCTTCGCTGCTGGCGCTGCTGGAGGGGGGCGAGGTTCCGTTCCCGATTTTGATGACCACGGCTGACCATGTGCTGCTGGACCGCGCCATGCTGGACCAGTTCGTGGCGGAAGCGAGCGGCGCGGATGTCGCGGTCGCCATGGTGGAGCGGGCGACTTTGTTGGCGCGCTATCCGCAGTCGCGCCGCACCTGGCTCAAATTCCGTGACGGCTGGTGGTCGGGCGCGAACATCTTCTGGTTCGGCAGCGACAAGGCCAGCGCGATCATCAGCCTGTGGCAGGAGGTGGAGCAGGACCGCAAGAAGGGCTGGAAAATCCTCGCCGCCTTCGGCCCGTTTGCGCTGCTCGGCGCATTGCTGCGCATCCTGACGCTGAGGGGCGGGATGGCGCGGATCGGCCGCAAGTTCGGCCTTGTCGCGCGGCTGGTTGCGATGGACAGTCCGGAAGCCTGTATCGACGCCGACAAGCCCGAAGATGTGACGCTGATCGAGGCGATCCTGCGGCGCTGACCGGCCGCCTTATTTCCGGAAACTCTCCGCTGCCGCGCAGGCCAGCGCATCGGCGCGCTCATTTTCCGGGTGGCCGGCATGGCCCTTCACCCATTGCCACGTCACCTTGTGCGGTGCGGCGGCCTTGAGCAGCAATTGCCAGATTTCGACATTCTTGACCGGCTTGTTGTCGGCGGTCCGCCAGCCCTTCTTCTGCCAGCCGAACACCCATTTGGTGATGCCGTCCATCACATATTTGCTGTCGGTATAGAGCGTCACCTGGCACGGTTTTTTCAGCATATTGAGCGCCTCGACCGCCGCCATCATTTCCATGCGGTTGTTGGTCGTCTGCGCCTCGCCGCCGGAGATATCCTTCTCCTTGTCGCCAAAGCGCAGCACGGCGCCCCAGCCGCCGGGGCCGGGATTGCCCTTGCACGCGCCGTCGGTGAAAATCTCCACTTTGGGAAGGTCGGTCATGCGCCCAGCAACTCCGCGGGGTCGGCCTTGGCGTAGAAATCCAGCCGGCGCAGATAGGCCAGCGGGTCTTTGCGCGTCACCAGCGCGTCGGCGGGCGTATTGATCCAGTCATAGGCGCGGGTCAGAAGGAATCGCAAAGCCGCGCCCCGGCACAGGATGGGGAAGGCGGCGCGTTCGGCGTCGCTCAGGCCATGCGCGGCGACATATCCTGCACCCATCGCCGCTGCCCGTTCGCCATGCCAGATCGCGCCGTCATTGCTGAAGCACCAGGCGCTGTGCGTGACGGCCAGATCATAGGCCCGAATGTCGGTGCAGCTGAAATAGAAGTCGATGAGGCCCGTCACCTCGTCGCCCAGCATCAGCACATTGTCGGGGAAGAGATCGGCATGAATGACGCTGCGGGGCAGGTCGGCCGGCCAATGGGCGTCGAGAAAGGCCAGTTCCGCCGCGACACGCACGCCAAGGCCGGGTTCGATCTGGTCGAAATCCTCGCCGCATTTGGCCGCCAGCGCGTGCCAGCCGGCCTTGTCGAGCGCATTGCGCCGTTCGCCGGCAAAGCCCTGCGCCGCCTTGTGCAATTCGCCCAGCGCCACGCCGGCCGCGCGTGCCTGCCCGGCGGTCGGTTCGGTGACGCTGATGCCGGTCAGGAACTCGATCAGGCAAGCGGGGCGGCCCGACAATTGCTGGAGCCGCTTGCCCTCCCGATCGGCGATGAAGCGGGGGACGAGGCATCCGCGCGCGCCCAGATGGTCGAGCAGGTCCATGAAGAAGGGCAGGTCCGCCTCATCCACCCGCTTTTCATAGAGCGTCAGGATATAGCGATGGCCGCGCCCGTCGGCACCGGTGGTTTCCAGCAGATAATTGCTGTTTTCCACCCCTTCGGCAATGCCCTTGGCCGATACAAGGCGGCCGGCGTCATAACGGGTGAGGAAGGCGTCGATCTCTTCGGCGGGGACGTGGGTATAGACGGCCATTATTTATCCTGAAGCTCGTCATTGCGAGCGTAGCGAAGCAATCCATCGTCGCGCCATTGGATTGCTTCGCTATGCTTGCAATGACGGATGAAAATCGGGTCAGGCCGTTTCGAGGCCGCGCGGCAGTTTGAAGGCGATCGTCTCGCGCGCGGTTTCCACCTGCTCCTCCTCGACGGCGAAGCGTTCGGCCAGCCGGTCCACCACTTCGCGCACCAATATTTCAGGGGCGGAGGCGCCGGCCGTCAGGCCCAGCGTCGTGACGCCCTCCAGCCAGTCGAAGTCGATTTCGGCCGCGCGCTGGATCAGGCGGGCAGGGGTGCCCTCCCGTTCGGCGACTTCCACCAGCCGTAGCGAATTGGAGCTGTTGGGCGCGCCGATGACATAAAGAGCGTCGCACTTCGCCGCGATCGCCTTCACCGCCGTCTGGCGGTTCGACGTCGCGTAGCAGATATCCTCGCCCTTGGGCGCGGATATCGTGGGGAAGCGGCGCTCCAGCGTGGCGACGATCGCGGCGGTATCGTCCACCGACAAAGTGGTCTGTGTCAGGAAGGCGAGATTGTCGGCATCGGCCGGCGCAAAAGCCTCTGCATCCTCGACCGTTTCGATCAGAGTCATCGTGCCTTCGGGCACCTGGCCGAAGGTGCCGATGACTTCGGGATGGCCCTTATGCCCGATGAACAGGATATGGCGGCCGACCGCGACCTGCCGTTCGGCCTGGCGATGGACCTTGCTGACCAGCGGGCAGGTGGCGTCCAGATAGGACAGGCCGCGCTGTTCCGCCTTGGCCGGCACCGCCTTGGGCACGCCATGCGCGGAAAAGACGACCGGTACGCCATCGGGCACCTGGTCGAGGCTTTCCACGAAGATCGCGCCCTTGGCCTTCAGCCCGTCGACGACATATTTGTTGTGGACGATTTCATGGCGGACATAGACCGGGGCGCCATAGGCCTCGATCGCCTTTTCCACGATGATGATCGCGCGGTCGACTCCGGCGCAAAAGCCGCGCGGAGCGGCGATCAGGAGCTTCATCGGCGGGCGGGCAGTGGGCGCGTGCGTCATGCCCTGTCGCTTAGGCGAATGTGGCGCCGGATGAAAGCCGCTTCCTTTTGGTTGGAGGGGATGGGCAGTTGCGTGGCAGGCGGCGGATGGATAAGGAAGCGCAAAGCGTCTGGTCTTGTGGGCCAATCGAAGGAATATCTGCCTGTGAAATTGTCTCATATCGCCCTGACCGGAATGTTGGCCCTGGCTCTGGCGGGCTGCTCGCGGCGTGGTGAGATTGATGCGACCGGCGGTATCGTCGCGGTACGTTCGGCCTGCCCGACGGCGGCGATCCCCGCGCAGACCGGCGACATCACGCTCTTCACTGCGCCCGGCCGGACCGATGCGGCGGCGATCGACGTGGTGGCCGACATCACCAACCTGCGTTCCACCTGCGCGGACGGCGCGCAATTCTATACCGAGGCGACCTTCACCGTGAACGCGCGGCGCAGCGACGCCAGCGCCGCGCGGCAGGTGACCTTGCCCTATTTTTCGGCCGTGGTGCGTGGCGGTAACGCCGTGATCGCCAAGCGGGTGGGGCAGGTGACGCTGAACTTCGCCGCCGGCGATTATCGCGCCAGCGCGCAGGCGAAGGCCGGCAGCTATGTCGACAAGGCCGCCGCCACGCTGCCCGCCGAGATCCAGCAGAAGATCACGGCGAAGCGCAAGGCCGGCGACGCCGACGCGGCGATCGATCCCTTCGCCCAGCCGGACGTCAAGGCGGCGCTCCAGAAAACCAGCTTTGAGCTGCTCGTGGGTTTCAACCTGACCCAGGATCAGCTCCGATATAATGCTACGCGATAAGAGCTGATCTTTCGGTCCGCTTTCGGGAGTATTTCGGAAGGCGGCGCTGATGTCAGATGTCGAACGGCGTACACTGTTCCCCGGCGCAGGCCGGGGTCCAGTCCCGCCCTGTAGAACTGGACCCCGGCCTGCGCCGGGGAACAAGGGGTTCATGTAGGCAAACAGAACCCCGTGCTTTTCGAGGAACTGTCCCGTGTCCCTTTACACCCGTTTCACCGCCCATCTCGATACCGTGCTTGACGCGCTGGAGGCCGAAGGCACGCTGCCTGCCGGCCTCAACCGCAAGCCGGTGACGGTCGAGCCGCCCCGCGATGCGTCGCATGGCGACCTTGCCACCAACGCCGCCATGGTGCTGGCCAAGCCCGCGGGCACGAACCCGCGCGCGCTGGCCGATGCGATCGTCACCAAGTTGCAGGCGTTGGATGAGGTCGACAGCGCGTCCATCGCTGGTCCCGGCTTCATCAACCTTACCCTGAACGACCCGACCTGGCGCGCGGAACTGGCCGCGATCCATGCGGATGCCGATGATTATGGCCGGTCCGATTTCGGGCAGGGCGTGACCGTCAATGTCGAATATGTCTCGGCCAACCCGACCGGCCCCATGCATATGGGCCATTGCCGTGGCGCGGTGGTGGGCGATGCGCTCGCCACGCTGCTGGAATATGCCGGACATAAGGTCATACGCGAATATTATATCAACGATGCGGGCGGTCAGGTCGATGTCCTCTCCCGTTCGGCGCATGTCCGTTATCGCGAAGCGCTGGGCGAGGATGTGGGCGCGATCCCCGAAGGCCTCTATCCCGGCGACTATCTGGTGCCGGTGGGGCAGGCACTGGCCGCCGAATATGGCGACCGCTTCGTCGGTGCGCCCGAAGCCGACTGGCTCGTCACCTTCCGCACCTTTGCTGTCGCAAGGATGATGGACATGATCCGTGACGATCTGGCCCTGCTCGGCATCCATCACGATCTCTTCTCGTCGGAAGCGGAATTGCAGGCGGCCGGCAAGCCCGAGGCGGCCGAAGCCTGGCTGCGCGCACACGACCTCGTCTATGACGGCGTGCTGGAAGCGCCCAAGGGCGAACTGCCCGACGATTGGGAGCCGGTGGAGCTGCCGCTGTTCCGCTCGACCCAATTTGGCGACGATCAGGATCGCCCGATCAAGAAGTCGAACGGCAGCTGGACCTATTTCGGCGCCGACATGGCCTATCATTACCAGAAGGCACAGAGCGCCGACCAGTTGATCGACATCTGGGGCGCGGACCATGCCGGCACGGTGAAGCGGATTCAGGCTGCCGTCGCCGCGCTGACCGAAGGCAAGGCGCGGTTCGACGTCAAGCTCATCCAGATGGTCCGCCTGCTGCGCGACGGCGAGCCGGTGAAGATGTCCAAGCGCGCGGGCAATTTCGTCACGCTGGCCGATGTGGTGCAGGAAGTGGGCAAGGATGTCGTCCGCTTCACCATGTTGACGCGCAAGGCCGACGCCCAGATGGACTTCGATTTCGCCAAGGTGGTGGAGGCGTCGAAGGATAATCCGGTCTTCTACGTTCAATATGCCCATGCGCGCATTTCCTCGCTCGGCCGCCGCGCGCAGGAGGCCGGGATCGTGCTGCCCGCGCCCGATCTGTCCCTTCTTGGGACGGCGGAGCTGGCGATGGTCAAGCTTGCGGCGCAATTCCCGCGTGTCGTGGAAGGGGCCGCGCAGGCTCGCGAACCGCACCGTGTTGCCTTCTATCTCAACGACTTGGCCTCCGCCTTCCATGGCTGGTGGAATATGGGTAATGACGATCCGCGCGCGCGCGTCATCCTGGCCGACGATCCGGCGCTCACCGCGACGCGCCTTTTCCTCGCGCAAGGAATAGGGCAGATTATCCGCAACGGTCTGGCGCTGATGGGCGTTGCGGCCCTGACGGAAATGCAGTGAGGCGCTGAACACCATGAGCGATTATGCGCGCGGACGACTGGATCTGGACGATGAGGATCGTCTGCCCTGGCTGGAGCCTGCCATCGATGACGAGGCGGACGACCGCATATCGCCTTTGCGGTTGCTCGGCCTGATCCTGCTCGGCCTCGCGCTGATCGGTGCAGTGGTCGCTGGCGTCTGGTGGATGCAGAATCGCAATGGCGCTGGCGGTGCGGGCGAGGGGCAGCTGATCGCGGCGCCGACCGACGATTACAAGATTGCCGCCAATGAGGCGGACGCCAAGAAATTCGATGGTGAGGGCGATGCCAGCTTCGCCGCCAGCGAAGGCGTAGCGCGCGACGGTCGCATCGACCCCAGCCGCGTGCCCGAAGCGCCGATCGCCAAGACCGCACCCGCGCCGGCCGGCGCTGCACCCGCCGCGCCGAACAAGCCCGCCGCCAGCGTTACCGCGCGCGTCACCGACGAAACGAGCGCGCGCCCGGCCGCAACGGCCAAGCCGGCGGCCGGCGGCGCGATGATCCAGCTGGGCGCCTATGGCAGCGCGTCGGGCGCTAAGGATGCTTGGGCCAAGCTGTCCAAGCGCTTCGCCTATCTCGCCCCGCTCGCCATGACGGTCGAACCGGCCCAGGTCGGCGGCGGCACCGTCTACCGCCTGCGCGCCAGCGCCGGTGGGCAGGCCGGCACGATCTGCGGCAAGCTGAAAGTCGCCGGCGAGAGCTGCATGGTTGTGAATTGATAGGAAGGGGAAGGGCGCTGCTCTTCCCCTTCGACAATCCCGGTTTCACCCGCTACCATCTACCCCATGAAACCCGTCATCTTCGGTCTTTCCGGTGAAACCCTGACCGCCGACGAGCGCGCCTTCTTTGCGGAGGTCGAGCCGGCCGGCTATATCCTGTTCAAGCGTAACATCGCCGACCGGGCGCAGGTGCGGGCGCTGACCGACGATTTGCGCAGCCTGCATGGCCGCGACGATCTGCTGATCATGATCGATCAGGAGGGCGGCCGGGTCGCGCGGATGCAGGCGCCGGTCTGGCCCAGCTTCCCGCCCGGTGCGGCGTTCGACCGGCTCTATGACATCGCCCCATCCAGTGCGATCGCCGCCGCGCGCGCCAACGCCCGCGCCATCGCGCTCACTCTGGCGGAGGTCGGCATCACCGTCGATGCGCTGCCGCTGCTGGACGTGCGGCAGGATGGCGCGAGCGATATCATGGGCGATCGCACCCTGGGTGCGGACCCGATGCGCGTCGCGGCGCTGGGCCGCGCCACGCTGGAAGGATTGGCCGAAGGCGGCGTGGTCGGCATCGTCAAACATATGCCGGGCCATGGCCGGGCGATGGTGGACAGCCATCTGGCGCTGCCGATCGTCAATGCCAACCTCAATGCGCTGGAAACCGATCTGGCGCCGTTCCGCACCCTCAATCGCGCGCCGATGGGGATGACCGCCCATGTCGTCTACACCGAATGGGATGCGGAGCAGCCGGCCAGCCTGTCGTCCAAGATCATCGGCGAAATCATCCGCCAGCGTATCGGCTTCGACGGGCTGCTGATGTCCGACGATCTCGATATGAAGGCGCTGCGGGGCAGCATCCCGGAACTGGCGGCTGGCGTGGTCGCGGCGGGTTGCGACTTGGCGCTCAATTGCTGGGGGCGGATGGACGATATGGTCGGCATCGCCGGCCTTCTGCCCGATATCACCGATCAGGCACGCGCGCGGCTGGACCGGGCGATGGCGTCGGTCACGCGCGGCGCGGATCAGCCGGAACTGGAAGAGTTGCTGGCGACCCGCGATTCGCTGCTGGACTTGGCGCTCGCTTGACGCAGGATCTGTTCAGCCAGCCGGCTGTTCCCAGTCCCGAGACGCTCACCGTCAGCTTCGATGCGTGGGAGGGGCCGCTCGATCTGCTGCTCAGCCTAGCGCGCACGCAGAAGGTGGATCTGCGCGAAATCTCCATATTGGCGCTGACGCAGCAATATCTGGGCTTTATCGACGGTGCGCGGCAATTGCGGCTGGAACTGGCGGCCGACTATCTGGTGATGGCGGCCTGGCTCGCCTATCTCAAATCCGCGTTGCTGCTGCCCCGGCAGGAGCAGGACGATCCCAGCCCCGAAGACATGGCGTTGCGGCTGCAATTGCGGCTCCAGCGGCTCCACGCGATGCGCGATGCTGCGGCCCGGTTGATGGCGCGCGACCGGGTGGGACGCGACGTGTTCACCCGACGCAATCCCGAAGGGCTGCGGCTGATCAAGAAGGCGCAATGGCGCGCCAGCCTCTACGACCTGATTCAGGCCTATGGCCAGATTCGCGCCCGGACCCAGCCTGTGGTCCATACCATCGCTGTGCGCCCGGTAATGACGCTGGACGTGGCGATCCAGCGGGTCGGATCGCTGGTCGGCACGGCGATCGATTGGACCCGGCTCGAATCCTTCCTGCCGCCCGACCTGGACGCACCAAAGGCGAAATCGGCGCTGGCCAGCAGCTTCGTCGCTGCGCTGGAGCTGGCGCGGCAGGGGCGGCTGGAGATGCAGCAGGACGGGATCTTCGCGCCCATCTACCTCCGCGCGCCCGCGCCGAATCAGGAAAGCCCGGCATGAGCAGCGAGCCTGACGATTTTCTCCGCGCGGTGGAGGCGGCCCTGTTCGTGGCCGAAGCGCCGTTGACCCCCGCAGAACTCAAGCTGCATGTGGGGGAGGGCGGTAATCTCGCCGCGACGTTGCAGGCCCTGTCCGACCATTATGCCGGGCGCGGCATCAATCTGGTCGAGCGGGGCGGGCGCTGGCATTTCCAGACCGCGAGCGATCTCGCCCATATTCTGCGGCGCGAGAAGGACGAGCCGCGCAAATTGTCGCGCGCCGCCATGGAGACGCTGGCGATCATCGCCTATCATGAGCCGGTCAGCCGCGCGGAAATCGAAGCGATCCGGGGCGTGCAGGTGGCGAAGGGGACACTGGACGTGCTGATGGAAGCGGGCTGGGTCCGCCCCGCCGGCCGCCGCGAAGTGCCCGGTCGTCCGCTCATCTATGCGACCAGCGTAGATTTTCTGTCACATTTCGGGCTTAGCAGCCGTCGCGACCTTCCCGGAATGGACGATTTGCGCGCCGCTGGCCTGCTCGACCCCGTCGATTTGGCGCTGGAGGGTATGGGCGGGCAATCCGTTCTGGAAAATGACGAGGAAGAGGCCTAGATAGGCCTTCTACTAGGAGTATTGAAAAATGGGTTCCTTTTCGCTGATGCACTGGGTGATCGTGCTCCTGGTCGTCATGCTGCTGTTCGGTGGCGGCCGCATTTCCGGCCTGATGGGCGACGTTGCCAAGGGCATCAAGAGCTTCAAGAAGGGCATGGCCGACGATAGCGATGATGATGTGACGCCGGCAAAGCCCGCCGTGCGCATCGACGGTCATCGCGTGCCGGAACAGGACGCGCCGACGCCGAGCGCGACCGAAGAAAAGACCAAGGCCTGATCCTCCAGCAAGGCCGATAGTCCCGCATGTTTGGTATCGATTCGTCTGAATTTCTGGTGATCGTGATCATTGCCGTGATCGTGATCGGGCCCAAGGACTTGCCGCGCGCGCTCTACAAGGTGGGGCAGATCGTGGGCAAGGCGCAGGGCATGGCCCGTCATTTCCGCACCGGCATCGACGCCATGGTGCGCGAAGTGGAACTGGAAGAGCTGGAAAAGAAATGGGCCGCGCAGAACAAGCGGATCATGGAAGAGCATCCGCCCGAAGTGTCGGGCGATGCGCTGCCCGCTCCCGTCGAATCGTCCGTGCAGGATGGGGCACAGGATGCGCCGCCTTATGTCGCGGAGTCGGCCCCGGTCGAACATCCGCCCTTCGTGGCCGAATCGGCGCCGATCGCGCCCCCATCGCCCGCTCCGACCTCGGCGAACGACGGGCCGCCCTATGTGGCCGAAGCCCCCGCCGTTCAGCCTCACAAGGGTGATGCGGCAGCATGATCGGCGATATCGATGACAGCAAGGCCCCCCTGCTCGACCATCTGATCGAGTTGCGTGGCCGTTTGCTCAAATGCGTCTATGCGCTGGTCCTGACCGGTGCGATCTGCTTCTATTTTTCCGAACAGCTGTTCGCGATCCTGGTCCATCCGCTCAAGGAAGCGTTCGGCGACGGCGGCGGCAAGCTGGTCTATACCAAACTGTACGAAGCCTTTTTCGTTCAGGTGAAGATCGCCTTTTTCGGGGCCTTCTGCCTATCATTCCCGATCATCGCCAACCAGCTATGGGCCTTCGTCGCGCCGGGCCTATATGCCAAGGAAAAGAAGGCGCTGCTGCCCTTCATCCTCGCCACACCCTTCCTGTTCGCCATGGGCGCCAGCCTGGCCTATTTCGTGGTCATGCCGACGGCCTTCCATTTCTTCTTGGAATTTCAGGGTAATAGCAGCGGGCTGTCGGTGGAGGCGCTGCCTAGCGCGGACGCCTATCTGGGCCTGGTCATGCAGTTCATCCTGGCCTTCGGCATCAGTTTCCTGATGCCGGTGCTGCTGATGCTGCTCAACCGCGCCGGTTTCGTGACGCGCGCGCAGCTGATCGGCATGCGCCGCTACATGATCGTCGCCGCCTTCATTCTGGCCGCCGTGCTGACTCCGCCTGATGTGGTGTCGCAGCTGATGCTCGCGATCCCGCTGCTGCTGCTCTATGAAATCACCATCATCGCCATCTGGTTCACCGACCGCAGGGCCGCGAAAATCGAAGCAGCCGAAGAAGCGGAAGAGGTGTCGGCCTAAGTCTTCCGGATTAACGGGCGTTATGGCTATGGCGCGCCTGAATGGGTGGATTGGGTTCAGATTGAGCGCCCAAAATGCCGTCATCCCAGCGAAGGCTGGGATCTCAAGGACGCGAACGCTGCGTAAACGGATAGCGCAAGACGACTAGCCTTCTTCTGCTGCCGCCTGAGGCCCCAGCCTTCGCTGGGGTGACGGCATCTGGATGGCTCAAACGCGCCTCTGAGCGAAACCACCGGCCCGCCACAACATCATTTTCAAAAAAAAAGGCCCGCCGTTTGACGGGCGGGCCATGCTAGGGAGGGGGTAGTGAAACGCTAAATCCGCGGCGCTTAGTTTGCGCTCTTTTCCACGGCCTTGCCGGCGCTCTGCACGTCGCGGCCAGCGCCCTCGACCGTGTTGCACGCGGCGACCATCAGCGAACCCGTGAGCAGCACGGCAGCCAGGATCTTCTTCGTCATCGAAAGTCTCCTCGTCAAATTCTGTGACCGGACGGCGGCGCCGTCCTGGTGACGAAGGGAAGAACCCGCGCTGGGAAGATACGTTCCGCAGCCGGAAAGAATAATGATTTCAAGAAGAAAACTGCCCCGGAAAAATTCTGAGCCCGGAACGCGTCGGGGGGGGATGCATTCCGGGCTCATATTTTGTGGATAGCAAGAGCGGGGGGCAAAAGATTTGCTATCCGAAATATAAAACCCTCTGCGACCCGGATCGGTTCCCGCGAAGGCCAAAAAAATGCACTTTTTTAAATGCTTTTTTTACAGTTGCTTCGATGGTGACCGCATTTTTAACCATAAGAAAATCGCGGTGGTCAGGGAAAAAGATCAGATCAACGGCCGACCCGTATTGCGAAATTCCGGCCGGATGGTGGATTCCGGCAGGCCGTCATCGGCCGGTTGCGGCTTGGGGGCGGGCGCCCATCCGATGGGCGGCGCAGCCTGTGCCGGACCGGCCGGCAGCGGCGCCGGGGGCAGCGGGACATAAGCGGGCGCCAGCGTCTCCACCGCCATCGCCGGCTTGGCGGGCCAGCTGGTGCGGGCGGGGCCTGAAATCGTCTCCCGCCCCAGATAGGGGATGCGGAAGGCGGCCGGCGTGCCGTTGAACCCCGGATTGCGGTAGAAGATATGCGCGCCGATCACCGCCACCGCCTGAAGGCTGGACGACCATTCGGGCCGGACCGCCAGCGTATGATAATGGGTGGCGAGGCCCACGGGGGTGTAGACATGGCCGGCCAGCGCCTGTTCCGCCACGCGCCGCGCCCGGACCCACGCGGCGGCGGCCGGCATCCGTGCCATGGCGCCGTCGCAGCTGAAGGTGAACTGGCACCGAAAATCGGTGCGTTCCGACCCCTGATAGACGACGCCGCATACCGTGTTGGGCCAGAGTGGGCTGCGCACCCGGTTCAGCACCACCTGCGCCACCGCGCGCTGGCCATCGTCCTGCTCATTGGCGGCTTCATAATAGATGGCCGATGTCAGGCAATTGAGCGCGCGATAGCTGTCGATGCCGGTCAGCCCGCGAAACACCATCGCCGGCGCCGCTTGCGCCTCATCCAGTCCCAGCACATGCTCGCTCTGCACCGTGGCGACGCCCGGCACCGGATCGAACGCGCCCTGCGCATAGAAAAAGGCGGAGCCGGGGAAATTCTGCGCCGATTCCTCGGACGGATCGGCATGGCCGATATCCTGATCGCCGCCCAGCATGTCGAGCGGCGCGGCGGTGATCAGGCGCGGCGCGACAAGCAGCAGCAGCGCGATCGCCAGGATCGCCCCATGCCCCCTCCATCCCCGCATCTGCGCCAGAAACCGCATGCAAACTCCGTAACCCCGCGACCCGCCGCCGCCCTGCTGCCGGAGCCTTTAGCGGAAATTCCTTATCGTTTCCTCATCGCATTTCCTTTTGTTCCGCGATGGGACGGTGATGGGCGCAAAGGTTAAAATGCGCGCTTTGCCCCGATCATCATTCCCTTGCTTGGCAAAGCCGCGCCGGCTCCGCTATGCGGGTGCCATGCTGCTTCAACCCAATAGTCTCGCGCTGATCGGCAACACGCCGATGGTGCGCCTCGCCGGCCCCTCGCAGGAGACGGGCTGCGACATTTTCGCCAAATGCGAATTTGCCAATCCCGGCGCCTCCGTGAAGGATCGCGCTGCCCTGTTCATCGTCAACGATGCCGAGGAAAAGGGGCTGCTCAAGCCTGGCGGCACGATCGTGGAGGGGACGGCCGGCAATACCGGCATCGGCCTGGCGCTGGTCGCCAATGCGAAGGGTTATAAGTCGATCATCGTCATGCCCGAGACGCAGAGCCGGGAAAAGATGGACACGCTGCGCGCTCTGGGCGCCGAGCTGGTCACCGTGCCGGCGGCGCCCTATTCCAACCCCGGCCATTTCGTCCACACTTCGCGCCGATTGGCGGAGGAGACGGAAGGGGCGATCTGGGCCAACCAGTTCGACAATATCGCCAATCGCAAGGCGCATATCGTGGGCACGGCCGAAGAAATCTGGACGCAGATGGACGGCCGTATCGACGGTTTCACCTGCGCGGCGGGCACCGGCGGGACGATCGCGGGCGTGGGCCTGGGCCTGAAAGCCAAGGATGAGGCGATCACCATTGCCTTGAGCGACCCGCATGGCGCGGCGCTGTTCAACTATTATGCCCATGGCGAATTGAAGGCGGAAGGATCGTCGGTCGCCGAAGGCATCGGGCAGGGGCGCATCACCGCCAATCTGGACGGTGCGCCGATCGACACGCAATTTCGCATCTCCGACGAAGACGGCCTGCTCTGGGTGCGCCGCCTGCTGGCCGAAGAAGGGCTGTGCCTGGGCCTGTCGTCGGGCATCAATGTCGCGGGCGCGGTGGCGCTGGCGAAGCAATTGGGGCCGGGCAAGCGGATCGCGACGATCCTGTGCGACACCGGCTTCCGGTACCTGTCGACCCTCTACAACCGGCAATGGCTGGAATCTAAGGGCTTGACGGTCTTCCCCTGGCTCGCGCACACTGCATGATCGTCGACACGGGTCGCGGCGAAGAGAATAAGAGCGCAAGCATGGCTGAAGCACCCCGCCGTCAGGAAGGGTTACAGCGCGTCCAGATCGGCCTCACCGGTCTGGCGGGTGTCGTGCTGCTCGTGGGCCTTGCCAATATCGTGATCGAAAAGGCGCGGATGGACGACGCCGCGCTGCCGCCGCCGGTGGTGCCGACGCTCAGCCAAACGCAAAATGCCGTCTCGCCCAAGGAGCCTTTGGCGGAACTGGGCGTACAACCCGCGCCGGAGCAGGCGCCGATCGTGCCCGACCTCCAGCCCGATCCCAATATCCGCAAGCCCATGGACCGCGATCCCGCGCAGCAACAGCGCTAGGGGCGGCGTGGCCTCCATTTTCATCGTCATTACGAGCGTATCGGGCCAAAGGCGGGCAAGGCTCAACGAATCCAAGGCCGCGCCGTGGATTGCTTTGCTGCGCCCGCCATGGCGAATGACAAGTCTGCGCAAATGATGGCCGGCCTGAAGCGATTCCTGTGGCTTTGGCTGCCGCCGCTCGGGATTTTTCTGGCCGGCCTGAAGCGCGCTTTCCTGACCGGGCAGGCCGATCCATGGGATTGGGGATGGCCTGCCGCCTTGCTACTGGCCGGGGCTGGCCTGCTGCTCTCGCGGCGTGGCTGGCCAATGCAGGCCTGGGTGGCGCTGGGTGGTGTCGGGATGGCGCTGATCTTCTGCACGCTGGCGGCTGCTCGCGCGCCGGATCAGTTGGCGGCAGTGGGGCTATTGGCGGTGGTGCTGCTCGCCATGTTCGGCGGCGCTTTGCTCATGCCAGGGCGCCATGACGCTGGCGCATATGAAGCGTTCCTTGGCGCAGGCCGGGGAACGGGCAGGGGTGGGTTCGTATCTATATCTGCCGGGATTGGCCTCCTCACTCTCGCCGCGCTCCTCCTCTGGCGCGGCCCAGCCCAGCCGGTCCAGCCTGTCCCGGATCGCCCCAGCCTCGCCGTCATCACCGGCCTGCCGCTCTTCTGGGATGAAGCGGGAAGGGGTGGGCTGCGCGATGCGCCGATCGTCACGATCTTGCGTACCCGCTTCGCCGTCACGCCGTTGGACGACCCGCTCCAACTCAAGGCCTCCGGCGCCCGCCGCCTGCTATTGGCCCAGCCGCGCGCGCTGACGCCGGTGCAACTGGTCGCGATCGACCAATGGGTGCGGGATGGCGGGACGGCTCTGGTGCTGGCCGACCCGCTGCTGCGCTGGCCATCCGACCTGCCGCTGGGGGATCGCCGCCGTGCCCCCGCTGCGAGCCTGTTGCAGCCCTTGCTCGGCCATTGGGGTTTCCGCTCGTCCGCCATCAAAAGTGAGGAAATCCGTCATTTCGCCCCCGATGGCATGCTCATCACCCTGTCGGGCATGCGCGCCTATCCCACCGCAGAGAAAGACGGGATCGTCCAGCGCAAGCAGATGGGGCAGGGGGCGGCGCTGGTGATGGGCGACGCCGATCCGATCGACGACCGGCTCTGGCTCGCCGATCCCGCTCATCCGCTCGATCCCCGCTATTGGGTGGCCGATACGCCCGCACTGCTCGTCCACTGGCTGGGCGCCGCCGCCATATCCGGCGACCGGCGCTGGATGCGGGACTCGCGGGACGTCACCCGCGCCATTCGCTGGGCGCTTTTGGTTGGGACGATATGGGCGATGATGGGTGCGATGGCCTTTCGCCGGGAAAGGCGCGGTTTCAGCGCTGGAACAAAAAAAGAACATGGCGGGGTAAAAGATAACAAATCCGGTTAGCCCCGTATTTCACCGTCTTTTCCCATCGCCACCCATGCTTTCCCATTGCAGTCCACCCCCATGCTTGGTAGGAAAACAGGCATTGGGGTTCGTCAGGCTTTGCGTTGTCCTGTGCGCTGGATGGTGTTCTCATGATTCCGGCGACGGACGGCCTGTGCCCCGAAAACAAGGGGCCAGGTCGCCATCGTGTCGGACGTCATTCTCTATTCGGGCAACGCATTCAGCGTCGCGGACGGCAAAGGCCGTTTCGTGCTGCCCCTGGAGATGCGCAAGCTGGTCAAGCAGGCCAGCGGCGGCGAGAATCGCCTGTGCCTGTCGGTCCATTTCGACAATGGTTGCGCCACCGGCTTCGGCCTGTCCCACAAACAGTTCCTGTTCGAAGAGGTCGAGAAGCTGGAGCGCCAGGCCTATGAGGGCGGGCGCGATTTCAACGCCGATCTGGAACGCGAAAACCGCCTCGGCACGATCGAGGACGTGAATTTCGACGATGCCGGCCGATTCTTCCTCCACCCCGATATCAAGGAAGAAGCCGGCATTACGGACGCGATCTTCTTCTATGGCGTGGGCCGCTATTTCCAGATCTGGAAGCCCGAAGCCCTGGTCGAAAGCCCGGATCGTCCGGCGCTGATCCGCAACAAGGTCCGCCGCTGGATCGATGCGCGCGCGGAAGGGGCTGCCAAGTGAGCGACTCCGCCGCCCCGCACATCCCCGTCCTGATCGACGAAGTCCTCGACGCCCTCGCCATCACCCCCGGCGAGATCCATGTCGACGGCACGTTCGGCGCAGGCGGCTATAGCAGTGCGATGGCCCGTGCCGGCGCCCGCGTCTTCGCCTTCGATCGCGACCCCGATGCGATCCGGGAAGGGCAGGCGGTGGCCGACGCGCATCAGATCACGCTGATCCCCGGCGAATTTTCGCGCATGGCGGAATTGCTGGCGGAGCGCGGCATCGAGAAGCTGTCGGGCATCACGCTCGATATCGGCGTATCGTCGATGCAGCTGGATCGGGCGGAGCGGGGCTTCTCCTTCCAGTCGGACGGTCCGCTCACCATGACGATGAGCCAGGACGGCATGAGCGCCGCCGATTTCCTCAACACGGCGTCTGAGGAAGAGATCGCCAACGTCATCTACCGCTATGGCGACGAGCCCAAGTCGCGCCGGGTTGCCCGCGCGATCGTGGAGGCGCGCCCGCTGGAGCGCACCGGCCAGCTGGCCACCGTCGTCCGCAAGGCGCTGGGCCACAAGCCGCATGACAAGAAAGACCCGGCGACCCGCACCTTCCAGGCGATCCGCATCCATGTGAACCGCGAACTGGAGGAGCTGGAGCTGGCTCTCGAAGCGGCCGAAGCGCTGCTGGAGGAGGGCGGTCGCCTCGCGATCGTGACCTTCCACTCTCTGGAAGACCGCATCGTCAAACAATTTCTGCGCAACCGCAGCGGCGGCGACAGCGGCGGGTCCAGGCATATGCCCGAACGCGCCGCCGGGCCGCAGCCCACCTTCGCCAAACCGGCCAAGGCGGTGAAGGCGGGCGAGGCCGAACTGGCGCGCAACCCCCGTGCCCGATCCGCCACGCTGCGCGCTGCCATCCGTACGTCTGCCCCCGCCCACCAGTCTCTTCGGAGTGCCCGTTCATGATCGCCGTCAAAAGGTTGCAGAGCCTGATCTGGGTGATCCTGGTCGCGCTGGGTGCGCTGGGCGCTTATATGGTGTCGCTCAAAGTCGCGACCGAACGCAACGAACTGATGAAGGTCCGGGCGCAGATCGCACGGACGAAGGCCGACATCCGCTATCTGGAAACTGAATTCAGCGCACGCGCCTCCATGCGTCAGCTGGAACGCTGGAATCAGGACGATTTCATGTATTCGACGCCCAGCGCCCAGCAATATCTGGGTGGTGAGCGGGCGCTGGCCCATCTGGACGGGGTCCAGCCCAACGGTCCCGATTATGTCGCGCCGCCGGTGATGGTGGCGATGGTCGAAACCCCGGCCGACCTGCCCTCCGCCCCGCAAAAGGCGCCCGAAAGCCCCGCCGCAACCCAGATTCGCAGCGATATCGCGGTGATCCGCGAAGCCCATGCTGCCGACGCCGTCGACAAGCTGCCCAAGCCCGCGCCGCGTACCCCCGCGCAGCAGGCGAAGGCCGACGCCGACGTGTCGAAGCCCAATCCGATCGCGCGCAAGGCGGAGCGGATGGCGATGCTCGATGCCAAGCTGCTGGATGACAGCACGCTGGGCGACCTGAGCGCCAAGGCGGCGCGCGAGAAGCGCAAGGAGGCGCGCTGATGGCCACGATCATTGTCCAGCCGGGCGGCGAGCGGGCCGGGCGAGCGCGGGTCAACCTGACCGCCATCGCCCACAACCGGCTGATGCTGCTGCTGATCCTGTTTCTTGCCATCACTGCCATATTGATCGGCCGACTCGCCTGGGTCGGCATTTTCGCGCATGGCAATGCGGGGGACGGCAGCCTGTCGCCCTTCCTGCCGGCGCGCGCGGATATCGTCGATCGCAACGGCGTGCCGCTGGCGCGCACCATGGACGCCTATTCGGTGGCGGTGCGCCCGTCCAAGCTGATCGGCGATCCGGGCGAACTGGCCCGCAAGCTGCACGAAATCTTCCCTGACGAACCCGAGGCGGCGTTCTACAAGAAGCTGACCGGCCGTGGCTGGGCCTATCTGCGCCGCCGCGCCCTGCCCGAAGAAGTGGCAGCGGTGAACGCGCTGGGCGAAATCGGCATCGAATTTCCGCGTGAGAAGGAACGCCTCTATCCGCAGCGCACGCTGGCGGCCCATGTGCTGGGCTTTGCGCCCAATGCCGAAGGGCAAGGCGGCATGGGCGTGGAAGCGGCCTTCAACGATCGGCTGACGCAGGCCGCGCAACGCGGCAAGCCCTTCGCCATCTCGATCGACAGCCGGGTGCAGGGCGCGCTGGAAAGCGAACTTTACGCGCAGCTGGTACAGACCAAGGCGAAGGGCGCGGGCGGCATCATCATGGACGCCAATACCGGCGAGATCATCGCCATGGCCTCCATCCCCGTCTTCGATCCCAACAAGCTGCAAAATTATGCGGGCAAGACGTGCAGCGAATCGCCGCTTTGCAACCATATGGTGCAGGCCCGCTACGAATTGGGTTCGTCCTTCAAGCCGCTGTCGATCGCGGCGGCCATGGATGCCGGTGTCGTGACGTCGATGAGCAAGCGCTATGACGCCACCGCGCCGCTCGCCGTCGCCGGCTTCCGCATCCGCGACGATCATTCCATGGGTCGCTGGATCAACGTGCCGGAAATCCTGGTCCACAGCTCGAACATCGGCACGGCGCGCATCGCCGACGAAATGGGCGCGGAGCCGCTGCAAAAGATGTTCCGCAGCCTGGATTTCGACCAGCGCGCGCCGATCGAGTTCAATGAACGGGCCAAGGGCATCTGGCCGTCCAGCTGGGGCCGCATCACCAGCATGACCACGGCCTACGGCCATGGCATCGCGGTCACGCCGCTGCATCTGGCGGCGGCCTATGCGGCGCTGGTCAATGGCGGCATCTGGCGCCCCGCCACCATGCGCAAGCTGCGCCCGGACGAAGTGCCCGAAGGACGCCGCGTCTTCACCGCCGCCACCAGCGCGCGGATGCGCCAACTGTTGCGGATGATCGTATCGGCGGGTACAGGACGAAGCGCCGACGCCAAGGGATTCCGGGTGGGAGGCAAGACGGGTTCCGCCGAAAAGCCCCAGGAGGGGCGCTATAACAAGACTTCGCTCGTGACGACTTTCGCTTCTGCCTTCCCGATGGACAATCCCCGCTATGTCGTGGTCGCGATCATGGACGAGGCGACCGGCCAATATGGCCTGCGCACCGCTGCCTGGACCGCCGCTCCGGTGGTGAAGCGGGTGGTGGAGCGCACCGGCCCGATGCTGGGCGTGATGCCGGACGAAAGCCGTGACGTGGATATCTCGGATCTGATGCCGCTGCTGCACGGCGACAAGGAGAAAGAATGATGCGCCTCGGGTCGCTTATCGAGGGGCTGGATGTGGATGGTTCGGACAAGGTCGGCGGCACCGCCGGCCTTGACGCGTCTGTGACCGGCTTCGCCATCGACAATCGCAAGGTCGCGCCCGGCACCGTGTTCGGCGCATTTCAGGGCCTGCGCGTCAATGGTGAGGATTATATTCCCGACGCGGTGAAGGCCGGTGCTGTCGCCATCGTCGCCCGCCCCGAAGCGAAGGTGGAAGGGGCGATCCATATCGCCCACGCCAATCCCCGCCGCCTGCTGGCGCTGATGGCCGCACGCTATTTCGCGCCCTTCCCGGACATGACCGTCGCTGTCACCGGCACCAATGGCAAGACCAGCACGGTGGAACTCGCGCGCCAGCTGTGGCGCATGCTGGGCCACAAGTCCGCGTCGATCGGCACGCTGGGCGTCACCACGGCGGTCGATCAGGTGTCGACCGGCCTCACCACGCCGGACATCGTCACCTTCCTCGCCAATATGTCGGGCCTGAAGCGCGAAGGCATCACCCATGCCGCGTTTGAGGCGTCCAGCCATGGCCTGGACCAATATCGCACCGAGGGGCTGCCGGTCGTCGCCGGCGCCTTCACCAACCTGTCGCGCGATCATCTCGATTATCATGGCGACATGGACAGCTATTTCGACGCCAAGATGCGCTTGTTCGACGAAGTCGTGTCGGCCGACGGCACGGCCGTCGTCTGGGCTGACGATGCGTGGTCGGACAAGGTCATCCAGCGCGCTACGAAGGGGGGGCTTCGGGTGCTGAGCGTCGGGGTGCAGGGACAGGCATTGCGCCTCGTCAACCGCACCCCGACCCAGTTGGGCCAGACGCTGGAGGTTGAAGCCGATGGCAAGATCTACAAGGTCAATCTGCCGTTGATCGGCGCCTATCAGGCCGCCAATGCGCTGACCGCCGCCGGCCTCGTCATCGCGACCGGCAGTGACACGGCCAAGGTGATGGAACTGCTCGGCCGGGTCCAGCCGGTGCGCGGCCGGCTGGAACGCGCGGTCATCAGCAAGGCGGGCGCCCCCGTCTATGTCGATTATGCCCATACGCCCGACGGCCTGAAGGCCGCGATAGAGGCGCTGCGCCCGCATACGCGCGGCAAGCTCATCACCCTGTTCGGCGCCGGCGGCGATCGCGATGCGGGCAAGCGCCCGCTGATGGGCAAGGTCGCGGCCGAACTGTCCGACCATGTCATCGTCACCGACGACAATCCCCGTTCGGAAGAACCCTCCGCCATCCGCGCCGCCGTGCTGGCGGGCGCGCCGCAGGCCGAGGAAATCGGCGGTCGCCGCGCCGCCATCGCCGCCGCCATCGGTCAGGCGGGCGCGGACGATATCGTCCTGCTGGCCGGCAAGGGCCATGAACAGGGCCAGATCATCGGCGACCGCGTGCTGCCCTTCGACGACGTCACCGTCGCACGGGAGTGCGCGGGTTGATTCTGGGTTCCCACCTTTCCGTTCGGTTCGAGCTTGTCGAGAACCGTTTGGCGCATATGGTTCTCGACAAGCTCGAACCGAATGGAGGATGGCGTCGATGACCGACCTCTGGACCTCCGCCGAAATCGCCGAGGCCACAGGCGGCGCCGCGTCGGCGCCGTTTGCCGTTTCGGGCGTCGCCTTCGACAGCCGCGAAGTGGGGCAGGGCGACCTGTTCGTCGCGATGAAGGGCGAGGCGACCGACGGCCATAAGTTCGTCGACAAGGCGTTCGGCCAAGGCGCGGCCGGCGCGATCGTCAGCGAACCGGTCGAACACCCCCATATCCTCGTCCCCGACAGCGCTCTCGCGCTCGAGGCGCTGGGAAAAGCATCGCGCAAGCGCATGAATGGCAAGGTAATCGGCGTCACCGGATCGGTCGGCAAGACCGGCACGAAGGAAGCGCTGTTTCAGGCGCTGGATCGTGCCGCGCCGGGCGAGGTGCATCGTTCGGTCAAAAGCTACAATAATCATGTCGGCGTGCCCTTGAGCCTGTCGCGCATGGCGCGCGATACGTCCTATGGCGTGTTCGAAATGGGTATGAACCATGCCGGCGAACTGTCTGCGCTAACACGACAAGTCCGTCCGCATGTCGCTATCGTCACGGCCATCGCGCCAGCCCATATCGAATTTTTCGGCACCGAAGCGAAGATCGCCGAAGCCAAGGCGGAGATTTTCGAGGGACTGCAACCTGGCGGCACCGCGATCATCCCCTATGACAGTCCGCATGTCGCGCTGCTCTACAACAAGGCGGAGCGCCACGCCGCCCGCATCCTGACCTTCGGCACCAGCCCGCAGGCCGATATCTGCGCGCGCGAAGCCGTGCCCGCGCCGGGCGGAGGCACTTTGGTCACGGCAACCCTGCCGGGTGCCGAACTCTGCTTCACCGTCGCGGCGCCGGGCGACCATTGGGTGTCCAACGCGCTCGCCGTGCTGGCCGCGGTCGAGGCGGTCGGCGGCGATCTGGCGGCGGCGGGCCTGGCGCTGGCCGAAATGCCGGGCCTGCCAGGCCGGGGCGAACGGCGCATCCTGCCGGTCGCGGGTGGCGAAGCGCTGCTGATCGACGAAAGCTACAACGCCAATCCGCTGTCCATGAAGGCGACGCTCACCCAGCTTGGTCGGGAAAAGGCCGATCGTCGCATCGCCATATTGGGCGGCATGCGCGAACTGGGCGACCGCAGCGTCGAACTCCATGCCGGCCTTGCCGAACCGCTGGGCGCGGGACAGGTCGATTATGTCATATTGGTCGGCGCGGAAATGGCGCCGCTGGCCGATGCGCTGGGCAGCGCCATTCCCCATGTCCATGTTGCCGACACGGCGGCGGCCATCCCCCTCATCCAAACCGAAATGCGCGCGGGCGACGCGATCCTGGTCAAGGGCTCCAACGGCGTGGGCCTGTCCCGCCTGGTCGCTGCCCTGGCCGAGGCCGCCCGTGACGGAGATACGAACTAATGCTCTACTGGCTGGCCGAAACCCTGGATTTCGCAGGTATTTTCAACCTGATCCGTTACCTGTCCTTCCGGGCGGGCGCGGCGATCTTCACCTCGCTCATCATCGGCCTCGTCATCGGCCCCAAATTCATCGGCTGGCTGCGTGTCCGTCAGGGCAAGGGACAGCCGATCCGCGACGACGGCCCGCAAAGCCATCTGGCCAAGCGCGGCACGCCGACCATGGGCGGCCTCATGATCCTGACCTCCATGGTCGTTTCCGTGCTGCTGTGGATGGACCTGCAATCCACCTATGTCTGGGCCTGCCTGTTCGTGACCCTGGGTTTCGGCGCGATCGGCTTCCTCGACGATTATGACAAGGTGACGAAGGCCAGTCATAAGGGGCTTTCGGGGCGGATGCGCCTGATCTTCGAATTTCTCATCGCCGGTGTCGCCGCCTGGATGATCGTTCATCAGCATGGCAATACCGCGCTCTACGTGCCTTTCTACAATGGCCCGGCGATCGAACTGGGGCCGTTCTACTTCTGCTTTGCCGCCTTCGTCATCGTGGCGTTCGGCAATGCGGTGAACCTGACCGACGGCCTCGACGGCCTCGCCACCATGCCGGTCATCATCGCCAGCTTGGCCTTCATGCTGATCGTCTATCTGGTCGGCCGCGCGGATTTTGCCGCCTATCTGGGCATCCCCCATGTGCCGGGCGCGGGCAACCTCACCATATTGTGCGGCGCGATCATCGGCGCGGGCCTGGCCTTCCTGTGGTTCAACGCGCCGCCGGCCGCCGTCTTCATGGGCGACACCGGATCGCTGGCGCTGGGCGGCACGATCGGCGTGATCGCCGTCACCGCCCACCATGAAATCGTGCTGGGCATTATCGGCGGGCTGTTCGTGGTGGAAGCGCTGAGCGTCATCATCCAGGTCTTCTTCTACAAGCGCACCGGCAAGCGCGTGTTCAAGATGGCGCCGATCCATCATCATTTCGAACAATTGGGCTGGGCCGAACCGACCGTGGTGATCCGTTTCTGGATCATCGCCTTCATCCTGGCGCTCGCCGGCCTTGCCACCTTGAAGCTGAGGTAAGCGGATGATCGTTTCGGAGGCTTTCAAGGGGAAAACCTACGCCGTGCTGGGCCTTGCCCGCTCGGGCCTTGCCACGGTCGACACGCTGGTCGCCAGCGGCGCGCGCGTCGTCGCCTGGGATAGCCGGGATGAAGCGCGCGCGCTGGTCGCGGGCAAGGCGGAGCTGGGCGATCCGATGGAGATCGACCTCGCCGGTTTCGACGGCATCGTCGTGTCGCCGGGCGTGCCATTGAACCGCCACCCCATCGCCATGCGCGCCAAGATCGCGGGCGTGCCGATCATCGGCGACATCGAACTGTTCGCGCTCGCCCGGCCGACGCTGCCGCCGCACAAGGTCGTCGGCATCACCGGCACCAACGGCAAGTCGACCACCACGGCGCTGATCCACCACATCATCGAACAGGCGGGTTTCCCCACGGTGATGGGCGGCAATATCGGCCTGCCGATCCTGAGTCAGCCGCCGCTGGAGCCGAACCTGCATGGCGTGGGCGTCTATGTGCTGGAACTCTCCAGCTATCAGATCGACCTGACCCACAGCCTCGACTGCGACGTCGCGGTGCTGCTCAACATCACGCCGGACCATCTCGATCGCTATGACGGCTTCGAAGGCTATGTCGCGTCCAAGGCACGGCTGTTCACGATGCAGTCGGCCGGGCATGTGGCGGTCATCGCGACCGAGGATGAGCCGAGCCGAGGGATCGCCACACAACTCCGTCATTCCCGCGAAGGCGGGAACCCATCTCCGGACCTTGCCTCCGTACGCGAGTCCGGGGAGATGGATGCCCGCCTTCGCGGGGATGACGTGGTTGAGGTTGGGTCAGGGGATATCGATCCCGTCGCTCAACTCACCTGGCCCGCCCTTCAAGGTCCGCACAATGCGCAGAACGCCGCTGTCTCTGTCGCTGTCGCACAGGCGCTGGGGATCGACGAAGCGACCATAGCCGCGGCCCTCGCCAGCTACGCTTCGCTCCCCCACCGCATGCAGGCCGTCGGCACCCATAATGGCGTCCTCTACGTCAATGACAGCAAGGCGACCAACGCCGCCTCCACCGCGCCTGCGCTCGCCGCATGGCCCGCGAAGAACGGCAAGCCCCGCATCCACTGGATCCTGGGCGGCGTCGCCAAGTCCGACAATCTGGACGAGTGCGTCCCGCATTTCGCCAACATCGCCCACGCCTATACCATCGGTGAAGCGGGGCATATGTTCGCCGATCTGCTTCGTGCCTCTATGGCGGTGGACGACAGTGAAATGCTAAGCGCCGCCGTCCGCCGCGCCGCGCGCATCGCGCAGCCGGGGGATGTGGTGCTGTTGTCGCCCGCTTGCGCCAGTTTCGACCAGTTTCGCGATTTCGAAGCGCGCGGCGATGCCTTCGCCGCCGCCGTTGCGGCGCTGGACTCTATTGGCGAATAAACCACCAAGTCGGGGGCGACACGATGGGCAGGGAAGGGACGACGCGCATGTTCAAGGCTGGCGAACTGGTGAAGGGTTTCCGCACCCGCACCGTGCCGCGCGAACGGACGGCGCTCGCCATCTGGTTCTGGGAAATCGACCGCGTTCTGCTGTCGCTCATCGTCACGCTGATGGCGATCGGGCTGGTGGCGGTCGCCGCTGCTTCCCCCGTCGCCGCGATCGACCGATCGACCGCCTCGGTCGCGGTCAATCCGCTGATCTATTTCTACCGCCAGCTGATGTGGGTGTTCATCGGCCTGCCGGTCATGCTCATCATCTCCATGCTGCCCCGGCCGCAGGCGCGGCGGCTCGCCATCTTCGGCTGCGCCTTCTTCTTCGTGATGCTGCTGTGCGTGCCGATCCTTGGGTCCACCGTGAACGGGGCGAAGCGCTGGATCGACCTGCCGGGCTTCCGCTTTCAGCCTTCGGAGTTCCTCAAGCCCGTCTTCGTCGTGGCGCTCGCCTGGCTGCTGTCGCTGCGGACCAAGGATATGAGCCTGCCGGTCGTGCCGCTGAGCTTCTGCGTCACCGGCCTCATCGCCATCATCCTGATGCGTCAGCCCGACTTCGGCCAGACCGTGATTTTCTGCGCCTGCCTTGGCGTATTGCTGTTGCTGTCGGGCGTATCGATGCGCTTCATCGGCGCGATGGGCGGGGTGGCGCTGGCGGGGCTGGTCGCCGTCTATATGTTCTATGAAAATGGGCGGCAGCGCGTGAACGACTTTCTGGGCATCGGTGTCCAGCTGGATGCCGGCCCGGATCAGACCGACCTTGCCTTCCGCACCATTTCCCATGGCGGCTTCACCGGCGTCGGGCCGGGCGGGGGACAGAACAAGTTCCGCCTGCCCGAAGCGCATACCGACTATATCTTCTCGGTCATCGGCGAAGAGTTCGGCTTGCTTGCCTGCATCGCCATCGCCTGCGTCTATCTCGCCATCGTGGTGCGCGTGCTGCTGCGGCTGCTGGATGAGGAGGATGTGTTCACCATCCTCGCCGCCGCCGGCCTCACCACCCAGTTCGGGCTTCAGGCAATCATCAACATGGGCGTCAATGCGCAGATATTTCCGTCAAAAGGCATGACGCTGCCCTTTATCAGCTACGGTGGCTCCTCTATGCTAGCGCTTTGTATCGGCGTCGGCCTGCTGCTCGCATTCACGCGGCGCAACCCCTTCATGGGTCGGCACACGGTCGTCAAATGGAGTGGTCGATGAGCATTTCCCGTCACTTCGTCCTCGCCGCCGGCGGGACGGGGGGTCATATGATTCCAGCGCACGCCGTGGCGGAGGAACTGATGGCGCGCGGCCATCATGTCGCCCTCGTCACCGATGAGCGCGGCGCGAAGATCCCCGGCCTGTTCGACAAGGCGCAGGTGCATATCATGCCCGCCGGTCGCATGACGAAGAACCCGCTCAGCTGGCCCGGCGCGCTCAAGGCGATCCTGGCCGGTCGTGCCATGTCCCGCCGACTGAACGAAACCTTCCGCCCGACCGCCGTGGTCGGCTTTGGCGGCTATCCCGCCATGCCCGCGCTGCTCGGCGCGCTGGCGGACGGCATCCCGACCGCGATCCACGAACAAAATGCCGTGCTGGGCCGGGTGAACCGCATCCTGTCGGGCCGGGTCGATGCGATTGCCACCGCCTATCCCGACGTCCAGCGCCTCAAGAGCGCCTATGCGGCCAAGGTCCACCTGATCGGCAATCCGGTCCGCGAAGAAGTGAAGCAGTTGCGCGAGGAGGAGTTTCCCGCGCTGACCGACGAAAGCGTCTTCCGCGTGCTGGTGATCGGCGGCAGCCAGGGCGCCTCCATCCTGTCCAGCGTCGTGCCCGAAGGCCTGTCGATGCTGCCGGTCGCGCTGCGCCGCCGCCTGCAAGTGACGCAGCAATGCCGTGCCGAGGATATCGAGCGCGTGCGCAAGACCTATGCGGAGATGGAAATCCCCGCCGACCTCGCCACCTATTTCAATGATGTGCCCGAAAAGCTGGGCTGGTCGCATCTGGTGATCGCCCGCGCTGGCGCCTCGACGCTGGCCGAACTCACCTGCGCCGGCCGCCCCGCGATCCTCATCCCGCTGCCCAGCGCGATGGACGATCATCAGACCGCCAATGCCAAGGAAATGACCGAAGCCGGCGGCGCGCGTACGATCAGCCAAGCGCGCTTCACCGCGGTCGAACTGGCCAAGCAAATGCAGAAAATGGCGCTGGAACCCGGCGCGCTGCAAAATGCGGCCAAGCGCGCCCGCAATTGCGGCCGTCCCAACGCCGCGCGCGACATGGCCGACCTGCTGGAAAGCATCGGCCATGCCCCCATCGTCAATGATCCGGTCACGGTCGGCCCGACCCCGACCACGCTTAATCTCCAGGGAGTTCCCGCATGAAGGGTGTCGGCACAGACATCGGCACGATCCATTTCATCGGCATCGGCGGCATCGGCATGTCCGGTATCGCCGAAGTGATGCACAATCTGGGTTACAGCGTGCAAGGGTCCGACGTGGCCGAAGGCTATGTCGTGGAAGGGCTGCGCGCCAAGGGCATTAAGGTGATGATCGGTCACAAGGCCGAAAATCTGGGCGACGCCGCCGTGGTCGTCACCTCCACCGCGATCAAGCGCGGCAATCCGGAGGTCGAACTGGCGCTGGAAAACCGTATCCCGGTCATCCGTCGCGCCGAAATGCTCGCCGAACTGATGCGCCTCAAATCCACCGTGGCCATCGCCGGCACGCATGGCAAGACGACGACCACCTCCATGGTCGCCGCGCTGCTGGACGCGGGCGGCGTCGACCCCACGGTCATCAACGGCGGCATCATCAACAGCTATGGCTCCAACGCGCGCCTCGGCAACAGCGACTGGATGGTCGTGGAAGCCGACGAGAGCGACGGCAGCTTCCTGCGCCTCGACGGCACGATCGCCGTCGTCACCAATATCGATCCTGAACATCTGGACCATTATGGCAGCTTCGACCGGGTGAAGGACGCCTTTGTCGAGTTCGTCGGCAACGTGCCCTTCTATGGCGCGGCGATGCTCTGCCTCGATCATCCCGAAGTGCAGGCCATCCTGCCGCGCGTGCAGGACCGCCGCATCGTGACCTACGGCTTCTCGGCCCAGGCCGATATTCGCGGCGACAATGTTCAGCCGATCCCCGGCGGCAACCGCTTCGACATCCAGATTCGCGAGCGCGACGGGTCGACCCGCCGGATCGAGGGGATCGAAATGCCGATGCCCGGTCGCCACAATGTGCTGAACGCCATGGCGGCGATCGGCGTGGCGCTGCAAATGGGCATCGACGATGCGACCATCCAGACCGGCTTCGCCAAATTCGGCGGCGTGAAGCGCCGCTTCACCAAGGTCGGCGAGATTGAGGTTCGCCAAGAAACCGGAAACTCTGGCACCGCCACCGTCATCGACGATTATGGCCACCACCCGGTGGAGATCAAGGCGGTCCTCGCCGCCGCACGCGAAGGCGCCAAGGGCCGCGTCATCGCGGTGGTCCAGCCGCACCGCTTCACCCGCCTGCGCGACCTGATGGACGAGTTCCAGCAGGCGTTCAACGACGCCGACATCGTCTATGCCGCCCCCGTCTACACGGCGGGCGAGCAGCCGATCGAAGGCGTGGACAGCGCCGCACTGGTCGCCGGCCTCAAACGGCGCGGCCATCGTCATGCCGGAACCGTGGCCGATGCCGCCGATCTGGCCGCCGTCATCGCCGCCGACATCCAGCCCGACGACATGGTCATTTGCCTTGGCGCAGGCGACATCACCAAATGGGCGGCGGGCCTCGCCGCTGCCGTGAACAGCGTGAAGGAAGCCGTCTGATGTTCGAGCTGTTCGCCGTAGGCCTGGAAATGCAGAAGCGCATGATCGACGCCCAGATGCAGGGCGTGGAGGTCGCGCGCGACATGGTGGAGGCCGCGCAGAAGCAGGTCCAGACCAGCCTCGCCGCGCATGATGCGGGGCAGGCGGGCATGAAGGCGATGAAGGGCTGGATGAACCTGTGGGGCATGCGCGGTTGACGACCATGACCGCCCTCCCGCCCGTTCGCGGCACGCTCAAGGCTGACGCCCCGCTGGCGCCGCTCGTCTGGTTCAAGGCGGGCGGCGTGGCGCAATGGCTGTTCGAGCCCAAGGATGCGGATGACCTGTCCGATTTCCTGGCCATGCTCGATCCGCAAGTGCCGGTCATGGCGCTCGGCCTCGGCTCCAACCTCATCGTGCGCGATGGCGGCGTGCCGGGCGTGGTCGTGCGTCTGGGCAAGCCCTTCGCGAAGGTCGATCGGCTCGATGACGTCACGCTGACCTGCGGCGCTGGTGCATCGGGCATCTTGGTTTCCTCGACCGCGCGCGATGTGGGCATTTCCGGCCTCGAATTTCTGCGCTCCATTCCCGGCACGGTCGGCGGCTTCGTACGCATGAACGGCGGCGCCTATGGCCGTGAGACGGCGGACATATTGGTGTCGTGCGACGTCGTGCTGCGATCGGGTGAACAGATCACGCTGCTGGCCCGCGACCTCCATTATACCTACCGCCATTCCAACCTGACCGACGGCGCGATCGTGGTCAGCGCGACTTTTCGTGGCGAACCGGGCGAACCCGCCGCGATCCAGGCTGAAATGGACCGCATCGCCACGGCACGCGAAGAAAGCCAGCCGCTGCGCAGCAAGACCGGCGGCTCCACCTTCAAGAACCCGGAGGGGCATAAGGCCTGGGCGCTGGTGGACGAAGCGGGCTGTCGCGGCCTGCAACTGGGCGGCGCGCAGGTGAGCGAAAAGCACACCAATTTCTTGCTGAACACCGGCGACGCCACCAGCGCCGATATCGAAGCGCTGGGCGAAGAAGTCCGCCGCCGCGTGAAGGACAAGAGCGGCGTCGAGCTGGAATGGGAAATTCAGCGAGTGGGTGTTAAAAAGATCGAAGGAAAAATCGCATGAGCCGTGGTCCCTGGCATGTCGCCGTCCTCATGGGCGGCTGGTCGGCGGAGCGCCCCGTGTCCCTGTCGTCGGGCGAGGGCGTCGCCAAGGCGCTGGAATCGCGCGGCCATAAGGTCACGCGCATCGATATGGACCGCAACGTCGCCGCGCGCCTTGCCGAAACCAAGGCCGACGTGATCTTCAATGCGCTCCACGGCGTCCCCGGTGAAGACGGCACCGTGCAGGGCATGATGGACCTGATGGGCCTCACCTACACCCATAGCGGCCTGGCCACATCGGTCATCGCGATCGACAAGCAGCTGACCAAGCAGGCGCTGGTGCCGCATGGCATTCCCATGCCCGGCGGCCATATCGTGCAGAGCGAAAGCCTCTTCGCCGCCGATCCGCTGCCACGCCCCTATGTGCTGAAACCCGTCAACGAAGGCAGCTCGGTCGGCGTCGCCATCGTCACGGCGGAGGGCAATTATGGCAACCCTATCGGCCGCGACAGTGTCGGCCCCTGGCAGGACTTCCCCGAACTGCTGGCCGAACCCTATATTCGCGGCCGCGAACTGACGACCGCCGTGCTGGGCGACGAAGCCTTGCTCGTCACCGAACTGCGCCCCAAGAGCGGCTTCTACGATTTCGACGCCAAATATACCGACGGGATGACGGACCATATCTGTCCCGCCGACCTGCCGCCCGAAATTACGGAAGCGTGCAAGGCGATCGCCCTGCGCGCCCATCAGCTTTTGGGCTGCAAGGGTGCTTCGCGCGCCGATTTCCGCTGGGACGATACGCAGGGGATCGAGGGGCTCTTCCTGCTGGAGGTCAATACCCAGCCGGGCATGACGCCCTTGAGCCTCGTCCCCGAACAGGCGGCGAAGCTGGGCATTGACTATGCCACGCTGGTAGAGACTATTGTGGCAGAGGCGCTGGACCGCGCCGGGGGACATGGCGATGGCTGAGGCACGTATCCGGCGCGGCGGCACCGCACGGCTGAGCAGCGCGAAGGGCAGGGCGACGAAAGGCGGTCGCGGCCGTGCGCTCAAGCGCCGCAGCTGGGTCGATCAGCTCATCGAATATCTGCCCGTCAGCGAAGCGACCCTGCAACGCATGGCCAGCTGGGCGATCGTCGGCATTTTCGGCGCGATCCTTATCTCCATCGCCATCTTCGCGGGCCTGCCCGGCATGGCCCGGCAGCAGGCGGCGGACATCGCTGCCCGCGCCGGCTTCGAAGTCGACAAGGTCGAGGTGCGCGGCGTCGAGCGGATGGACGAACTGGCCGTCTACAATATCGCGCTGGGCCAGGTGGATCGCTCCATGCTCTCGCTCGACCTGCCCAAGGTGCGGGCGGATATGCTCAAACTCGGCTGGGTCAAGGATGCGCGCATTTCCCGTCGCCTCCCCGATACGCTTGTGGTCGACATCGTCGAGCGCGACCCCGTTGCCGTGTGGCAGCATGAGGGGCAATTGCACCTGATCGACGTGCAGGGCGTGGTGCTTCAGTCCGTCTCCGCCAGCGCCATGCCGGATCTGCCGCTGGTTGTCGGGCCCAATGCCAATCGCCAGACTGCCGGCCTCAATCGTCTGATGGAAAATGCCCCGGCCTTGAAGCCCATGCTGGCCGGCGCGACCTGGGTCGGGAACCGCCGCTGGGATCTGCGCTTTCAATCGGGTGAGACGCTCTCCCTGCCGGAAGGTGACAAGGATTCGGCTGGTGCTCTAGTGAATTTCGCGCGGATGGACGGCGTCAATCGGCTGCTTGGCCGGGGCATCGTCAAATTCGACATGCGCGATCCCGACCGCTTCGTCCTGCGCCTGCCGCAGGGCAAGGTCGAGGAAAAGCCGACCGACGCCGCAGCGGCCACCGCCAAGGCACCGGACGCAGGCGAGGAAGGCTAAGACAAGATGGCGCAGCCCAAGGTCGAAAAGCTCATTACCGCGATCGACATTGGCTCCTGGAAAGTGTCGGCGCTGATCGCAGGTCGCACCGACACCGGCGAACTCGCGATCCTGGGCACGGGTCAGCGGGAAAGCCGTGGCGTGCGCCGGGGTTTCATCGCGGACATGGAGCGTACCGAACTGGCCGTCCGCGAAACCGTGGAGCAGGCGGAGCGGGTCGCAGGCACCAATATCGAGGATGTGTGGGTCAGCTTTTCGGGTGGCTCCCTCGTCAGCGACGTCGTCACGGTCGAGCGCGACATGGGCGGCTATCGCATCGAGCAGCCCGATATCGACGACCTGTTGACCACCGGGCAGCAGGGCATCGACCCCGATGGTCGCATCGTCCTCCATGCCCAGCCGACCTGCTTCACCATCAATGGCAAGGTGCCGGTGAAGAAGCCGCTCGGCATGCACGCCGACCTGTTGGGCGTCGACATCCATGTCGTGCTGGCGGACGGCGCGCCGCTCGCCAATCTCGACCTGTGCGTACGTGGCGCCTATCTCAACGTCAATTCGATCGTCGCCGCGCCGATCGCGACCGGCCTTGCCTGCCTGTCGGAGGAAGAGCGCGACCTGGGCGTTGCCCTGGTGGAAATGGGCGCGGGCGTCACCAATGTGTCGCTCTACGCCGGCGGCATGCTGGTCGGCCTTCATTCCATCCCGATGGGGGCGGCCGACATTACCGACGACATCGCCTCCTCCTTCGGCATCCGCCGCAGCCAGGCGGAGCGGATCAAATGCTTCTATGGTTCGGCCATGCAGAACCCCCGCGATTTCCGCGAGATGATAGAGATTGCGCCGCCCCATGGCGAAGCTGCGATTCCGGGGCAAGCCGCCGGTCCCAATGCGGAAGGGGGCAAGATCACCCGCGCATCGCTGGTCGGCGTCATTTGCGAACGGCTCAATCAGATCATGACCGAAGTGAATGCGGCGCTGGCCGGCATGGGCTTCAACTCCACCGGGCGTCAGGTCGTTCTGACCGGCGGCGGCGCGGAAATGAAGGGCATTGCCGATTATGCGCAGGGCGCTCTGGGCCGTGCCGTGCGCGTCGGGCGACCAAGGGGCTTGTCCGCCATGCCCGAAGCGCATAGTGGGCCGGCCTTCGCGACATTGGCGGGCCTCGCGCTTTACGGCGCTTCCAACCCGGTTGATCTCCGTACGATGGCGCCTGCGCCGCAAACGGTGCATCGTCTGGGTGCCCCGCTCTGGTGGCAGCGTATGATGCGCGCGATGAAGACGAACTATTAGACGAAATGCTATAAAGACGAAAATAGCTGGTGAAATACGCTATTTTCTGGTGTTAACATTGTATGACGGCGTTGCTTCCTGACGAGGAAGCTGAGGGAGCAGAATTTATGAGCATTGAAATCAGCCCACCGCATGTGGATGAACTGAAGCCGCGCATCGCGGTGATCGGCGTCGGCGGCGCGGGCGGCAATGCCATCGCGAACATGATTGCCGCTTCGGTCGAAGGCGTGGACTTCATCGTGGCGAATACCGACGCGCAGGCGCTGAACAGCTCGCCGGCCGAACGGCGTATTCAGCTTGGCCCGCAAATCACCGAAGGTCTGGGCGCCGGTTCGCGCCCCGAAATCGGCAAGGCGGCCGCTGAAGAAACCATCGCTTCGGTCGAAGAAGCGCTCAACGGCGCGCATATGTGCTTCATCACCGCCGGCATGGGCGGCGGCACCGGCACCGGCGCGGCCCCCGTCATCGCGAAGGCTGCGCGCGATCGCGGCATCCTGACCGTCGGCGTCGTGACCAAGCCTTTCACCTTCGAAGGCAATCGCCGCATGAAGTCGGCCGACGCCGGCATCGAAGAGTTGCAGAAGCATGTCGATACGCTGATCGTCATTCCGAACCAGAATCTCTTCCTGATCGCCAATCCGAACACGACCTTCAAGGAAGCGTTCCAGATGGCGGACGAAGTGCTGCAACAGGGCGTTCGCTCGATCACCGATCTCATGATCATGCCCGGCCTCATCAATCTCGACTTTGCCGACGTGCGTTCGGTGATGGGCGAAATGGGCAAGGCGATGATGGGCACCGGCGAAGCCGAAGGCGACGGCCGTGCGCTTCAGGCCGCCGAAAAGGCGATCGCCAACCCGCTGCTCGACGGCGTGTCGATGCGCGGCGCGAAGGGTGTGATCGTGTCCATCGTCGGTGGCGACGACATGCGCCTGATGGAAGTGGACGAAGCTGCCAACCATATCCGCGAACTGGTCGATCCGGACGCGAACATCATCTGGGGCAGCGCCTTCAATGACGGCCTCAACGGCAAGATCCGCGTGTCGGTGGTCGCCACCGGTATCGAAGCGGAAGCCGGCGGCAATGCCGCACCGCTGACGCAGCCGTTCAGCTTCGCCAACCGCCCGTCGGTTTCGGTGCCCCAGTCGCAGCCGCACGCAGCAGCGCCCAAGCCTGCGCCGGTCGTGGCACAGCCGGCCCCCGTCGCCGCACCTGCGCCGACGCCGGCCCCCGCGCCGCAGCCCGAGACGCTGGAACTCGACGTACCCGCCGCGCCTGCGCCGGTTGCGCCGGCTCCGGTCCCGTCGTCCTTCTCGCAGCCCAAGCCTGCGGCGGTGTTCGATGACGAGGATAGCAGTCAAGACGAACTGGTGCTTGGTGCCGAAGCGGCCGAACAGTCTGCCCCTGCCGCGCCGGCACCGCGTGTCGCCACCGGCGGCACCTTGTTCGAGCGCATGGCCGGTCTGACCCGCGGTGCGGACAAGGCGCCGGGCGCTGACGATGCTGCGCCGGGCGTGGACATCCCCCGCTTCCTGAATCGTCAGAGCAACCAGTAATTTTCAGGCCGGCTCCGGCCGTGAGGACATGATGAAGCGCGCTGTCGGTTGCCTGGGGCAACCCGGCGCGCTTTTTCGTTGCGCCAATTTCCTATTCAGCATGCGATCGATTAAGGCCCGGATGTGAAACAGACTTCTCCTTGGATTCTCGGACTTTGCCTGTCCGGTGCGATCGTGCTGCCGACAGGCATGGCGCAGGCGCAACTCGACCAGTCCCAACTGGTCCGCCCGCTCGGTGCGGCCGATCTCAATGCCAATCTGGCCCGGCTCGCGGCCAATCCGCGCGACGTCGCGGCGTTGATCGGGGCGGGTGAAGCCGCGCTGGCGCTGGACGATCCGCGCGCGGCTGCGGGCTTTTACGCGCGCGCCGACGCGATCGAGAGCGGCAATGGCCGGATCAAGGCGGGCCTTGGTCGGGTGATGCTCAAGATGCAGAACCCGGCCGAGGCG
>Ga0180008_1000030_pt1 | contig 155547 bp, 137 predicted proteins | sample MM_PW_MetaG_FD_121121 | JGI IMG/M metagenome (GOLD analysis project Ga0180008, IMG submission 121121) | Groundwater microbial communities from the Aspo Hard Rock Laboratory (HRL) deep subsurface site, Sweden - MM_PW_MetaG | ecosystem: Environmental > Aquatic > Deep subsurface > Groundwater... | reverse complement strand
TATAACCCTTAATTATTTATTATGACAAATTTTATGTTAATTGCAGGTTCGATTGCTAAGTTGTCTCCAACAGACTACGTAGGTTTCACCTTTTTTGTAGGCTGTATGGCTATGATGGCCGCATCAGCATTTTTCTTTTTATCATTAAGTCAATTTGATAAAAAGTGGCGTACTTCGGTGCTGGTTTCAGGTTTAATTACATTTATTGCAGCAGTTCACTATTTCTACATGAGAGATTATTGGGCTTCTTTTGGAGAATCGCCAACATTCTTCCGTTATGTAGACTGGGTACTGACCGTGCCGCTGATGTGCGTTGAGTTTTATTTAATTTTAAAGGTAGCAGGTGCTAAACAGTCCTTATTATGGAAGATGATTATTTACTCTGTAATCATGTTAGTAACAGGTTATTTTGGAGAAGTAGTGTACACTGACATGGCTGCTTTCTGGGGGTTTGTTTCTGGTGCAGCATATTTTGCAATTGTGTACGAGATTTGGCTAGGTTCAGCTTCTAAACTAGCTGCAGCAGCTGGAGGAGAAGTATTAAAAGCACACAAAATCTTATGTTGGTTCGTGCTTGTTGGATGGGCAATCTATCCATTAGGGTACATGATGGGAACAACAGGATGGTACAATGGTATCGTGCCAGCTGGTAACATTGATGTTGCATACAACATTGCCGATGCTATAAACAAAATTGGTTTTGGATTGGTAATTTATACCCTGGCGGTTAAATCTCAAAAAGACTAAACTACTTTTTTCAGATTCTTTATTTAATGGAAAAACCGAACTCAATTGAGTTCGGTTTTTTTTTGATTATAGTACAGCATATAGTTTGCAGCCAAGGCTCTATTATATTTAAACTTTATATCATAGGGTAATGAATGCAATATGTAAGGTGTCAACTGTCTATTGAGCTCTTGTAATAATGGAAATATATCGCTGAGAGCTATGTATTTCACATTTTAAATTAAGCGAATACTGAAGTACAATTTATAGTTGTGGTGCGCTTTTACATGTGCTGTAGGATACTTTTGCATAGATAAGAAACAAAAAAAAATCCGTCTCAACATGATGTGAGACGGATTCAATACAATCTACTAAAAAAATAGTTTATTTAGGATCTAAAGCTTGTTCGATACGGAAAGCTAAATCTTGTAAGTGCAATTTGGACAATTTGTCTGTTGACTTTAAAGCTGAAGCTTTTAAAGCGCTTTTTAGACTGATTAACTGACCTCTAGTTATAGAAGGTAAATCAGTTTCATTCAAATCTAATTGTCTCGTTCTAGGTCTAGACGACGATCCAACAGGATTAGAACGTACTGAAGTGTTTCCAGGTGTTAACATTTCAGATAATTTACTAACATACAATTTTTGCATGTTACGTCTGTAAATGTCAATAGGAGCATTTGTTTTTAACTCAGAAAAAATACCATTACGCAAATCTGTCATTAAATCGTCAACAGAGTAGTATTGTTTTCCTTGAGAAGATGCCTCCATTAAGCGTACCATTCGGTCTCCAGCTAAAACACTGTTCAATGTTGATTTTTGCATTTCTTTTATAGCTTCAACTCCATTATCTGGATTAATTTTAGCATATATTTTTTGATCCATCAACCATTTAGGAGTATTGAAAAGTTGCGTGTTTAAAAACGTAACCGCTTCTTTTTGTATAGCTTTAGGTACGATTTCGAATTGATCTCCTGCCATGTCATACGTTTTAGGTGTGTCATAAATACCTCCAATGTTTTTCGTAACATGTCCCATGTATCTTCTAAATTGTCCAGTTAAAGCACTGTACATATCATCTAGTTCAGAATAGCTTTCTCCTTTTTCAGAACTCCATTCGATCAAATTAGGAAGTATTCTTTGTAGGTTTTTGATTCCGTAAGCCGATGCCTTCATTGCATTGTCTCCAATATCTTCTGTTTGGTATCTTGGATCGTAAGGACTAGATTCAGTTCCAAACCAAAGGCGACGATTCTTGTAAGCCTCTTTTGTCATTTCGTTCAAGATAGCTTTTTCCTCTTTCTCCGTTTTAGCTTCTGGAAAATATGAATAACCCCATTTGATAGCCCATTTGTCATAATCACCGATTCTTGGGAAAAAGGTAGTTACACCATCTTCTGGCTGTGCAACATAATTAAAACGAGCATAATCCATGATAGATGATGTGTGTCCGTTTATTGCTTGGTATTCTTTGTCTCTTAATTTTTCAACTGGTGTAGCTGAACTAGCTCCCATGTTATGACGAAGTCCTAAAGTATGTCCAACTTCATGAGAAGAAACAAAACGAATTAGTTCTCCCATAAGTTGATCGTCAAATTGTTTTTTTCTAGCTGCAGGATCTACTGCTGCAGTTTGAATTAAATACCAGTTTCTTAGCAAACTCATAATATTATGATACCAACCAATATGACTTTCAAGTATTTCTCCTGTTCTAGGGTCATGCACGTTTGGTCCGTAAGCATTTTGAATGTCGGCAGCGAAATATCTTAAAACAGAAAAACGCGCGTCTTCTAAGCTCATTGTTGGATCATTTTCTGGCCAATATTCTCCACGAATAGCATTTTTCCAACCAGCAGCTTCAAAAGCAACTTGCCAATCATCGATTCCAGCTTTAATAAATTTTCTCCATTTCTCAGGAGTAGCAGGATCAATATAGTAAACGATTGGTTTTTCAGGTTCGATTAACTCGCCTCTTTTTTGCTTTGCAGCATCTTCAGCATTTTTTGGCTCTAATCTCCATCTTACAGCAAAAACTTCTTTCTCTGATTTTTGAGATTCTTCTTCAAATACATCATATTGGTTTGCAAAAAATCCAACACGAGGATCAAAAGAACGCTTACGCATAGGTACCTTTGGTAATGCAATCATCGACGTATTTAATTCAACTGTAAGTACACCTGAATCTAAAGCAGCTGGTAAGTTAACTCCAATTCTAGGAGCATTGCTTAAGGATACTACATTAGGAGTCGTAGCATAGGTTTTTACTGTTTTAATTTCAGTATTAATTGGATAACTGCTCACTTTTTGAATAAAAGAACGTTCTTTTTGGAAAGCTTGGATGCTTAAAGACTGTTTTTTTCTGGGATCTAAAGAGAATGTCTGAACATCAGCTTCAAAAGTTGGCGTCATATCAATCACATAAGCTGTTTCTTTTTTTCCACCGTCTTCTTTTTTGATAGCTAAGATATCATAACTAGCAATAATTGGATCAGTAGAAGAGTTCTTAACTGCTTGTGCCATTGGTTTTCCTTCATCAGGAGACATGATAACATAAGTCACAGAACGCATTAAAATGGTATTGTTAAGACCTTTCTCAAATTTAATTACTTGTCTATTTACCTCTTCTCCTCCAAATATTCCACCACCTGCAGGTGTTTTGGCAAAACGAGTAATAGTCATAATATCTGTGTCAAGCAGAGCGGCTGGAATCTCAAAAAGGTGCTTATTGTCCATTTTATGAACAGTAATTAATCCTTTTTGCGTTACTGCAGACGTATCAATTACTTTTCCGTAGGGTTTAGGACCTTTTTTCTCCTCTTTTTTTGGTGCTACTACTGTAGTAGCGGGCTCTTTTTTCTTTTTTCTTTGAGCCTGTGTTTCTTGATTGTAACTTAAGAGTACAATCGCAGCAATTAAAGTAAATTTAAATTTTACCATATTGGTTAAACGGTTAGGGTTAATATTGTATTATTAGGACATAATGCCTCATTTTGCCGTAAATTTAATTATTATATTTACAATTATCAATACTTTTTTGAAAATTATTGAATAAAAGCTGCGTATTCAAACAGCTCCAATTGTTACGGTTTTTACGTATTTTTTTTAATAAATATGATTTTTATCTTATTGGAAATTAGAAGGTCATTGTAAATTGGGACTTTAGCTGTGATAATTAGTTTGAAACGTATAAGAATTTATTGATTTTTATATGCTATCAAGGGATTTTTTGCAAAAACTTTTTTGTAATATTACTCTAGATATAATTCAGATGAGAAAAATCAAATATAAAAAAGGTCGTAAAACACAACCAAACCTATTAGAATACACAGGTTCGCATAAACGATTAGAGTCGGAAATGCAATTGTTTGTATACGATGATTTAGATTTTACCGAATACCAGCAAATAGAACCAGCTGATTTTAAAAGGTGTATCGATGAAAGCAAAACAAACTGGTTAAATCTTCACGGCCTCAATGAAATCCCAGTTATAGAAGCTATTGGAGCTTTTTTTAAAATTGATACTTTTATTCTTTCAGATATTTTGAATACCACAAGAAGAACAAAGCTCGAGGAATCTGCAGATAGTCTTTTTTTTAATATTAAATCTATATTACCTACAGAGAACTCAGACAACATTAGTGTAGAACAGATAAGTTTCCTGATTAAGAATGGCGTTTTGATTTCGTTTCAAGAAAAAAGAAGTGACTTTTTTACACATATTAGAGAACGAATCCGGACACATACTGGGATAATTAGAACTAAAAAAGCTGATTTTTTACTCTATTTTTTATTAGACGCTATTATCGAAAATTTTTTTGTCACCATAGAAAATGAAGAAGATAAGGTCGAGGAATTAATTGTTTTATCAAAAGAAAGTACTGATCCTGCCATTTTAATTAGAATCGAGAAGCATCGTGATAATTTTAATTTTTTGAAAAGATCTATCATTCCTCTTCGAGACTCCTTATATAGTATTAAAACGTTGAGAGAGGATGAATTGTGCAATGTAATTGCAACAGAATCCTATGTCTACTTCTCTAGATTGCATCAAAAATGTGTAGAACTATTAGAGCAAATAGAGAGTGATATGGGTATGCTAGAAAGCGCTTCAAATTTCTTTTTTTCATCTCAATCCCATAAAATGAATGAGATTATGAAAACACTAACTATAGTATCGGCTATTTTTATTCCATTAACTTTTATTGCAGGAATTTACGGGATGAATTTCGAGCACATGCCAGAACTACAATATCAAAATGGGTATTACATTATTGTAGCAATCATGTTTTTGATAGTTATAGCGATGGTACTTTACTTTAAAAAGAGAAAGTGGTTTTAAAAAAATCAGAGGTACAGATTTTAAGGGATAGTATTGTAAAGAAAATTAAGTTTTATCAATAAATGAAGCACATGGCCGAATAAAGCGTTGGTGCGAAATGTTAAAATTAGAGAAGAAATGAATAAAGCAGTTTACATAGCAACTAGCGAACATAATAGTGGTAAGTCAATCATTACGTTGGGGCTAATGAGTATTTTGATCGGTAAAACCGCTAAAGTGGGTTATTTTAGACCAATTATTGAGGACTTTGAAGATGATAGGGTCGATAATCATATAGAAACAGTTATTTCTCACTTTGGTTTAGATATTGCGATTGAAGATGCATATGCAATTACCAAAAGTAAATTAATCAAAAAAAAGAATAAAGGTAAGATTGGTGAAGTAATCGATCTCATCATTGAAAAATATAAAAAATTAGAAGAGCAATTTGATTTTGTGTTAGTTGAAGGAACAAGCTTTAGTGGGGAAGGTACAGTCATTGAACTCGATATGAATGTGCTGATTGCTAAAAATCTTGGAATACCTACCATTATTGTAGGTTCTGGTGTTGACAAAACACTAGAAGAACTTATTGATAGCTTGTATTTAGCATACGACTCCTTTAAGGTGAGAGATGTCGAAGTCTTATCAGTTATTGCAAACAAAGTACAGCTAGAAAATATAAAATTAGTAACAGATGGTTTAAAGGCGAGTCTACCTACAGAAGTTTTGGTAAATGCGATTCCAATAATCTCAAGTTTAAATCACCCAACTGTAAAAGAAATCGTTGATGAATTAAATGGTGTAGTACTTTTTGGAGGCGCATTCTTAAACAACGAAGTCGGTAATTTTAGCGTGGGAGCGATGCAGTTAAGGAATTATTTGTTACATCTAAAAGAAAAGGCGTTAGTGATCACCCCTGGTGACCGTGCTGATATTATTTTAGGAGCTTTACAAGCAAACGAATCGGCAAATTACCCTTCCATTGCTGGGATAGTATTAACGGGAAATATAATTCCTGAGGATAGTATTTTAAAATTGATAGAAGGATTGACGAGTATTGTTCCAATCATTTCTGTTGAAGCAGGAACGTATAGAATTACTAATAGTATTGGAAATATAAAGTCCAAGATTTATGCGGATAATACTCAAAAAATAGAGACATCCATAAGTACTTTTGAAAAATTTGTCGATGTTGATGATTTGTCCGCTAAACTAAGTGCGTTTGAGGCGGAAGGTATGACCCCCAAAATGTTTCAATATAATTTAGTTAAAAGAGCTAGAAAACACAGGAAACATATTGTTTTACCTGAAGGTAATGATGATCGAATCTTAACTGCTGCTTCTCGATTACAAGCTATGGATGTTGTAGATATTTCGATCATTGGAAATAGAAAGCAAATAGAAAATAGAGTAGGCGAGTTAGGGCTAGTTTTTGATTTTTCGAAAGTAAAAATCATTAACCCTATAGAATCTGAAAAGTATGACGATTATGCAAATACGTATTATGAGCTTCGCAAAAATAAGAATGTAAGTATCACAATGGCTCGAGATTTAATGGAAGACGTTTCGTATTACGGGACCATGATGGTTTACAAAGGAGATGCGGACGGAATGGTATCAGGAGCGGCTCATACTACACAACATACCATTTTACCAGCCTTACAATTTATTAAAACAAAGCCTGATACTTGTATTGTATCGTCTGTGTTTTTTATGTGTTTAGAAGATAGGGTTTCTGTTTTTGGGGATTGTGCGATTAATCCAAACCCTACTGCAGAACAATTGGCAGAGATTGCTATATCTTCTGCTGATTCGAGCTTGGCTTTTGGTATAGAACCTAAGATTGCCATGCTATCTTATTCCTCTGGAGCTTCAGGAAAAGGTGATGAAGTGGATAAAGTTAGAAAAGCTACCCAAATTGTTAGAGAAAAGCGTCCTGATCTAAAAATTGAAGGCCCTATCCAATATGATGCAGCTGTTGATATGACGATCGGTCAAAGCAAAATGCCTAATTCAGAGGTAGCAGGTCAAGCAAGTGTACTTATATTTCCGGATTTAAATACGGGTAATAATACCTATAAAGCAGTTCAAAGAGAGACAGGAGCGCTGGCAATTGGCCCTATGCTTCAAGGGTTAAATAAACCGGTAAACGATTTAAGTCGCGGCTGTACGGTAGATGATATTATCAATACGGTGGTCATTACAGCAATTCAAGCGCAAGGATTATAAATCATTTTTTTAATGAACTAATAAGTCTTAGCTAAAACCATAAAATCAAGAAGTAAACGTAGTCTATCGTTATGAAAATAGTAATTATCAACTCAGGAAGTTCCTCTATAAAATACCAATTAATTGATATGCCTTCGCAAGATGTAATTTGCACAGGAATGATTGATCGAATAGGTATGGAGATATCAAAATTAACCTACAGTACTACAACCGTAAAAATAGAGGAGGATTTGCTAGTAAGTAATCATAAGGCAGGCTTGCTTAAAATTGCAAGTTTATTATTGAATGAAAATATAGGTGTCATTCAAAATACAGATGAAATACATGCGGTTGGACATCGTGTTGTTCATGGAGGTACTCTTTTTTCGGATTCAACAATTATTACTCAAGAAGTAAAAGAAAAAATAAAAGAACTTATTATGCTAGCCCCATTGCATAATCCAGCAAATTTAGAGGGAATTCTAATTGCGGAAGAAATTTTTAATAAAGCGCAGCAAGTAGCTGTTTTTGACACTGCTTTTCATCAAAGTATACCAGAGATCGCTAATAAATTTGCTATTCCCAATTCTTTTTATCAGAAAGATAAAATTCGCCTTTACGGATTTCATGGTACAAGTCACAAATACGTTTCTCAACAAGCCATCAAGTATTTAGAAAGTAGTTCTAAATTGATAAGTATCCATTTAGGAAATGGATGCAGTATCACTGCAATAAAGAACGGAAAGAGTATAGACCATTCTATGGGCTTTTCTCCTTCAAATGGCTTGATAATGGGAACTAGAAGTGGTGATATTGATCATTCTCTAATTTTTTATCTCTGTAATTCATTAGGATATAGTGTTAAGGAGGTAGAAACTATTTTGCTTAAAAAAAGTGGTATGTTAGGCTTAACTGGCTACAGTGATCTAAGGGATATTGAGGCAGAAGCTGAAAATGGTAATAAAGATTGTCAGCTAGCCTTAGCTATGAATGCGTACCGTATCAAAAAATATATTGGTTCCTATACGGCAGTTATGAATGGTGTTGATGCTATTATTTTTACTGCTGGAGTTGGAGAAAACTCATCCTACATCCGAAAATTGGTTTGTTCCGATATGGACTATTTTGGTATTCATTTAGACGAATCTAAAAACGAGACTCGGTCAAAAGAAATAAGGGAAATTAATACGGCTGGTTCATCAACTAAGATTTTAGTTATTCCCACAAACGAAGAAATGGAAATAGCGATTCAGATATATAAACTCCTTTTAAGTAGTACAAATTAATTGCGTTTATAACAAGGATTTATTATTTACAATTACAGTAAGGTGCAGTATTATCAAGGGGTAGTTAGTGTCTACTTTTAACTTTATTAAGGAATAATCAGAAACCAGTTTGTGCTAGAGCAGACTGGTTTTTCTTTTTTAACACTATTCAATTAGTAAAATTCACACTTTTTAATAAATAAAATTTATTTAATAAAAAAGACTATTTTGTAATTATTTTTAATAAATATGTAGAATTGTTGTTATAATTTCGCAGAATTAACTAAATAAAACCTAATTTTTAACCAATGAAGAAAAAATTACTTTCATTCATTTTTGCCCTCTTTGCTTGTATAGCTTGGTCTCAGAGCAATAATGAAAAAGATTTTTCTATTTCACTAAATGGAAATAGAATTACCACAACGGCAAATTTTAAGCAACAGTTTGATGTTCTTAAAAAAGAGGCTAGTAAACAAAGTAAATCTAAGGAGTACACTTTGTTACAGTTTACGAAAATGCCCTCTTTAGAGGAGCAAAACGAACTTAAAAATCAAGGAATTACCTTGATTAGTTATTTGTCAAACAACGCATATTACGTTGCCATTGATTCTAAGTATTATAATCAAAGTACAGCTTCTAAAAATATTAGAGCAATAGTACCAATTGATGCTAAATTTAAAATCGATCCAAATATTACAAGTGGAACTATTCCTGAGTATGCAATGGATTTTCATTCCGTTAAAGTGACGGTTAGTTATTTTAAGGGAGTAGATAAAGATTTAGTTTCTAAGGATCTTACTTCTTTAGGAGTTAAAACATTTAAAATTTTAGAATCTTTTAATCAAGTTTATTTGCAAGTCGCTCCTGAAAATGTGATTAAAATAGCAAAATTAAACTGGGTTCAAAATATTGAACTTATAGGGCCACCAGTTGAGAGTGATAACCAACCAGGTGTATCTTCTCATAAAGCCAATGTTTTAAATTCATTGATTCCAGGATTAGGATATAACTTAACGGGAAAAGGCGTTAAAGTTGGTATTTGGGATGGAAACCTTGAAAAGCACATCGACCATACAGGAAGAGTTATAAACAGAGAATATGAATCACCATCATCTCACGGGGAACACGTTTCTGGTACAGTGGGTGGTGCTGGAATTTTAGATCCTCGTGCAAAAGGAATGGCACCAAACGTTCAAATGTATGGTTGGAATTTTAATACACAATCTAACGGATTACCAGTATATGTCGAAAGAGAACTTGCTTTTCTTAATGATGATGTTGATTTAACATCAAATTCATATGGTGTTTTGCTTTCTGCGGGATACAACATAGTGAGATATAGTACTAGTGACAGAGGTGATGATGATGTAACAGCTAAATATCCTTCACTTTTAAATATTTACTCTAATGGTAATGCACAAGCTGCTGCTGCAGGAGGTTTTTATACCTCTACTAAAGCTTCTAAAAATGCATTGCACGTAGCTGCTAACAACCCGGACGATTTAATTAGTTCTTACAGTAGTTTTGGACCAACATTAGACGGACGTCTTGTTCCTCAAATTTCTGCAGTTGGTTCGAGTGTTTATTCACTTGATTATAATAACTCCTATCAAGTCATGAGTGGTACTTCAATGGCTACTCCAGGTACTTCTGGTACAGTTGCGTTGTTGTATGAAAGATATAAAAACATTTATGGAGAAAAGCCATTGGCTTCGCTAATGAAAGCTTTAGTTTCTAATACAGCAAAAGATGTTGGAAATCCTGGACCAGATTATAAATATGGATTCGGAAACTTAAATGGTCTAAGAGCGGTAAAAGTCTTAGATAATAAAATGTTTTACACTGCCTCTGTTGCAAATGGTGTTTCTTTTGAAAAAGAAATTGTAGTTCCAGCGGGTCTTGTTTCATTAAAAGTAATGCTTGCTTATTCTGATATTGGAGCTACTCCAGGTTCATCTAATATTCAAGTTAATGATTTGGATGTGAAAATTATTCGAAATGGTACTACTACATTACCTTGGATTCTTAATCCTTCGGTTCCTAGTGCAAATGCAACTAGAGGTGTAGATAATTTGAATAATATTGAACAAATAACACTAGACAGTCCTGCTGCTGGAACCTATAAAATCATCGTGACGGGTACATCTGTACCGTTAAATTCGCAAGAGTTTGCAGTAGTTTACGATTATGTAGCTCCAGAACTAGTTTTAACATACCCAATTGGTGGTGAGAAATTTAGTCCTGATGCAACGGAATACATTCGTTGGGACTATGAAGGAGTTGAAAAAACTTTTAATATAGAATTTTCTAATGATGGTGGTAACTCGTACACTGTTATAGCAGCTAATGTTCCTGCAGCAGCAAGAAATTTTGCTTGGAAAGTTCCTAACGAAATTGTACCCAATGCTAAAATTAGAATTAGTGCAGGTAGTAGAGTAGAAACTTCTAAAGAAACTTTTGCAATCATGTCTGAGCCTAAAAATCTAGTAATCACACCAGCCTCTTGCGGTGTTGCTGCTTATAAAATGGACTGGACTCCGATAACAGGAGCAAAGTACGAAGTTTTGAGATTAAACGGATTCGAGTTTGATATAGTTGCTACTGTAACTGATCCTACTTATACTTTTACTGATCTAACGGTAGGAAATAACAATTGGTTTACAGTTCGTGCTGTAGATATAGCATCAGGTATTGTCTCTGAAAGAGCGAGAGCAATTAATGTAGAACCAATTAGCAAACCAGTTTTAACGGCACTTAATCTTCCATTTAAAGAAGACTTTAATGATAGAAAGCCTGTAAACTACACGTTGTCAAAAGCGAGTGCAGCAGGTTCAATCGGATTTGAATCTCAAAGTTTAGCGAGATTAGACGCTGTAAAAATGTCTGGTTCTAGTGTTGCAGGTTCTCCTCTTTGGGCAACTAGTACCGCTACAACTGCATTTACTACTAACTCACAATTTATCAAAAGGCTGACTTTTTGTGAAATAGATGCTAGTAGTTTAGCTGGTAGTGCTATGCGCATGAAGTTTGATGTCATTATGCAAAATAGTGTTACAACTAATAAAAACTTTTTCAGAGTTTTAGTTAATGGAGTTGTTCAAACTAGTACAGAGGGACTATCAGTCTATTCTGGTACTACGACTTCTACCGCTAGAACTTTGACCTATAATTTAGCTGCTTTTGCAGGTACTAAATTTAATTTATCATTTGAGGGAGTAATGGATAATGACGCTACTTCAACTCCTGTTTACAATACAATTTTTGTTGATAACGTCGAATTATTTGAAGTTAAAACAAATGACCTTGCTTTAACTGCATTTACAGCCAACGTTGGTGTAACTGCTACTGAACAAGTTTCAGCTAAAATTTATAATTTTTCACCTGTTGCTGTTAGTAATATTCCAATTTCATATCAGATTAATAATCAAACGGAAGTTACTGAGATTGTTCCTGGACCAATCGCTCCATTAAGTGAACTTACGTATAATTTTACTCAGCGTGCAAATTATTCTGTAGGAGGGCTTTACACTGTTGTCGGAAAAGTGTCTTTAGCAGATGATTCAAATCTTTCTAATAATTCATTGACGAGAACTGTTGCAAATAACGGTACCGATGTTTTAATGGTAAGTGGTTCTACAAAAGTTACCTGTTCAGACGTATTCACAGATAGTGGAAGTAGATACGGTAATTATGCAAATAACCTTGTTCAAACTATGACTTTTAGACCTGCTGTAACTGGAAACAGTATTAAAGTAGATTTTACAGAATTTGCTGTTGAGGCGGGTTATGATTTCTTGTACATTTATAATGGGACATCGACATCAGCTCCTTTGCTAGGTGTTTTTGATGGTAATACACTCCCTCCTTCATTCACTTCTACTGCAACTGGTGGAGAGCTTTTCTTCAGGTTTACTTCAGATACTGAAGTTACTGACAAGGGATGGGTTGCAAACATCACATGTGTTGCTAAGCCGGTTGTATCAGCAGATACAGAAATTACTTCAATCTTATCCCCAGACTTTATTGGAAAAAAAACAGCAACTACTGCTATTTCGATCCGTGTAAATAATGCTGGTCCAGTTACACGTACAAACGTGCCTGTTTATTATCAAGTAAATGGTGGAACCAAAATAACTGGTATTGTACCTTCTATGGCACCAAGTACTGCTGTTACATATACATTTCCAACAACTACAGATATGTCTGCGGTAAATGGAGTATTTACCATCAAAGCAGGAATTGATGAAGTAGACGACATTATCACTAATAATGATTTAGAAAAAGTGGTTTACAATAAATTTGAATTACCAAATAATACCAATACAAGTGGTTATGCAATAACTTCATTTAAATGGGATACTATGGTAAATAATTCAGGTATCAGTGGATACTCTGATTTCAAAAATATTAAGATCCCTGTTTATGCAGGATACTCTTATCAACCACAAGTAACAATTAATAAACCAGAGAGAGCAATTGGTAGAGATGTAACAACTACTCCTGGTGTTTTTACAATGATTCTTATTGATCTAAATGGTGATGGTGACTTGACAGACGAGTTTGCAGCGGGTACATATTGGGTAAATACAATTTCTACTTCGGTGAGTCCTGCAATTGTTCCAACGCCAAGTACGCACTATTTTAGACAGAGAAACACTTTAACTGGTCCATTAACGATTCCTGCAGGAACAGTTGCTGGTGAAAAATTAATGCGTGTATATCACATGTTCCGTTCACCAAGTGAATTTTTCAATGTGATTTTAGGACCTACATTTGATGGTATTACAACATCAAGAGAAGATTTTGAGGTTGAAGAATATACTATTAACGTACTTCCTTTTACTGCTGCTGATGCAAGTATTGAAAGTATTACAGCTCCAACGAAATTAGGTATGAAGCCTGTGACAGTAAGTGCTGTTATTCGTAACTTCTCTAACGTTGCTATCTCCAATTTCCCAGTTGCTTATAAAGTAAATGGTGGTGCTGAAGTAGTTCAAACCTATACGGCTTCATTAGCTGCAGGTGCTTCTGCTGCAATAACATTTGCTACAAAAGCAGATTTGAGCGCAGTTGGAAATTATACTCTTGAAGTATATACTAAATTAGCTGGTGATTTAGACACTACTAACGATTCTAAAGCGATTTCATTTACACATGTACCAAATGCAACAACTAATGTAGTAGGTACTTTTGATGGATTAGATGATTATGTTAGGATTGATGCTAGTACAGCTTTAGATCTTAGAAATAACTATACTTTTGAAGCTTGGGTAAATAGAAATAACCCAACCGTTTTTGGTAGAATTATCGATAAATCAATTGTGAATTTATTCGTTCATACTAACAATAATTCGACCTACAAAGAAAATAGCTTGGTATTGTCAATTACTACGGCTACTGGTTCTTATATTCTAAATACAGGTTTAAATTCAGTTCTATTAAATAAGTGGCATCATATTGCATTTACTGTAAGTGCGGCTAACATTTATACGATATATATAGATGGTATTGTTGCCCCTTATACTTTTACAGGAACGGCGGGAATGGCAAATACTAACGCTACTAGCCCTGCATATATAGGAGGGAATCCAACAGCTACACGTGGATTAGACGGTAGTATTGATGAGGTTCGTATTTGGTCTGGAGTTAAAACTCAGGCGGAGCTTGTTGCTAATGCAACAACTAAATATGTAGGAACTGAAGCAGGTTTACTTGCTTATTATTCATTTGCAGAAGGAGATAAACAATTTGTTTTTGACACTACAGCGAATGATAATACAGCGGTGGTCATCAATGCTGATACAAACGGATTAGGTGCAGGTAAGTTTTGGAATACTGCAGTACTTTTACAAAGTTTTGAATTGAAAGATCAACTTTCATCTTCTTATGACGATGCTACAAAAACATATACTGTTTTGTTAAAAGATGGTATCAATGTAGCTACAGCTGTACCTGTGTTTACTGCTGGTATGAATGCTGTTGCTACTGTTAATGGAAACGTTCAAGTAAGTGGACTAACGGCTAATAATTTTACAAATCCAGTAACGTTTACAGTATCAGGTGTTGGATTTAATCTTGGTCTAGTAGAAACTTATACAATAAAAGTCATTACTGGTTTGAGTGATAAGTCTAGTTTACTAGCTTATGATTTTAAAGTAGCATCTAACCCTGGATTAACTCAAGAAGTAAACACTGTAATAGTAGGTGCAAATGCTTCTGCTACTGCTCCTTTTGGTGTAAATACTTCTAAACTAAAAGCTTCATTTACTGTTTCTCCGGGAGCAGAGCTTTTTATAGATGATGTAAAACAAACATCAGGTGCAAATGAATTTGATTACACTAACAATGTTTTAGTGACGGTAGTTTCAGAAAATAAACTATCTAAAACTAATTACATAGTTTCTGTTAATGCAAGAAATACAGAGGCTAAACTTTTAAGCTATACTGTTTCAAACCAAATCGGAGCAGCATCTATTGATGAGGCGCAAGGTGCGGTTAAAGTAATGGTAAACAATAATGCTAATTTAAGTGCATTAGTTCCTGTATTTCAAGTTTCTCAAAATGCTGTAACTCGTATAGGGACATATCTTCAAAATAGTGGGGTAACAACCCTAAATTATTCTGGACCAGTTTCATACAATGTTATGTCAGAAAGTGGCTTATTCAAAAACTACACAGTAGTTGTTGAAAGAGTAAAACCGGTAATTACTTTACTAGGTAGCGCTGTAACATCAGTTGCACAAGGTTGTACGTTCACAGAGGCAGGTTTCACAGCAACTGATAATTTAAATAACACCATTACTTTAGCAGTGGTGAAATCAGGAACTGTTAACACAAATGTGATTGGTCAGTACACGTTAACGTATACTGTAAAAGATGCTCTGAACAATGAATCGTTTGTTACTAGAACAGTTAATGTGGTTGCAAATCAAAAACCTGTAATCATTGCTTCAGCTAACATCATTGTTAACAGTGCTACAAATTCTTGTGGTGCAACAGTAGCAATTGTGGCTGCAACTGCAACCGATGATTGCGCTGTAGGTTCTCCGGTAGGTCTAAGAAGTGATGGTTTAGCCTTAAATGCTACTTATCCTCTTGGAGTTACAACTATAAAGTGGAATGTAGTTGACAATTCTGGCAGTGCTGCAATAGAAGTTTTGCAAACAGTTACTGTTCAAGACAAGACAGCTCCAATAGTGATTACTAAGAATATAACTATTCAGCTTGATGCATCTGCAAATGCTATAATACTTCCAGCAGCTGTGAACAATGGTTCTACTGATAACTGTAGTATTGCACTTATAGAGCTTGACAAAACTACTTTCAACTGTAGTAATGTTGGAGTAAACACAGTTACTTTAAAAGTGACTGATGCAAGTGGAAATGTAGGTACTGCAACTGCAACTGTAACTGTTGAGAATAGCCGACCTAATTTAATTAGAAAGCATTTTGATAATGTAATTTTCTTTGACAATAGTTCGAATAGTTTCAAAGCGTACAGCTGGTATAAAAATGGAGTTTTGGTACCAAGCCAAACTAACCAATACTTTACTGAAAACGGTACATTAAATGGTACTTATTATGCAGTTGGAACTAAAACAGATGGTTCATTGGTAGTATCATGTCCTTTAATATTTTCTTCTTCAATTGAACAAGAATTCATTAAAATTGCTCCAAACCCAGTGAGAACAAATTCTACATATCAGCTTACAACTAATATAGCTACAGCTGCGCTTCAAAACGCACGCATTACTGTGATAAGTATGCTTGGAACTGTTTTAACTGATAAGGTTACTAGCACAAATACAGTAGATCTTGTTTCACCTAGCGTGGAAGGAATTTATATTGTAAAAATGACTTTAAGCAATGGTAAATATTATACGAAAAACCTTTTAGTTAAAAATTAATAAAATTATTAAGAGTAGGAGATCCTCATTCAACAGGAGTGAGGATCGATTATTCTAATAGTAAAAACAATAATACATATGAAATTTGATGTTAAATATATCTTAGGTATAGCAGTCGTTCTTTTATCTACGGGAATGAATGCGCAGTTTTATGTAGGTGCACAGTCAGGAATTGCTAATCTTCAATCTGATGTGTCAGGTGTAAGAGCAAGTCATGATTTGGGTGGAGCTTTAAAAGTAGGCTATATTTATCCCCTTACTAAACATATAGGGATTGGTGCAGGGGCAGAATTTGCATTGTATAAGCAAAGTGTTTTTTTAAGCTCGCCTTCATCAACACTAACTAATTTTGAAGTTGATCAAACGGGTTCTGCATTCGTTTACAATGTGACTTCAGTAAATTATAAAGAGGAACAAACCGTTTCAGCGGTACAAATCCCACTTTTTTTGCAGTACAAAACGAATATTAATAAAGGAGTAGATTTTAATTTTAGAGCAGGTGTTAAATATTTTTTACCAATCAATTATAAGATCGAATCTTCTGCAAATTCCATAAACGGAGTGGGTTATTATCCGGATGTTAACTTGACAATTACTAATTTACCGCAGTACGGGTTTGGAAGTCAAACTAACTATACTGCCTCGGGAGAGTATCAAACAAAAGGTATTTTAATGAGCACTTTTGAACTTGGATTTACCTTTCAAATTAGTCCTAAAAATGCTTTATATACTGCTATGTTTTTGGATACAGGTTACGGTTCTATTCTTGATCAAAATTCAAAGGAATCGTACATAGGCTACAATCAAACTTCTGTGACGAATAGAGAAGCAAATGGTTTGTATAGCACCCAAAAAAATGCTGAAGTAAAACCAGTGGCATTTGGTCTAACAGTAGGACTGAACTTTCAATAAAATTAGATGTTTTAGCGAAGTAAAACTTATTATAAGTAGATGCTTATATAGCAATGACATAAGGAGAGATTACCTAGTAATAGGTAGTCTCTTTTTTTTGTACCTAATTCCGTGTAGCAAGTATATCAACTACTGCTAATTTTATACAAATAAAAATTTAAAACTCTCCTATAGAATTTTAATTGAAGAAATACTTTTACTTGTAAATTCATAGATAATTTAAATTGGTTTCCTAGTTGTAATTCTATAATAATTACGAAATTGCAGCATAAACCAAAATTAACCAACAATAAAATGAAAAAAGCAGCAATATTAGCCCTGTTTCTAAGCGGAATTTCACTTTCTGCACAAACAAGTGAGGAACAAACTATCAAGGGCATATACAAATCGGCATTAACAAATGGTAAATGTTACAATTGGTTAGACCATTTGTCTAACAAAATTGGTTCGCGATTATCAGGTTCTACTAATGCAGACAAAGCAGTACTCTATACTAAAGGACAATTAGAAACTCTAGGTTTTGATAAAGTATATCTGCAAGAGGTAATGGTACCAAAATGGGTTCGTGGTGAAAAGGAAACAGCTTATATTATTAATAACAAAACAAAAACTAGCGTACCAATTTGTGCATTAGGCGGATCTATAGCTACAGCTAAAAGCGGATTAACGGCTGAGGTTATCGAAGTGCATGGATTAGATGAATTAGCCGCTTTGGGAGACAAAATAAAGGGGAAGATCGTGTTTTATAACAGACCAATGGATCCGGAGAATATAGCAACATTTAAGTCGTATAGTGGTTGTGTTGATCAGCGTTCAGCTGGAGCAAAGGAAGCAGCTAAATTTGGTGCAGTGGGAACAATCGTGCGTTCTATGAATATGAGATTAGATGATTTTCCGCATACCGGAGCAATGGGATATGGAGATTTACCTAAATCAGAATATATTCCGACTGCTGCTATTAGTACTAATGGAGCCGAATTACTTTCTAAATCGTTGAAAGAAAATCCAACATTGAAGTTTTATTTCAAGCAATCATGCCAGCAATTTGAAGATGTGTTATCCTATAATGTTATCGGAGAAATGACAGGAACGGAAAATCCAGAAAACATTATGGTCGTAGGAGGTCATTTAGATTCTTGGGATTTAGCAGATGGATCGCAGGACGATGGAGCAGGAGTAGTGCAAAGTATGGAGGTGGTTAATATATTTAAAAACATAGGATATAAACCTAAAAATACCTTAAGAGTAGTTTTGTTCATGAATGAGGAAAATGGAAATAGAGGTGGTCTTAAATATGCCGAATTAGCAGAAGCGAACAAGGAGAAACATGTTTTTGCTTTGGAGAGTGACTCTGGAGGATTCAGTCCACGTGGATTTTCGTTAGAGTGTAATGATGCAAATTTTGATAGAATTTCAAGCTGGAAATATCTATTCGAACCTTATTATGTGCATAGTTTTGTAAAAGGACATAGTGGTACAGATATAGGCCCTATAAAATCAAATCCTTTAGTTAAAGCAGGTTTGCAACCGGATTCTCAGCGCTACTTTGATTACCATCATGCTGCAAATGATACTTTTGAATTTGTAAATAAAAGAGAATTAGAGTTGGGCGCAGCAACAATGGCTTCTTTGATTTATCTAATTGATAAAAACGGAATTGTAAACTAAATTTAGTGTCATTTACAAAGGTGCTATCTTTTCATTTTTTTTCAGTACTTGAAAGAAATTGTAAAGGTAGCACCTTCATTTAATTTACTTTCTACTGCGATTCGCCCACCTAAGTTAGTGACATGATTATAAACTAAATATAAACCTATTCCATTACTATCTTGGTTGTCATGAAACTTCTCATAAAGGCCAAAAATTTTATCTTTAACCCTATCCATATCAAAACCTGAGCCTTGATCGGCAAAAATAAGTTGATTAATCCCGTTTTCAATCTTAGATGAGATTGTAATCATTGGATTTTGATATGGTTTTGCATATTTAATAGCATTAGATAATAAATTCAAAAAGATACTTTTCATATAAGACTTATTAAAAGCTATCGTATCATATGCAGAAAAGTCGACATTTATTATGGCTTTTGAATCTTGTATTAAAGAATTAATTGAGGCCATCACTTCATTAAGTGATTGCTGTAAACTAATGGTCTCAATTTGGGTATTTATATTTTCATTATTAACTAATTGATCAATAGAGCTATTTAAGGTGTTTTTTAAATTTTCGCTGGTCAGTTTTAATAAATGAACGAGTTCTAATGTCTCTGGATCTATGATTTTAGAAATATCAATGAGATCAAAAACAGATAACATATTATTTATAGGAGATTTTAAATCGTGTGATGTCTTATGCGACAAAACAACAAGTTCTTTGTTAATTTGAGTTAAATTAGATAGTAATGCGTTTCTTTCTATTTCTATTCTTTTATTAAAAGTAATGTTTTTAGCTATCGCGTAAACTAGCTTTTCAGACTCAAAAGGCATGGAGGTCCAAGACAACCAAATAATTTCTCCTGATTTTGTTAGATACCGATTCTCAAAGTTTAGCAAAGGTTTGTTTTTGTAAATTTGCTCTCTTGTTTCGAGTGTATTCTTTAAATCTGGTTCGTAAACAAAACTGCTTATAGGCCGTGAATATAATTCCTCTTCACTAAAGCCTAGAACTTCAGAAACAGCGGGATTTATTCTTTTGAAGTATCCATCAAATCCTGCAATACATATAAAGTCAGCCGAAATTTCAAAAAAGTTTTCAAAGTTATAAATGTTTTCTGTGTCGGTTTCAGTTTTTTTATGAGTCATGTGCATCACGAACTAATTAGAGTTAAAAATAAGGCTTACTATCTTACTTTGTTAATTACGATTTAATTAACGATGAATCACAAATCCAAATTTAGCCATTAATTAATGATTAGAAGTCAATAAGTAATAATATTTTAGCTTTTAAAATGGTATAAAAAAAGCTGTTGTAAAACAACAGCTTAATATTATAGAAGAAAAGGTATTTTATATTTTAAATATTCCTCCAAAAGCTATAATTCTTTGCAAAAAGAAAAAATCTTGTGCTGCAGTATCATCTGAACTTTGTGTAGTACGTATGTCTTGCATATTTATGTAACCACCTTTTATTTCACCTTGTACGTAAAAATGTTTAAAAAAGGTAACATTCAGTCCCGCTTTTATAGAAGTACCAAAACCAGAAACGTGAAAATCATCATGCCTATCCTTGCCAAGTAAAGTGGTATTCGTTTTTGGATAAAGTAAACCAAGACCAACACCTTCCGTTAAGTTAACTTGAATTTTATCAGTATTAGTAATTTTAAATAGGGAGGATATATCATCATGTCTAGAAATTTCTGTGTTGACATAGTTCAATCCATCAGTATGTTCGTATTTCAAAAAGGCTATACCACCATTAGCTCCTTGCGAAAAATCTACTGGAGTATTGTTATAGGTTCCATTATATATTGATCCATCTTCAGTTAAAGGTAAATTGATTGTTCCCGTAACATTTGCCACTTGATTTTGTTGCAAAACATATTTCATGTGATCTACACCAACTGCAATGCTGTAATGATCATTGATAAAGTATCCCATTCTAAAGTTAGTCTGCGGAATCGTCATTCTAGCAGGATTCACATAATCAACATGCCATCCCTTTGGTTTGTCTTGAGCGTTAGAATTGGCTATTGTGAAATTATAATCTTTCCCTTTAAAAGTAATGTCAGATTTGCTGTAGCTTTCACGATTTCCTCCCCACGAAACAAAAAATTTCCCTTTATTGTGTGCAGTGTATTTTTCTTGTTTAGTAACCTCTTCTTGTGCCTGTGTTACATTGGTACAAAATAGACCTAAGATTGCTGCGTATAAAATTATATTTTTCACTAAATGTGTACTAATTAATTAAAATTTATTTATTGTTTGTCTAATCGCTACTAATTTTGTCATCAATCCTTCAAAGTAGTCTAAATGAAGCATATTAGCACCATCACTTTTTGCGTTTGATGGATCAAAATGAGTTTCGATAAAAATGCCATCTACACCAACGGCAATTCCTGCCTTTGCAACTGTTTCAATCATATCAGGTCGTCCTCCAGTTACTCCAGCCGTTTGATTAGGTTGCTGTAGCGAGTGCGTCACATCTAGAACTGTCGTAGCATATTGTTGCATTGTTGGGATTCCTCTGTAATCAACAATCATGTCTTGGTATCCAAACATGGTTCCGCGATCAGTGATCATAACGTTATCATTGTTACAATCTAATACTTTCTGCACAGCATGTTTCATACTTTCAGGGCTCATAAATTGACCTTTTTTTAGGTTTACTACCTTTCCAGTATTGGCAGCAGCCACAACTAAATCTGTCTGACGGACTAGAAAAGCAGGAATTTGCAATACATCAACGTATTGAGCAGCCATTGCAGCATCTTCATTCGTGTGTATATCAGTAACTGTAGGCACATTGAAAGTCTCCGATATTTTTCTTAAAATTTTAAGTGCTTTTTCGTCTCCTATACCTGAGAAGCTGTCAATTCTAGAGCGATTTGCTTTTTTAAAGGAACCTTTAAAGACAAATGGTATTTTTAAAGTATCAGTAATACCAACCAATTTCTCAGCGATTCTCATTGCCATTTCTTCACCCTCAATAGCGCAAGGCCCAGCGAGTAAGAAGAAATTTCCGCTATCAGTATGTTTAATTTGTGGAATATGTTGTATGTTCATAATGTTTTATTTTGGAAATGCAAAGGTAATCATGATTTGCCATTTAGGCTTTACAATTTAACTTTTTTTATAGATCGTTTTCTAGGTTTTTGGAGCTAATTCCTGCTATTCACTTGTATCTTCTTGTTTAAAAAAAACAAGAAGGATACCGTTACTATCAGGGCTAGGGTAAAGGTAGTTCTATAAACTATTTTTTTATAGTGAAACCTATCGGTACTAGTAAAGCGCCTCTTTCATATATATTCATGTATAGGCGTATTGGTTTTTTTTGTCCTGTCCAAATTACTTCATAAATATCGAGAAAACCGGCACCCATATTACTCGTTTTTGTGGGGAAAGGACAACAGCTTTCTACTTTTTTAAAGGTGATTTTCTCGCCATTAGGACCCGCTAAAGCGTTCAAAAAACGCTCTTGGTTTATGGTTTCGTTACGTGTGCTTTGGTAAAACACATTAATAGGATAATCAGGATCGTAGCCGTATTTTTTATCTTTACTATACTCTGTTAGTAAAAAAGTGTTGTTATTTGTTACTGTTGGTGTAGGAACGTTATTATCAATGTTTTTTATGGATGATTGTGTACTCACGCACGAAACGGTAAGTAGTAGTAAGGAGAAACAAGCAATTATTTTTTTCATGTTTTAAATCGATAATTTTGGTTGATGCTATAAAACTGTACTTTGCTTTACAAATATACTGAGAAGTTAGTAGGGAGGTAATATAAGTAATACTTTTTATTTAAATGTTTCTTATGCAAAATGTGGTGTAAGATAATCGATTAGCTATATGTAAAAAATGGCCAGCAAATTTTAAAAACAAAACAAAATCCACTTCAGACTTGATTGTGTTTTTTGTTTAAAAAACAGTAGTGCTGAAGCGGATTTTAGGATCTATAAAACCCTATTTATTGTTAGTCTTTTAGTCCTAGTTTAGACAAAATTGTTTCTAATAGACACCACTTTGTGAAGGCCGATTGGATTAAATTTAGTCCGATAAATACGGTAAACCAAAGCCAGTTTTGATCTACGTACACCGCTAATGATACGCTAATTAATATAAATAATCCTACGATAGTTCTAAACGCTTTATTTTTCATTTTATAATTTTTATTAATTTGATTTTTCTATGTTTAAAACAGCAATATGTACATTAGAGACCGTTTTTTGATTGTTGTTAAAAGTTTCAACTAGATCAAAAAACAAATCTACTTTTTCTTTTTTTACAAAGGCGTAGTAAAGAATCGATTCGTTTTCGTTCATCTCAGTTCCAAACCAATTACTTTCAATAGCTTCTTCTGATAAGTCTGTAAAACCAGTTACTGCTTTGTAAGTAAAGGTTCGTACTTCTGCTTGTTTTAGCATTTGTTTTACATCACTGTCAAATGCTGCTATGCTTGTTATGATTAGTAATTTCATTTCTTTTTTGTTTTAGGTAGTAAACTAAGGTGGAAAGTTGCAACACTCACCACCATAGACTGTAAGGTATTTTCTATTTTTCCCACTTTTTTCTCTCTGTAATATAATAAATTAAAGGCACCACAAGAAGCGTTAAAATAGTAGAAACTATCGCTCCAAATACTAAAGAAATGGCAAGTCCTTGAAATAAAGGGTCAAACAAAATAATTGATGCCCCAATAACTACGGCTCCAGTTGTTAGTAATATGGGAGAGGTTCTTACTGCTCCAGCCTCAATTATTGCCTGTTTTAGTGGAATACCGTCTTGTAATCGAATTTCGATAAAGTCAATTAATAATACAGAATTTCTAACCATAACACCCGCTAAAGCAATCATTCCAATAAATGATGTTGCAGTAAAATATGCATCAAGTAACCAGTGACCAAAAACGATCCCGATCAACGATAACGGAATAGCAAGCATCATTACAATAGGAGTTTTAAAGTTCTGGAACCAACCTACAATCAGCATATATATTATTACAATAGCAACCATAAATGCAATCCCTAAATCGCGGAAAACATCTAGCGTAATCTGCCACTCACCATCCCATTTTACAGTAAAATTGCTCTCATCAGTAGGTTGTTCCATATACAACTCCTCTACTTTGTACCCTTTTGGAACATTCATTGCAGCGAGTTTATCACTCATTCCTAAGATAGCGTATACCGGGCTCTCTAACGCACCAGCCATATCAGCTGTAATGTAAACTACACGTTTTTGATCTTTTCTGTAAATCGTTTTTTGTAGGGTATCAGTTTTTACTTTAACTAAATCACTCACAGGAATCATGTTTCCTTGACTTCCTTTAATTTTTAAGTTTTGTATGTCTTGCAAACTCGTTTTGTCTTTGTCATCTAGTGATAAAACAATAGCTACATTATCATTTGAATTTTCATCATACAAATTAGAGATTGGATACTCTTTTAACAAATAAGTTAAATTACCTACTATTTGTTGTAGCGCTATGCCATTAAGCATCGCTTTCTCTTTATCTACCTCTAGTTTGTATTCTATTTGATTGTCTTCAACCATCCAATCTATGTCTACAACATCGGCTGTTTGCTCTAAAATTGTTTTAACTTGCTTAGCTACTTTTATTTGTTCATTGTAATCAGGTCCGTATATTTCGGCTACAAGAGTAGATAAAACGGGAGGTCCAGGCGGAACTTCAATTAGTTTTACGTTAGCACCGTATTTTTTAGCAATTTTTTGTACATCGGCGCGCATTTCTTTTGCTATTACGTGACTTTGTATGTCTCGTTCTTCTTTGTGCAGTAAGTTTACTTGAATGTCAGCCATATTACTTCCGCCTCGCATATCATAATGACGTACGAGTCCGTTAAAAGTAATAGGAGCAGAAGTTCCTATATAATTTTGATAGTTTACAACTTCGGGTCTTGTGGCAAGATATTGCGCGATTTCTTTTGTTACCGCTGCTGTACGTTCAAGCGTAGTTCCTTCTGGAAGATCAATAACAACTTGAAACTTATTTTTATTATCAAATGGTAGCATTTTTACGACTACTGATTTGGTAAAAAACATGAATACAGAACCAATTAGCAATACGATTGTTACGGCAAGAAGTATTCTTCTCTTCGAACTACTTTCTAAAAACGGTCGCTCTAATTTATTGTAAATCTTGTAGATACGGCTCGTTTCTAAACCTTCGGCTTCTTTATGTTCCTGATCTTCTTTCTCTTGTAATAAATGGTATCCTAAGTAAGGTGTTACCGTTAATGCTACAAAAAGTGATAAGATCATGGCAATCGAAGCTCCGATAGGCATAGGGCTCATGTAAGGTCCCATCATCCCAGATACAAAAGCCATTGGTAGGATAGCTGCAATAACGGTAAATGTTGCTAAGATTGTAGGATTACCAACCTCATTAATAGCGTAAATTGCTGCTTGTTTAAAAGGAAGTCGCTTCATTTTAAAATGGCGGTGCATGTTTTCTGCAATAATAATACTATCATCTACTACAATTCCCACTACAAATACTAAGGCAAAAAGGGTGATTCTATTTAGGGTATAGTCTAATAAATAATAGCTAAAAAGTGTTAAAGCAAATGTCAATGGAACTGAGAAAAACACGACCAATCCACCGCGCCAGCCCATCGCTAACATGACCAAAACGGTCACAGCTATAATAGCAATACCTAAATGAAGTAACAATTCGCCTACCTTGTCAGATGCTGTTTCTCCATAATTTCTTGTTACTTCAACATGAACATCATCTGGTATCAAATCTTTCTTCAATAAGGTAACTTTGTCCAAGATTTTCTCTGAGATTTTCATTGCATCGGCACCTTTCACTTTTCCTACTGATATTGTTACAGCTGGATACTCTGATTGTGCACTTTTAAAGCTTTCATTGGCTTTACCAAAACCGAAGGAAACGTAGCTTTTAGCCGTTTCTGAACCATCTTGCACTCTCGCAACTTGCCTTAAATAAACAGGCATGTTTTTGTTTACACCTACAACTAGATTTTCTACATCTTCAGCACTGGATAAAAATTGTCCTGTAGTCAACAAATATTCTTGATCATTTTCGACAAATGCGCCCGATTGTGAACTGCCGTTATTGGCTTGAATCATTTGCATAATACCCAAAGCATCGACGCCATTCTCGGCCATTTTATCTTTGTCTAGAATTACTTTTAGTTCACGATTGCTTCCACCAATCTCTTTAGTAATAGCTACATCTTTTACTTTTTCGATCTCCGAAGTTACTTCTTCAGCAAGTTGGCGTAATTGATATGCATCTACTTTATCACTCCAAAGCGTAATACCCAACATAGGTACATCATCAATCGAGCGTGTTTTTACCATAGGTTTATAAACCCCTTTAGGAAACATATCCTCATGTTTGGCAAGCTCATCGTATAATTTAACATACGATCGCTCAACATCCTGACCCACGTAAAACTGAACAATTAACATCGCCTGACCGTTCATCGCCATCGTATGTACATGCTCAACACCTTTTATATTCGAAATGATTTTTTCCAGTGGTTTTGCCACCCGACTTTCTACTTCTTTAGGACTTGCACCAGGATAACCCACAAGAATGTCGGCCATTGGTACATTAATTTGTGGTTCTTCTTCCCTCGGAATAAGAAACGAACTGTAGACACCTATAATCATTAAACCTACCATCAATAAGATCGTTAGTTTCGAATTAATGAAAAAGTTGGCTATTTTACCTGAAATTCCTTCTTGCATAATATTTTTTGTTTGGGCGTGACCCTCAAATACTTCGGAAAACTCAGTATTTAGGGTCGGGCTATCCGTTTCAATCTTTATGTTTTTAAAGAAAAAACATAAAGGATTTTCACTACTATCCCTCACGCAGTATTAAGAATTATTTTTTACTAAACACTCTAATTGCTATTGTTGCACGCTTACTTTTGCCCCATTAAATAATTTTCCATCTGCTGATACGATATAGCTTTCATTAGCTGATAGTCCAGAAAGTACTTCTATTTGATCTCCAAATGTTTTTCCTGTTCTCAACCATCTAAGAATAGCTACATTATTAGTACCAATAGTGTAAATTCCTGTTAGTTGTCCTTGATGCACTAAAGCACTCTCCGGAATCAAAACTGCATTTGTACTAGTGGTAGTGGTAGTTTTGTGTTCAATAGGAAACTGTACATTGACAAACATGCCAGATAAAACAGCGCTATTAGTTTTGTTTAAATCAATTTTAACCAAGTACTGTCCTCCTGTATTTTTAGCTGAAATACTTACCTCACTAACCGTACCTGCTAATTTCTCGTTTAATGATTTTACCAAAACTGTTACCGGCATTCCTTTTTTAATTGCTGTAATATCACTTTCTGATACCATGGCCGAGACCTGTAATTTTGAAGCTCCTTCAATACTTACTAATGGCATCCCTGGATTGGCCATATCGCCAGCCTTCACAAAAGTATTGGTTACTACTCCCGATATTGGAGCTGTAATATTCGAATAATTAAACTGAGCCATTACTTCATTTTTCATTTGTTTAGCTCCTTCAAGACTTGCTTTTGCCATTTCATAGCGTGCAGTCATATCATCTAATTCTTTTTGCGAAGCACTTTGTTGCTTGAATAAATTTACAAAACGATCGTAATCTTTTTTAGCATTGTTATAGCCAGCCGTAGCCTGAAGAATACCAGCATCAACTTGCGCTTTCTTAGCCAGTAAGTCCGTATTATTGATGCTTACCAGTGTTTGTCCAGCAGCTACTTTTTGACCAACTGTAACATGCAATTTTGTTACATATCCCATCATTCTGGTACTCAAATCGGCGCTGTTTGCAGCTTCAATTTTCCCGCTAGCACTTACAAAAGAGCTATTACTATTTTCTGCAATAGCACTAACCTTAACTGGTATTGCAGGCGATTCAGCTACAGCTTCTTTCTTCTCTCCGTTGCAGGATGTTACTATCGATATTGCTAGAGCTAATATTGGAACAAGTATTTTTTTCATGAGATTTATATAATTGGTTATTTATCTTTTTTAAATCAGGAGAATTCTGATCTTCATCTTAAGCTTCTGCTATGGTTTAGCCTATTGTTATCTAGGATTCTATTAGTTTATTTTGTTAAAAATTGTAGATAAGCTTGGGTGTAATTGTATTCAAAAACCGCCTGCAAATAGTCTAATTCTTTTTTAGATGATTGAGTGTCAGCTTGTAGTAAGTCTGTTGTTTTTTCTAAGCCTTGAGCAAATCTATTACTTCTAATTCTGTACGCTTCTTGTGTTTGTTCAAAATCTAGTTTCGCTAAATTGACTTTATTTTCAGCATCTAGTAATTGGCGATTCACTTTATTTAATTCTAATTGACTTTTTGCTTTGTATTGTTGGGTTTCAATCTCTGATTTTTGGAAATCAGCTTTCGCTTTTTCCATTTTACCAATCGATTTGTAACCATCGAATAAACTCCAAGAAAGTTGCGCACCTACTAAGTATCCTTTTGCATTTGTTCCAAATAATTGGCTGTCGTAAAGCTCGTAGCTTCCAAAAGCATTTAATCTTGGTAAGAAGTTCATTTTGCTTGACTGTAACATTTTCCGATAAGCTTCCGATGATTTGTCCATCGCTTGGATGTCTTTTCTATTAGTCGAAAGTAAACTGCTAATGCTTTGAATAGAAATTGAGTTGTCTAATTCCTCAAGTGGTTTGTAAACTTTGTCTCCAAGATCTTCATTCAATAAAAATGCTAGATAATCAGACGCATTTTGTACATTGCTACGGGCGTATTGTAGTTGATTTTTTATTTCGTTCACGCGCACTTGTACAGACAGTAAATCTGTTTTTTGTAACATACCCTGGCTGTAATAATTATTTATTAAAGTAAAATTAGCAGCTGCTGTCTTGCTTGCTTTTTCTAAAACTTTTACAGCTCTATAACCAAGTTGTAACTCCATGAATGCCTTATTTACCTCCAATTCTAAGTATTCTTTAGTTCGTTCTGTTTGCAATGCAAAGGCTTGCATTTTAGCTTTTGCAGCTTGGCGACCATATAGGCCATCTACATTTATTAAAGGCTGGAGCACTTCAATTTTAGTTGCAAAGTTGGTTGTACGATCCGGGTTGTTCAATAATGCTGGATTAAAGTCTGCAGCTGTTAGTATGGCTTGATTTAATTTTGATCCAAAAGCCATTAATGGATTTGTGGTAGAAATTGCCGTATGCGAAGCAGAAATACTAGGTAAAAAAATAGCATTCGATTGTCTATAATCCGATTGTGCGGATTTGAAATCTTGATTTGAAATCTTAATTTGTAAATTTTCATCAGAAGCCCGCAACCAAATATCTTTTCTAGAAATGGTCAAAGTATCCTGACTGTATCCCGAGAAATTTAGTAGTAAAGAGCTTAAAATCAGTATAAAATGTATTTTCTTCATAATTATTTTATCTAGTTTGTGAAGCAAAGATAGTTGCATGGTTTAGGCCATACAGTAACATATGTTACAGATGAAATAATAAAGTTGTTTTGTAGAATAATACTGAAAAAGTGGTAGTTGAAAAGCTATGGCAATGACCGATAAACTTGGTAAAACTTTTGTTAATCAGATAACATTGATTTTGATTCGTAGTACACTTTTAGATATTTAGTAAAGACGTATTTTTTACTATACAAACTTGTATTGTCTAAGCTATTTGTAATGAGGTTTTTGTAAAATGCTGTTCTATGTTGTATCGAAGCAAAGTTTCTTTTTAAAAAATACTGTATATCTTTGTCGAAAATAAATAAAACTATGGATTTAATTTTTCAGACTTGGCCTTGGTATGTTTCGGGCTTTATAATCGGTTTAATCATGCTTGCTTTAACTTATTTTGGTAAAAGTTTTGGTATGTCATCTAACCTTAGATCAATGTGTACGATCATGGGGGCAGGAAAGCGAACAGATTTTTTTGATTTCGATTGGAAGTCGCAACGCTGGAATTTAGTAGTAGTACTAGGAGCGATGTTGGGAGGTTTTGTAGCTGTAAATTTCATGAGCGATCCATCAAATGTATCTATTAACCCAAAAACAATAGAGCAACTTGCAATTTACGGCATTGATGCTCCTAATGGAAAACTTGCACCTGAGACACTTTTTGGGAAACAAGTTTTTGAATCTCCAAAAGGACTTGCTATTCTATTAGTGGGTGGTTTACTTATTGGTTTTGGTACACGATATGCAGGTGGTTGTACCTCTGGACATGCTATTTCAGGCTTAAGTAACTTACAAGTACCTTCTCTAAAAGCGGTGATAGGATTTTTTGTAGGTGGTTTAATAATGGCATATTTAATTTTTCCCTTAATTTTTTAAAAGATGAAAGTAATAAAATATTTAATTGTAGGTTTTGTTTTTGGAATTGTATTAACAAAGTCTGAGGCAATCTCATGGTACCGAATTTATGAAATGTTTAAGTTTGAATCATTTCATATGTATGGTATAATTATGACCGCAGTAGTAACTGGAGCATTAGGTATCCAAATAATTAAAAGAAAGAATATAAAAGATATAGATGGCTTGCCTATTGCTATCGCTGATAAAGAGAATGGAAATGCGAGATATTTAATAGGAGGGACCCTTTTTGGTTTAGGTTGGGCCTTAGTTGGTGCATGTCCAGGACCTATCTACATATTGATCGGAGCAGGTTTTTGGAGTATACTTATTGTTTTATTTGGTGCTCTTTTAGGAACTTATATATATGGGGTATTAAAAAATAAATTACCTCACTAAATACAGCCTATTCTTATTTGCATAAACATAGCACTTTCCTGCAGGGAGGTGCTATTTTTTTTTTAATTTTCATGCGAAAGTGGCAGCAAAATTGTTTGGGTTATACAAGAAACACTAATTTTAGTTTTTCCGAATTGTTTACTGAAAGAAACTTAAAAATAGAAAGGAAAAGAGGTTGTTTTCAGACCAGAAAACGACAATAATAGAGCCTAACTAAGTATGTCCTATCAACTAAAAACAACATGTAGTACTAGTTTTTAAATCCGGACAAAGTGACACTTGTAGTAGTCTATAAACAGAGTGTGTAACGGAAGCGTCTTATTTGCTAAGTAAAAAGATATCATTGTTGTCTTTTCTTAGTACAGTAAAGGAACTATTGTGTTAAAGAAAAACATTCTATTGTGCTCGTTTCACGACCACAATAGAATGCTATACTGTTAACTTCGTAAGGAAGCTTACTATATTATTTCAGCACTAAGTCCAGCTTGAAGTAATCTAGTACATTGCGGCTTTAATTTGTCTAGCGGCCCTGTTTTTACGGTACACTTCCCATTGTAATGGACAATTAATGAGCATTGTTCCGCTTGTTCAGGAGTATGTTCACAAACTTTGATTAAGGTTTCGATGACGTGATCAAATGTATTGACATCATCATTGTATACCACAATTTCATTATTAAAAGTAGGGACTTCTCTGGTACTTACTTTTTCTCTTATTTTTTCTTTAGTACTCATTTTTGTCTGTTTTTTGTACTTTCGTGATTAATAAAAAATAATGCTCTAATTTACGTATTTTAATGATGTCCAGTTGTTTCTCACAAACTTTTTAACGTATGTCAATCCTTTTTCAGTACAACAAGCATCGATAGCAGTGATGTCATCCTCATAAAAACCACTTAAAAGCAGTGTTCCACCAGCGTTCAGGCAGTTTACGTAACTTTGCATATCGTTCAACAAAATGTTTCTGTTGATGTTCGCTATAATCAAATCGTATTTTTGGTTTATTAATAATGATGCATCTCCTTCGCAAACAGTGATGTGCTTGCAATTGTTGCGTTCTCCATTTTCGATTGAATTCAAATAACACCAATTATCTATATCAATCGCATCAATTGGTTGTGCGCCTTTCATCTCAGCTAATATCGCTAGGATTGCAGTTCCACAGCCCATGTCAAGAGTTTTCTTTCCAGTTACATCAGTTTCTAATAAATGCTGAATCATCATGTGTGTGGTTTCATGATGTCCTGTACCAAAACTCATTTTTGGTTCAATCAAAATATCAAATTCTGCTTCCGTTTTCGGATGAAATGGAGCACGAACATGGCATTTACCATCTACGTCAATAGGTTCAAAATTTTTCTCCCATTCTTCATTCCAATTAACTTGTTCGATCTCTTCAAACGTATATTCTATTTTAAATTCTGCTGACTGTAAAATTTGTATATCTTCAAGAATTTGTTCATCCCACAATTCCTTTTGCACAAATCCAGAGATACCTGTTTCTGTTTCAGTAAAGCTTTCAAATGCGGTTTCCCCTAATTCTGCAATCAATATTTCAGAACCTAATTCTTTTGGTTCAATGGTAAAGTGGTAACCAATGTATATATTTGACATGACCTTTTTTTTGCAAAGGTAACAATCACCATCGAAATCGCATTTGTAATTTAAATTTTATTTTACATTTGCAATACTAACATACTACACTAACATACTACACTAACATACTACACCAACACACATCAACTACATGAAAAAGATTTATCTATTTCTTTTATCTCTGCTTTGTACAACAGGATTTGCGCAAGTAACGATTAAACCAAGTAAGCATGATAATGATTTAAAGTTATCAGCCTTGCCTTATTACAGCTTTGGGAAAGGTATTGGTATAACCTCCCCTGATAGTTTATACCAACTAAACATTCGTTTTAGAATGCAAAATAGGGTTACCTATCTTCAAAATGAAGGGGACCAAGCAGCATATGACGCTCAAATACGCCGACTGCGTCTAAGGCTAGATGGATATGTAGGAAGTCCTAAATTTCTTTACGCCATACAACTGTCTTTTGCCCCAGGAGATGTTGGCGAAATTAGAGAGGGAGAAAACATTAATATTATTAGAGATGCCGTCGTTTTTTATAGACCAAATAAACATTGGAACATGAGTTTTGGTCAAACAAAGTTACCAGGAAACCGTCAACGTGTAAATTCCTCAGGAGCATTGCAGTTAACAGATCGCTCCATCAATAATGCGAAATTTACAATAGATAGAGATTTTGGTTTTCAAGTCCATAATTTAAACGAATTTAAAGATTCGTTCTCTTACAATTTTAAGGGAGCGGTATCTACAGGTGAGGGACGTAATGTTACAAGTAACCCAGATGCAGGGGTTGCAGTTACAGGTAAAGTCGAGTTAATGCCGTTAGGTGCTTTTACTAAGGATGGTACTTACTTTGAAGGGGATATTGTAAGAGAAGCAAAGCCTAAGTTACTACTTTCAGGTGCTTTTCAACAAAATAATCAAGCCAAAAGAGCTCAAGGACAGTTAGGAAATGATTTATTTGAATCGCGAACTATGAAATCACTAATGCTGGATGCGATGCTAAAATACAATGGTTGGGCAGCAATGTCAAGCTATATGTCTAGAAGCACCACTAAAAATGCAATTACCATCGACCCGAATGACAATACACAATCTAATTTTGTATATGTTGGTTCTGGTTTTGATCATCAGTTAAGTTATATTTTCCCTTCTAACTATGAAATTATTGGTAGGTATTCCACGCAAACAGTTGGGGACGACATCAAAGCTTTGGCACCAAATACAAAACAGTACTCTTTTGGTGTTACGAAATACATTTGGGAACACACCTTTAAAATTCAAAGTGAGCTAACCTTTGATACTTTAAGTTATTTTAATGGTACTACAAAAAATAATTTTTATGTTCGCTTTCAAGTAGAAATAGGGATTTAAAAAAAAAGCAGTGATTTATTACAATCACCGCTTTTCTTATCAATTATAAGTCCTTTTAAATTGCATTTACTATAGCCGCAAAATCATCTGCTTTTAGTGCAGCTCCTCCAATTAATCCTCCATCAACATCTGGTTTAGAGAAAATCTCTTTCGCATTTTCAGGCTTAACACTACCACCGTAAAGGATAGAAACGTTTTCAGCAATTTCTTTCCCAAAAGCTTTTAAAACGACTTCTCTAATAAACTCATGCATTTCTTGTGCTTGTTCTGGAGAAGCAGTTTCTCCAGTACCAATGGCCCAAACAGGTTCGTATGCTAATACAACATTCCCCCAGTCAGATTCTTTTATGTGTAGTAAACCATCTTTAAGTTGATTTTCGACAACATTAAAATGATTTTTAGATTGACGGTCTTTTAACTCCTCTCCAAAACAAAAAATTACAGTCATATCATGCTCCAATGCTGTGTCTACTTTATTAGCAATAATAGCATCAGTTTCATGGAAAATAGCTCTTCGCTCTGAATGTCCTAGAATAACAGTTTGAACGCCTACACTTTGAAGCATATCTGCTGAGATTTCTCCAGTAAAAGCCCCACCTTCAGCTTGATGCATATTTTGTGCCGCTACAGTTAAATTAGTAAACTCTAAATGTGCTACTGCCGATGCTAAATTTACAAAAGTAGGAGCGACAATTACTTGAACTGCTGTCTCTGTTGGTAATTTAGCAATCAAGTCGTTTAATAAATCTTCAGTTTGTTCTGCATTTTTATGCATTTTCCAGTTTCCTGCAACTATCTTTTTCCTCATTTTAGTTGTTGTTTTTAGTTTTTTTAAATGTTGTTTTTTTATTTTAAATCATTTAAGGTCTCATTAATGAGATCAAAATCAGTTTCAATAGCTCTGTAAAGCACTACTTTTCCTGTTTTGTCAAGTATGATGTATCTTGGAATCCAGTCTAGGTCTATTGCTTTTGCAAAAACACCTTCCATCTGGTCGTTAGCCATATAATGGTCACCCATTAAGGCATGCTTTTCGATACCTGTTTTCCACTTATCAGCAGCTTTATCCATCGATATAAAAACATAATCCACATCAGGATTATTTGCTTGTAGCTCTTTTAATTTTGGCATTGCCTTGATACAATCTGCGCACCACGATGCCCACACTTCGATTACCACCGTTTTTCCCTTGTGTTGCTCGATAATATTTTGGAATGCAACTTGAGATCCGTCTGGAGCTAATAGTGTTTCAGCTAATGCTTTTTCAGAAAATTCAGTCTTTTGATCTTTAGTCTTAGAGCAAGAAATGCCTAAAACGGCAAGTAAGAGAATTATTGTTTTTTTCATTTTTTTCATTTTAACAAAGTTAGGGAAACAATTTGAATCGGCTCGAAAGATTAAAGCTTTTTGACTGTCCTAGTTATTTTTACAAAATAAGCAATTATTATCTCATTTTGTAAAAATGAAAACGTAATAGTTTTTGCACTTCTTGCGCCTTTTCTATCTTTTTGACGTGTTTTTAACACAAATTACAAATGAGGCAATTTAATGTTTGAAAAAAAATCCTAAAGAATGCATTTAATTTGGACAAAAAAAAAGTCTCACTTGTTTTCACAGGTGAGACTTTGGGCTAAAATTGTTTTTTTTAAAGATTTAAGTCCTCTATATCATTGTGATGTACTTTTTGTTTAATAGTACCTTTATCAAGAATTACAATACTTGGATTTGCTCTTTCAATTGTTTTTAAGGCAATAGCGTCACAAGTATAATAGTCAAACGTAAGCCCGTATTTTTTTTGTGCTTTCTGTATTTCATCTAAAGAGGAATTAGTCATACCAATCACTTTATAGCCTTTTGCTTTGGCATCTTGGTTAAGTTTTTCCATTTTTTCCATTCCGCCTACTTCAGCAATAGTTAGATCGTAAGAAATTATCATAAGTAATTTTGGCTCCAGCAATAACTCATCTTTATAGTCAGAATCATCTTTCATCATGGTGAAATCATGAATAGGTGGTATGTAGCCTTCCGTTATTACTTTGTCTTTTCTATCAACAAATTCTGCACCATCAGGAAGATTCATTAAGTCGTCTTCAGAAAACTCAGTATCTACGCCGTTAACTTTGTAAATAAAAGTCATTGCCACTACTGATTTAGGTGCTCCTTCAGGAATTTCCATTCCTTTTTGTATATTATTACCTACTTTAAAAGGTCTGAAATCAATTATTGGCAAATGGTTTAATACCCAAACAGCCATAAACATACACAGTACTATACTAGCATAAGTAATTACATTTTGAACTGATTTTTCAAATAGGGGCTGAATTAGTTTTTTGTTTAAAAATAGTATAACGATTAAGACCAACAGTACTACGTCTTTGGTAAATGATTCCCATGGGGTCAGTTTCAATGCGTCTCCAAAGCAACCACAATCCTTTACCACGTCGAAGTAAGCAGAATAAAAGGTAAGGAATGTAAAAAATACAATCATTAGCAGTAGACTCCAAATAGTAAATGTGGATTTATAGCCGATTAATAGCATTACTCCTAGAATGACTTCTGCAATTACTAAAAACAAAGCTAATGACAATGCAGCTGGTACTAAAAACGGAATATTAAAAACAGGTTCACCAAAATACTCTGCTAATTTATAAGAGAAACCTATGGGGTCATTTAATTTTATTAATCCAGAAATAATGAATAGAATTCCAACAAAAATTCTAGAAAATTGAGTAATGATATTTTTCATTTATTATTTATTTTGAAGCCCGAAGCCCATTAAGATTAATGCAAAAATTGAATAGTTTATCATGTCTTGATAATTAGCATCGATACCTTCTGATACAATTGTTTTTCCTTTATTATCTTCGATTTGCTTTACGCGAAGTAGTTTTTGTAAAATTAAGTCGGTTAATGAACTTACGCGCATTTCCCTCCAAGCTTCACCATAGTCATGGTTTTTATCCTCCATTAGTTCCTTGGTAAGTTGAATTTTAGCGTCATATAGGGCAGTTGCTTTCGTTACCTCTAAGTCAGGTTGATCAACAACTCCAAGCTCTAATTGTATCAAAGCCATGATTGAATAATTGATAATACCAATAAACTCCCCTGATTCATCTTCATCTATTTTACGAATCTCGTTTTCTTGTAAGCTACGAATTCGTTGTGCCTTGATGTAAATTTGGTCTGTAAGCGACGGTAAACGTAAAATTCGCCAAGCACTGCCATAATCAGTCATTTTATTAATAAATAGGGAACGACAAATCGCCACTACGGTATCATATTCTTGAGAAGTATTCTTCATTATTGATGTATATTTGTCTAAAATTTGCTCAAAAATAGGGATAAATTTTAAAAAAGTTTAATGTTTAAAGTTTAAAGTTTCTTCAAAATAATTACTAGACTTTTGAAATAGCTAAGAATTAAAAAACTAAAATTGTAAGTAAAGAAGTTATGACTATTAATTGCAAAGGACAACTTATTGATTTATCACAACCCAAAGTAATGGGGATTTTAAATATTACACCCAACTCTTTTTTCGATGGAGGCAAGTTTACAAACGATGATGAAATACTATCTCAAGTAAAAAAAATGTTAAATGATGGAGCCACTTTCATAGATGTAGGTGCCTATTCTAGTAAACCAGGTGCTGATTTTGTTTCGGAGGAGGAGGAAATAAATCGGCTTGTCCCAGTAATTCGATTAATTTTAAAGCATTATCCAGATACCTTACTTTCTATCGATACTTTTAGGAGCGCTGTCGCAAAAGAAGCACTCGATAACGGTGCTGCGATCATTAATGATATTTCAGGAGGGAATCTAGATGAAGGAATGCTTACTGTTATTGCACAGTATAACGTGCCTTACATTGTCATGCACATGAGAGGCACACCACAAACCATGCAAAGTTTAACTAAGTACGATGATATTATAAAAGAAATGCTTTTTTATTTTTCGAGTATCATTGCAAAGGCTCGTACTTTAGGAATAAATGATTTGATTATCGATCCTGGTTTTGGTTTTGCAAAAACATTAGACCAAAATTATGAAGTTTTACGAAATTTAGAATTATTTCAGATTTTAGATTTACCTATTTTAGCAGGGATTTCAAGAAAATCTATGATCTATAAAGTATTAGATTCTAATGCAAAGGAGGCGCTTAACGGTACTACTTTTTTAAATGGATTTGCGCTTTCAAAAGGAGCCTCTATTTTGAGAGTGCACGATGTAAGAGAAGCAGTTGAAGCAGTAAAATTATATGAAAAATTAAAAAACTAAGATGAAATATTACAGTCTAATTACCTTATTTATTTTGCTATCTTGTGGAAAAAAAGAAACTGTTTTGTTGCCAAAATCAAACACTACTGTTGTTTCTGATGTTGTTGATCACTCACCGATTTACATTTTTTTTAGAACTGAAGGAAAAGATACTATAGCCGATGTTAATCGTAAAAACAGTATTATTTCGACTAATTGGATTTTAAATATTGACAGGCGTTTGCCTTTGCGATTGGTGATTCCGGAGGTAATGAAATTGCAACAAAAAAAGCGCGAAGAGAAAGCACATAAAAATGAAAATGCCGAGAATTATTACGCTTACGCTGATAGCATTGGCAAAAATATGGCTTTTATCGCATTTACAGACGTATTTTACAGCATGCAAAAGCCTTTAAGCGGAAGTCTAATTTTACATTTCAAAAAAAACTCAGATGCAGTTGTAATACACAATCAAGAAATAGCAAAGGACAGAGTAGTGGCTTACATTGAGAGTATTAATTATGCGATACAGCCAAAAATTATATTACTTTTTGATAAAAACATGAGCTTTGATGAGTATTTACAAACTAAGATAATTGTAAAAGACTTAGATACGTTTACTGAAGAAGTTCCTTTAGAATGTATTTATTAATCAGACTATTTTTAACATTTTACTGATGATGATAAGGTTCGTTTCTTAATATGGTAAAGCCTCGATACAATTGCTCAATAAAAAATAGACGCACCATTTGATGAGAAAACGTCATCAGCGAAAGAGATATTTTGCCTTGCGCTTTAGAGTAAACCGTATCTGAAAATCCGTAAGGGCCACCAATTACAAATACGAGTGTTTTGATGCCCGAGTTCATCTTTTTTTGTAATTCGTCTGAAAACCCTACACTCGAAAAGTTTTTTCCGTTTTCGTCTAATAAAATAAGTTGATCTGTTGCAGTGACTTTTGCTAGAATCAGTTCGCCTTCTTTTTCTTTTTGTTGACTTTCGGATAAGTTTTTGACGTTCTTAATATCAGGAATTATCTCTAAATCAAATTTGATGTAGAATGACAAACGTTTCGTGTAATCATCTATTAACGTTTGTAGTGCTTTATTATCGGTTTTGCCAATGGCAATTAGTTTGATGTTCATTTAGTCTACTTTATGGGAAAATTTGCTTCAAACTTAGCGAACCTTTGGTCTAAATCTTTCAGTAGTTGTTGCTTCACTTTTACCTCTTTGATAAAGCTATAATTAATACTGTTGTACACATACTGCTTAATATTTGCGTAGCTTACATCAGGATATCTTTTGGCTAACAAAACATACTGCTCCGTCATATTTGTTCGCAATATTCCGGCGTCATCAGTACTAATAACAATAGGAACATTGAATTCTTTGTATAATGTGATAGGATGACGATTTTCTTTAACCTTTAAAATAAACTCATTGCTAACTAAATTTATTTCAATCGGGATATCTTGTTTAGCCATATATTTCAGTAGTGAATACGCGCTTTTTTCATAAGCCATATCTACACCGTGACCTATTCGGTTTGCTCCCGCAATATATACAGCGTCGTTGATGTGCGTAGTTAAATCTTCCGGTTGAACTAAACCTAAAGTAAGTTCTCCAGCGTGTAGTGTGTATTTTACTTTTGGAAAAATGCTGTGGCAGTATTTAAACATGACCATATGTAACCAATAATCTTTCATGGAGGTTTCACCGTCTTCAGGCGAAACAATGTTAACTCCCGCCATTAAATTACTTGAGTCAGCTGACATAAAAGCGATTACAAGATTCTTAAATAAATCAACAGGTTCCATAAAACGTAAAACAAAATTTTGATAACGCATGGTGAAATTAGCGTCGTCAATTTTTAAATCGTTATGCATTTTTGCAACAAAGTTGGTGTTAAAATCTTGAACATCTTTCTTGGCATTGCTTTTTTGGAACGTCTTGTAAAGTGTTTCTAGAAATGCTTCAACTGCTTTTTCATCCTTATTTCCTGCTGCTTTTCTCAATTGTGAATTAAAAGGGACTAACTCGGTAGTGCTTATATTAGATGGGATTGTAGATAATTGTGTTTCAATATAACTCAAGTTCTCAGATATAGCTCTATTTTTTAGTTCTAATAAACCTTCTCCAAAATGACCGGGTAGCGTTGGACTAAACTTCCCGAATGATTCAAAAAATAGTTTATCAGAGGGATAACTAACACCATTATAGTCCTTTGCAGACCATTTTTCCATTATCTTTTGTTTGTATGCATATAGTTCTCCACGCTTGGCAATTTCTGATAAAAGTTCCCAGTTTCCTGAGCTAGGTTTTTCTTTGAGCACTTCCATTGTAGTCGTGTTTAAATAAAAATCTTCGTTTATAGCGTCCTCTAACATAGGCTCAGCATAGACAGAACCACTAAAGTGATGGTGCAAATCGCCTCCTTTGGGCATTTGACTAAAAAATGCGGTTAAAGCAGCTTCGTTGTTTCTTATTTTTTCAAAATAGGTAGTAGTTGTTTGTCCAAAGCTTAAATTTATTGTAGCCGAAAGAAGCAGAACGATATATAATTTCATAAAGTGGTTTTAGAAAGGTAAATAGTATTGTCTATGAAGTTCAATTTTGACGTCTTTTGTGAGATAGACGAACGATAACTTTAAAACGCGACAAAGATAAGAGTTTCTGAGTTAATAAAAAACAGGTAAAATTCACAGTTAATTAATAAGTAAGCTTGATGAATTGGCAAGCTGAAATTGACGTCTTGCTGTTCAATTTGCCTCAATTTTTATCAGCATCATACTTTTAGACATTTTTAAAGGTGTACTTATCAATGTGTTTTAACCTACTTAAAGCGTTATTGAAAGGCTTGCGAAGATTGTAGTTGCCGACTTTGAAGGTTTGAAGCTAGATTTTACGTTTGTTAAAGTATGTTCAATAAGTAATTTTGATCATTAGTTAGACCATGTCGCTTACATTCCCTACTAATTAAAATCTTTTAGATTTAAATATCTTACTAATGTCAACATTTCGCTATGGCTCTGTATTAAACAGGCTTTCTTTTTTTAATTCAATAACATCTTGGTTATGCGTTAGCGCATTTTCAGCACGAGAACAAGCTTGCATTGAGTGTTTCAAAGCAACTTGTTTCATATCGCAATGTTTAAAATTAGCAAGAGACTTAAGAGCTTTTTGCAATCGGATCATCACCTCGATGTTACCTGCACCATCTCTAGCAATAGGTCTAAAAGCATCTTCAAATAAATCGTCGATAGTTATTTCAGGTACTGCAATTCTATTGTAAATTTCTTCTCGTTGATTTTCTGTTTTTTGAATTTGGTCGAATAATGAAAATAATCGGACATGACTATTTATAATTTGAATTGCCGTTCCTGGATCATTTATAGCAGGTGATAACGCTCTGCTAGCTATTTCGCTTAGAGTGATACTACCAAAGCGCGGGTCATCGTCAAACGATCTAGTGTCTCCCATATTAAAGGACTTTCTAATAGCCTCTTGGTCAATTTCTCGATTTTCTTCTATTTTATTAAATTGGATAAATAGTAAAGGTATATCCAATGAAACAAATTTACCGGGCAATGCATTTATAGTAAAAATGGCATCTAAACTTTCAGCGATTTCTTGGAGTTTATCTCTGTTAATTGTTAGAATGTAACCTATGTCCTCACTAAAGACCTTTAAGTCTTTTCTATTGTTGGGATCAACTTTAATGCCTCCCATAATAGGTGCGCTTAATCTTTTTGTAATTGCTATTTGCGTGGCGTTCTCAATTAGTTTTATGGTATGCCCCATTCGACCTAATCTAGATATTCTTTCTACCCATCTTAAAAAGGTTAGAATAACCAATGTGAAAAATAGTAAAGTTAAAATAAACAAGGTAAATAGCCCTGCCTTGCCATAATAGCCATTTTTAACGGCAATCAAGGCTACAATACTAAAAATGAATGACCCGATAAATGCTGATAGTGAGTTCCTAGAAACGTCATCTGTGATTATCAGGTTAAAAGAGCGTGGTGTTGCCGTGGTACTAGCTGCTGCAAAAGCTGAAATCATTGAACCAACAGTAAAAGTTGCGATCACCAACATGCTTGAAGAAATGATATTCAGTAACTCAGTAATTGATTCTGTTTTCAAATCAGGAACTATCTCATGTAAAGTAGTTTTGTCAGCAACATGTGCTAACAGTGCTCCTAAAATCGAAATAAAACAAAATATAACGGGCCTAAACCATAGTTTTTCTTGTATCCGATGAAATATATGCGTTATGTTTTCTTTCATAAAATTAGCTTTGGTACTAAATTAGTTCATTTTATTGGAAATTACTATCGTTTTAATTAGTGATAAAATTTAGGAGAAGCATATTCTAAACAATATTCATCATTAGATTAATTTAAATTTTTGTGCCACTAGTAGGCAGTAAAGTAGTATATGAGATCTTTAGTTGTAGAGCTGGAAGGACAAAACAAATTTTCAATTCCACAAAATATATTCTACTTTAGCATTATATAAAATTCCCATAATAATGATTAGTGAAATACAATTTAAAAACGAGTTAGATATATTAGTTGAAAATGCTATCAGAGAGGATGTAGGCGACGGAGATCACAGTTCCCTTGCGTGCATACCCAAAACAGTTACTGGTAAAGCAAAACTTTTAGTTAAAGATGAAGGGATTATTGCAGGTGTTGAATTCGCTAAATTGATTTTTCATTATGTAGATCCTTCATTAGTTATTGAAACATTTATCAACGATGGTGATTTTGTAAAGTATGGAGATGTAGTATTTCATGTAGCGGGTAGTTCTCAATCTATTTTGAAAGCGGAACGTATGGTTTTAAATTCGATGCAGCGAATGTCAGCAATTGCAACAAAAACCAATAAGTACGTGCAACTGTTGTCAGGAACAAAGACTAAAATATTAGATACCCGCAAAACAACACCTGGTTTTCGGGTTGCAGAAAAATGGGCGGTAAAAATTGGAGGAGGTGAGAATCACCGTTTCGCGCTGTATGATATGATTATGTTAAAGGACAATCATATTGATTTCGCAGGAGGTATATCATTAGCGATTGCTAAAACTAAAAACTATTTGAAGGACAATAATAAAGATTTGAAAATAATTGTTGAAGCAAGAAATCTAGCAGAAGTGAAAGAGATAGTTGCCGCAGGAGGTGTTTACCGTATATTACTAGATAATTTTGATTTTGATACGACTCGTGAAGCAGTTGCTTACATTGGTAACTCTTGCCTAACGGAATCATCAGGAAATATTAATGAGGAAACAATAAGGCAATATGCTGAATGTGGTGTTGATTATATTTCTTCTGGAGCATTGACACATTCCGTTTATAATATGGATCTTAGCTTGAAAGCGATTTAAAACCTTGAGAATAGGCAACAATATTTTAAAATATTATATGTACAATTGGCGATAGCAAATAATGTAATTAATGTCAGTAGAAATTGAAAATAAGATAGATAAAATTCCTGTCATTAGAAACCTAGCTCGATCTCTAAAAAAAGTGGAGTTACCGTGGTTAGAGGGATTAACTTTGTACGACTTGCTCGAACTGTACGGTATTGGTATAGCTGAAGGCGCTCTATCTAACAGGGCAGGAGCAATTGCGTTCAGCTTTTTTATGGCCTTGTTTCCTTTCGCATTATTTATTCTCAATTTAATCCCATATATCCCAATAGCGGGTTTTCAAGGTGATTTTTTAAAATTTGTCGAGGAGGGTGTTCCGCCAAATACCTTTTATGCCATCGAAAATATTATAAATGATATTCTACATAATAGTGATTCGGGCTTACTATCTACCGGTTTTCTTCTTTCTATATTTTTAATGGCAAATGGATTAAATGCTATTTTAGGAGGTTTTCAAAATTCAAAACATGTATTGATTAAACGAGGTTTTTTTAGTCAATACTTAGTAGCGATAGGAATATCAGTAGTTTTGGCACTGTTGTTACTAGTGACTGTAGCGACAATAGTTACTTTTGAGATATTTATTCAAAAATTAAATGCGAATGAAGTATTAAGTGATAAGATTCCGCTCATAGTTTTTGGTCGTTATAGCTTTCTAATTTTAATGATTTTAATTACTACTTCTATTTTGTTTAAATTTGGAACTAAGCATGATAAAAGCAGGTCTTTTATATCGATAAGTTCTGTTTTTACGACGATTTTAACTATAATAATTTCGTATTTTTTCGGAATTTGGGTTATTCGATTTTCGAGTTACAATCAACTATATGGTTCAATTGGAACGTTGTTAATAGTTATGTTTTATATCTGGATAAACTGTATGATTTTGTTGCTTGGTTTTGAGTTGAATGCACTAATTCATAAACTTAAAAAGAAAAAAAATATTGAAATAGGTTAATTATTATTGCAGTCTTAGTGTAGTCTTCGTAGATTAGCAACAAATTAATTATTAATAGAAAAATTATTAGATATGAGAAATACAATAACAGTTGCTTTGCTTTTTATGACTACAGTATTCTTTGCTCAGAGTCAAGGCGTTTTAGGAAAATGGAAAACGATTGATGATCAAACTGGCGAGGCAAAATCGATTATTGAGATTTACGAAAAATCAGGTAAAGTTTATGGAAAGGTAGTTGAGATTTTAAATCCAGCCCGTAAAAAGGATTTATGTCAAAATTGCGAAGGTGAGGATAAAGGTAAAGCTATTTTAAATCTTGTGATTTTAAAAGGTCTTGAAAAAGATGGAGATGAGTATAATGGAGGTAAAATTACTGATCCACAAACAGGTAAGGTATACAAATGCTTAATGACCTTGGAAGAGAAAGACAAACTAAAAGTTAGAGGATATATTGGTTTTTCTTTAATAGGCCGCACACAATATTGGTACAGAGTTAAAAGTTAGTTTACTACTAATTTATTATTTTAGGATATGGACATGGGTTTGATTTGCTAATCATTCTAATGTCCATATTTATATTTCTAAATTTATTCAAATGCACTTTGTTGAAGTAATTTTACCGCTTTCTCTAGCCAAAACTTTCACTTATAAAGTTTCGGAGGCAGAATACAATTATATTAAAATTGGGATGCGTCTTGCGGTACCTTTTGGTAAAAGCAAAGTGTACACTGCATTAGCATTAAATCTGCATCAGAATAAACCAAGCTTGTATGATGCAAAGGAAATTAATCAAATTCTAGACGAGAAGCCTGTTGTGACACAAATGCAACTCAAACATTGGCAATGGATCGCATCCTACTACATGTGCGCTATTGGTGATGTATATCGAGGCGCAATGCCTTCAGCTCTTTTGCTAGAAAGTGAAACAATTATAACCCAAAAAACAAATGCTTTTATTGTTGAAAGTGATTTGTCTGATGACGAATTTCTGATTTATCAAGCCCTGCAGCAACAATCCTCTCTTAAAATTCAAGATATTATAAATATTTTGAACAAAAAAAATATTTTTCCTGTAATTCAAAACTTGATAGACAAAAATGTTTTAGTATTACAAGAGGAGATGCAGGGGAGTTACAAACCAAAATTGGTTCGATACATAAGACTTCATCAGCAATATGATTCAAATGAAGGTTTGGGATTACTATTAGAAACATTAAAAAATGCTCAGAAGCAGAAAGAAATAGTTTTAACGTACTTTCAATTACGTGCTTCTGAAAAGACCCCGATTGCTGTTAAAAGATTAATAGAAAAAGCAAATAGCAGCTCAACAGTTGTTAAAGCATTAGTATATAAAGAAATTTTTGAGGATTACCATATTCAACAAGATAGAGTTACTTTCTCGGGAATAATAAATGAAAATGAACTCCTATTAAGTGAAGTGCAAGAAAAGGCATATCTGGACATCAAAACTAGTTTAGTTCAAAAGGAAGTTTGCTTATTACATGGTGTGACTTCTAGTGGTAAAACAGAAATTTATATTAAACTAATTGAAGATTATTTATCTGCAGAGAAGCAAGTGCTTTACTTACTTCCTGAAATTGCGCTGACTACTCAATTAGTAGGTAGGTTACGTGCTTATTTTGGCAATAAAGTAGCTGTCTTTCATTCTAAATACAGTAATAATGAACGAGTAGAGGTTTGGAATCAGGTTTTAAACAATAGTGATAAAGCTCAGATAGTAATAGGAGCGAGGTCGGCCTTGTTTTTGCCATTTGCAAATCTAGGATGTATTATTGTTGATGAGGAGCATGAGCAAACCTTTAAACAAATAGATCCAGCACCACGTTATCATGCTCGAGATGCAGCGATTGTTTTGGCTAGTTTTCATAACGCTAAAGTTTTGTTGGGATCAGCAACGCCCAGTATAGAAACTTTTTTTAACGCGACATCTGGAAAATTTGGATTAGTAACTATTCAAGAGCGCTATGGGAAAGTATTAATGCCTGAGATAGAATTAGTAGATTTAAAGGATAAGTACTTTCGCAAGCGAATGAATGGACATTTTAGTGATACACTAATTGAAGCTATTACAAATGCAGTCACCTTAGGAGAGCAAGTAATTTTGTTTCAAAATAGAAGAGGTTATTCGCCGTTACTAGAGTGCTTGACTTGCGGCCATGTTCCACAGTGTCAGCAATGCGATGTAAGTTTAACTTATCATAAGTACAAAAATCAATTGCGTTGTCATTATTGTGGCTACTCAATAGCTAAACCTACGCATTGTCACAGCTGCTCTAGCGTACAGCTTACCACAAAAGGGTTTGGGACAGAGCAAATTCAGCAAGAATTGCAAATTCTTTTTCCAGATTATAAAATTGGTAGGATGGATCAAGATACTACAAGAGGTAAATTTGGTTTTGAGAAAATAATTGATAGTTTCAAAAATAGAGAAGTTTCAATATTAGTGGGAACTCAAATGTTAGCTAAAGGACTCGACTTTGATAATGTTAGTTTGGTAGGAATAATGAATGCTGATAATATGTTGTATCATCCTGATTTTAGAGCTTTTGAAAGAAGTTTTCAAATGATGACTCAAGTTGCGGGGCGTTCTGGTAGATCAGAAAAGCAAGGAAAAGTAATTGTACAAACCTATAATCCTGAGCATAATACCATTCAGCAAGTTGCCCATGCAGATTACGCCGGAATGTATAAGGAACAATTATACGATAGACAAATCTATAAGTACCCACCTTATTTTAGAATCATAAAATTAACCTTGAAGCATAGAGATTATGATAAACTAAAGGAAGGATCAATGTGGTTGTACCAAGTAATGCAGCAAAATTTGAACATTCCAGTTTTGGGTCCTGAAGAACCCGCAATTAGCAGAATTAGAAATGAGTATATCCGTACAATAATTATCAAAATCCCAGTAACCATTTCAGTTGTAAATACAAAAAAAACTATCCAGAAAATGCTGAATAGTTTTGATGCAGTTGCTCAATATAGAGCTATTAAAATTTCAGTAAACGTAGATTTTTACTAAAATATTTATGCGAATGATAATGCCTTTACAAGATCTTCTTTTTTATTACGGCTTAGAGGAATTTTAGTTGGACCTATTTCAGCAAATTTACTATTGAAGCGTTCTACCTTATCTATGTTAATGATGTATGATTTATGGACTCTAACAAATTTTTTCTTAGATAGATCATTCTCAAAAGCTTTCATGGTCGAAAGAACTAAATTGCTGTCTTCCTCTGTAACTACTCTTACATAGTCCCCAAAAGCTTCGATCCATTTAATTCTAGCAGTATAAATCTTTAATTTTTTCAAATTACTTTTAATGAAAATGTGCTCACCCTCTTCTTCTTTTGAATCTGTTTTAAGCAAGTGTAGGTCAAGCGCTCTTTTTACAGAAGAATTAAAACGATCAATTGCAATAGGTTTTTGCAAATAATCAGTGGCATCATAATCAAAAGCTTTCATAGCATACTCTGCTTTTGATGTAATGAAAACAATTTGTGGCTTCGTTTTTAATCCATCTAAAAAATCGAACCCACTTATAACTGGCATTTCGATATCTAGGAAAATTAAATCTACTGTATGCACAGACATGCAGCTTCTCGCTTCAATTGCATTCGAAAAATCTCCAATTAAGTGTAAATTGGGATGATTATTGACTAACTTTGCGATGATCATTCTTTGTATAGAACTATCGTCTACTACTACACAATTCAATTTCATAATTAAGTATTTAAAGATTTGGAGTAGTAAAAATACACTATATTTTTGGTTAGACCTAATGTTAATCGGCTTTTTTTACCTTACAACGAATAAACATGCTTTTTTATTGTTTATTAAAAAATAATGATTACTTTCGCAGCCAAAATAACAAATAAATATATATTTATGAATCATTATGAAACTGTTTTCATTTTAAATCCCGTTTTATCTGATGTTCAGGTAAAGGAAACAGTAAGCAAATTTGAAGATTTTCTTACTAGTAGAGGAGCAGTAATGGTATCTAAAGAAGACTGGGGTCTTAAAAAGATGGCATACGAAATCCAAAACAAAAAATCTGGTTTTTACCATTTGTTCGAATACACTGTACCAGGTGAAGTTCTTATTGCTTTTGAAACTGAATTTAGACGTGACGAAAGAGTTATGCGTTTCTTAACTGTAAGTCTTGACAAACATGCTATCTCTTGGGCTGAAAGAAGAAGAGCAAAACTTAAATCTCAAAAAGCATAATTATCATGGCAACATTACAACAATCTGCTTCAGGAAAAAAAGACGGAGATATCAGATATCTTACTCCTTTAAATATAGAAACTAACAAACAAAAAAAATACTGTCGTTTCAAAAAATCTGGAATCAAATACATCGATTATAAAGATGGTGATTTCTTATTAAAATTTGTAAATGAGCAAGGAAAAATTCTTCCTCGTCGTTTAACTGGAACTTCATTGAAATACCAAAGAAAAGTTTCTGTAGCTGTAAAAAGAGCACGTCACTTGGCTTTAATGCCTTACGTAGCTGATTTACTTAAATAATTAAAAAAATAACAGTTGTTGGTTTTCTGAAAAATGAAACCTAACTTCTATAACAAAGGACAACAACATGGAATTGATATTAAAACAAGACGTTCAAAACTTAGGATTTAAAGATGATGTAGTATCTGTAAAAAACGGATATGGTCGTAACTTCTTAATCCCTCAAGGTTTTGCTCAATTAGCTACGGTTTCTGCAAAGAAAGTATTAGCTGAGAACTTAAAGCAAAGAGCGCACAAAGAAGCTAAAGTTGTTGCAGATGCTCAGGCATTAGCAGAAGCTTTAAAAGCTATCGAAATTAAAATCACTGCAAAAGCAGGAGGAGAAAAATTATTTGGTTCAATTACTAATATTGATATCGCTGATGCTTTAGCTAAAGGTGGTCAATCAATTGACAGAAAATTTATCACTTCTGGAATCGTAAAACGTACAGGTAAGTATACTGCAAATGTAAGACTTCACAGAGATGTGATTGTTGAATTACCTTACGAAATCGTAGCTGAATAATACAGTATTATTAGCTCACAAGTTAATGACGCTTTTAAAATCACTCTTCGGAGTGATTTTTTTTTATTTAATATAATCCTTTTTATATTTGTCTATGGGTAGTTAAGTTTTTTACTAATAGTAAGTTTTTAGCGACGTAATAGATGAATTTAACTGTAATTATAATTATGAGTGATGTAAATGCTTATGCATTTTAATCAAAAACTATTAAGATGAAATATACAAGATTAACTAAAGAGCAATTCGAAGAATTAACGCAAGAGTTCACCAATTTTTTAGCAACTCAAGCAATAGATAAAGCCGAGTGGGATAGTATTAAAGCAAACAAACCAGAAGTGGCTGAGCAAGAATTAGATGTTTTTTCTGATTTAGTTTGGGAAGGTGTTTTGTCAAAAGCTGAATACCTAGAGCATTTCTCTAAAAACCATATTTTTCTTTTTCGTTGTTTCGACACTTATGTTAATTCGATTGTGCTTAAGTCAGTAGTTCCCGAAGTAGATTTTTTGACTAGAGATGGGTTACAGTGGCTTAGTGATAATATGTTCACAGATAATATAGATATGAAGACCGGTAAAAAAGAGTTTACAGAAGAGCGTAACAGCTCCCTTTTTGCCTTGATTCAGCAAGGTGCTTTCTTGAGTGATGGTCAACTCTATACTCAAATAAATACAATCATCGAGTCGTAACCGACTAGTGATAGGTCTTAAATGGTTGTTTCAGTGTGTTTATTTTGACCGCTGAAACAACCATTTTTATTTTTTCAATGGGGGTCTTTTAGGGGTAAAACGATGAAATAGCAAGGAATAAAAAAAAGCTGTTTTTTTAAATAAAAACTATTGAATTACCTGTGATTTTAACTTTTTATCAACTATTTTTAAGGCTAAAATAATATCTGTTAATCTATTTCTATGAGCATTCTTAAAAGCATTGAAGATTTACGTGTAGCGCTAAACAATCATAACTACAACTATTATGTTTTAGATAATCCTACCATATCTGATTATGATTTTGATCTAAAACTTAAAGAGCTTCAAGAGCTAGAAAATAAATACCCAGAGTATTTTGATCAAAACTCACCAACACAACGAGTTGGGGGAATGATAACTAAAAATTTTGAAACCGTTCCTCATGAGTATCGCATGTATTCTCTTGATAATTCCTATTCAAAGGAAGATTTGCAAGATTGGCAAACACGTATTCAAAAAGTTTTAGGGAATGTAGAGTTATCATATACTTGCGAATTAAAATACGATGGAGCTTCTATTAGTATAACTTACATAAATGGAAAATTACAACGTGCGGTGACTCGTGGCGATGGTTTTCAAGGAGATGATGTTACAAATAATATAAAAACAATTCGTTCTATCCCTTTGGAGTTAAAAGGTGATTTTCCTGCTGAATTTGCAGTAAGAGGAGAGATTATTTTACCTTTTGCAGGATTCGAAAAAATGAATCAAGAGTTAATAGAGATAGGAGAAACCCCTTATTCAAATCCTCGTAATACTGCTTCAGGAAGTTTAAAACTTCAAGATAGTGCCGAGGTAGCCAAGCGACCATTAGATTGCTTACTATATTTTTTAATTGGTAGCAAATTACCTTTTGACTCCCAATTCAAAGGACTTAATTTAGCAAGAGATTGGGGTTTTAAAGTGCCTAAAGAAGCTATATTGGCTAAAGATCTTTCTGAAGTTTTTGAGTTTATTGACTATTGGGATAAACATAGACATGAATTGCCTTATGAGACAGATGGCGTGGTTGTAAAGGTTGATAGTTTGCAATACCAAGATGAACTAGGTTACACGGCAAAATCTCCTCGTTGGGCTATGGCTTATAAGTTTAAATCTGAGCAGGTTTCGACTATTTTAAAATCAATTTCCTACCAGGTAGGACGAACAGGGGCAATAACACCAGTTGCTAATCTAGAGGCAGTTCAGCTTGCAGGAACCGTAGTAAGGCGTGCTTCGTTGCATAATGCAGATCAAATAGCAAAGCTAGATATTCGCGAAGGTGATACTGTTTTTGTAGAAAAGGGAGGAGAGATTATTCCTAAAATTATTTCGGTTGATTTATCTAAAAGAAAACCAGATTCCCAACCAACAACTTATATCGTGTCTTGTCCCGAGTGTCATACAGCATTAGTTCGTACCGAAGGCGAAGCCAATCATTACTGTCCTAATTTTTATGGTTGCCCTCCGCAGATAATTGGGCGAATTCAGCACTTTATTTCGCGTAAAGCTATGGATATTGAAGGCCTAGGTGGTGAAACAGTTGCTTTGTTATATGCTAATGGTTTAGTTCATAATTATGCCGATTTGTATACCCTTACTGTAAGTCAAATTTTGCCCTTAGAGCGCATGGCGCAAAAATCAGCAGAAAATTTGGTCAAAGGAGTTGAGAATTCAAAAAGCATTCCTTTTGAACGGGTTTTGTATGCGTTAGGAATTCGTTATGTGGGTGAGACTGTTGCCAAAAAGCTTGCAAAGCATTATAAAAATGTAGATGCTTTAGCTCAAGCTTCTTTACTTGATTTAGTTTTAGTAGATGAAATAGGAGAACGAATTGCTCAAAGTGTAGTAGACTTTTTTGCAAATGAAGAAAATACCTCTATTATATCAAGATTAAAAGAATACGGTCTAGCTTTCGAAGTTATAGAAAAAATAAACCTTAATGCAACCGAAAAATTGTCTGGAAATACCTTTGTAGTTTCTGGAGTATTTAAAAAATTCTCAAGAGACGATCTTAAAAAAGCGATTGAAGATAATGGAGGTAAAATAGGAAGCTCTATATCAGCAAAAACAAATTACGTGGTTGCAGGAGAAAATATGGGGCCAGCTAAGTTGGAAAAAGCAAGTAAATTAAATATTACAATATTATCTGAAGAAGATTTTATAAAACTACTTGATGAGAAGTAAAATAGTACTAACCCTATATTTCGCAGCTTGCTTTTCCGCAATAGTATTTAATACTGTTGGATTGAAGCAAGGTATGTTGTGGTCAAAAGTAGTACTAATTCCAGCAATTGCATGTTATTATTTAGCTGTAGTAAATAATAAAAAAAATTGGCTTATAGGAAGCATTTTTTTGAGTTGTTACATAGGAGAAATATATGTCTTGGTAAGTTCAAAAGAATATGTTACTGTGTCTATTTTATCTTTTTTGGCTGCTTATTTTCTACTATTACTATACCTATTGCCTGATTTTTTAAAAATAAAGTGGAGTGATTACCATAACTTAATTTTAATAGTTGCAACTGCCGTTTCTCTAATTGTATTAGATTACTTTATATTGTCATTGCAATTCGAAAAATTAGAGTCTAGTTTAACTTTTTTAGCTGTATACAGTTTTTTCCTATCCGCTTTACTACTAATTTCAGTTGTGCACTATTTTAGAAGAAGTACATTAATTACTTTGAATTTGCTTATTGCTTGTCTTTTTTTCTATTTTTCAGATAGTTTTTCTATTATTGATAAATTTTATTTATCCTCTTCTGTTTTTGATTTTGTGCAAATTTCTACTCAAGTATTCTCTTATTATTTTTTAGTACAATTTTTTATACTAAAGGAATTGAAAGGAAAGGTATTAAACCAAAATAGACTTTCCTTCAGACGTTTTACTTTTACTAGAATCTAGATAAAAATCAATCCTTCCTAGGTTTATACCATAGCAGCCCACCTGATTTACTAGTACCTCTTTGCCTTCTAGATTTTTAACGACAGTAGGCCTGTCTAAGAAAGTATGTGTATGACCACCTATAATCAAATCAATGTCCTTGGTTAGAGCAGCCAATTTTAAGTCACAAATTTTATTTGGTTCATTTCTATAGCTATATCCCAAATGAGACAAACAAATCACAACATCACACTGTTGTTCTTTCTTTAATATTCGGATCATTTCTTGTGAGGCTTCCACTGGATCACTGTAGACCGTTTCTTGATACATTTTTTTATCAACTAGTCCGTCTAGTTCAATTCCTATACCAAAAACTCCAACTTTGATTCCATTTTTATTGAAAATTTTATAGGGTTTAACTAAACCATCCATTGCTGTGTTTTTGAAATCGTAGTTAGCCGATATGAATTCAAACTTTGCATGAGGCATCTGTGCATATAATCCTTGAATTCCATTGTCAAAATCATGGTTTCCTATCGTAGATAGATCGTATTGCATCATACTCATTAATTTGAATTCTAGCTCTCCTCCATAGTAATTGAAATAGGGCGTACCCTGAAAAATATCTCCTGCGTCCAGTAAAAGTACGTTTGGGTTTTCTTTTCTAATGTTTTCAATCAAAGCAGCTCTTCGAGATACTCCTCCCATGTTTGCATTACGTGGATCATCTGCAGGGAAAGGATCAATGTGACTATGAACGTCATTCGTGTGCAATATTGTTAAGTGCTTAATAGTGGTGGTCTGAAAACCAGTTAATGAACCACCAATAGTAACCAAAGCAGCGCTAGCAGCCGTCTTTTCTATAAAATCTCTTCTTTTCATATGTGTGTTATTTGGAGCTATTTCCCGCTATTCGTTACAATCTTATTTATCTTAAAAAAGATAAATAAGGATTTTCACTGCTATCGGGGCTATAGTATTGCTTTTTGTGAGCTATAAATTTTTATTCAACAATAATCCTGCTGTCTTGCTTAGCAGTCACAGTGGTAACGTTTTTAAAATAGTCTATTAGAATATTTCTAAGTTTGTAATCTAAGTCATAGGTATGCTCCCCTTTACTAAAAAAACTCATATTGTCACCTCCGTTGGCTAAATAATCGTTAGTTCCTACGTAGTAAAGGCTATCATCTTGTAGTTGATTTCCTTGTACTAAAATGTTTTTAGCTACATTATTTTTATCAATTGTAAAGGTTAAGCCGGCGAGTGGGTGCGCTTGTCTTTCTTTTACAAAATAAGCGATTAACTCTCGAATTTCTCTTCCTCTTAAAGCGATTACAACTAAACTGTTTTCAAAGGGCATGATTTCAAATCCATTGCGTGCCGTTACATTCCCTTTGGGTAGAATGGCTCTAATTCCGCCATTGTTTAAAATACATATAGAGATACTTTTGTTTTCTCTCTTTTCAAAAACTTTGTTACCATACTCCAATACTACATCAGCCATCATGTTACCTATGGTCGATTGCAAGTTTATCGCTTTTTTATCAAGCGTCACTGGGCAGAAAGCAAGTACGCTGTCAAGATCTTTATTAATGCGTGATCTATAAGGTGATATATAGTTTTCGATAGTGTTATCATTCTCATCGGCATTAGCTGCTGTGATAGGAAGTTGCTTTCCTTCAATTCTTGTTACTGTGTAAGTACGGTTTGAACAAGAAACAATTGTAGAAAATGTTAAGAATATAACAAAAAGTTTGAAAACGTCGTTATACTTTTTTAGATTTACCATTTATAATATGACTTAAATAATTAATTTTGCAAGCAAGTAAAAATACTATGTTTTTAAATTATATAAAAGCCTTTTCTGTAAAAAGAATATTAAAAAATAGTTTGCAAAACGATAGGAGAAATCCAGATTCTAGCACTGTCAGAACCATTGGTGTTGTTGTAGAGGAAAGTAGTTTAGAGATAGTGGAGCAGCTTATTAAACGTTTTAGAGAACAGGGTATTGCAAATCAAGACATAGTAGTCATTGTATATCGAGATAAAGTAAAAAAAGGTAGCGCTGTAAGTTACCCATTATTCAGTGCAAGGGATTTAAATTGGAATGCTACATTTAGTTCAACAAATGTCAATGATTTTATAGTGACTGACTTCGATCTTTTAATAAGTTATTATGATGTAGAGAAAGCAGGACTATTATTGCTTACTAATCAATCAAATGCGAAATTTAAAGTTGGTTTAGCGTCAGTTGACAAGCGCTTAAACGATCTTATAATCAATACTACAGTTGATAATCATGTTGTTTTTACTCAGGAAATAGTCAAGTATTTAAAAATATTAAACAAATTATAATTTAATTAATCATGCAATCAATAATTGGTACCGGTGTTGCTCTTGTAACTCCATTTAGAGAAGATTTTTCAGTTGATACTGAAGCTTTACGTAGAATAGTTAATTTTTCTGTGGATGGAGGAATCGAATACCTTGTCATTTTGGGAACCACAGCAGAAAACGCTACGCTGACTGAAGAGGAAAAAGAGTTAGTGATTACTACCGTTGTAGAGTGCAATAACGGAAGATTGCCCTTAGTTTTAGGTGTAGGTGGTAATAATACTATGAAGGTGGTAGAAGAACTTCAATCAAGAGATTTCTCTCCCTTTGTGGCCATTTTGTCTGTTTCTCCTTTTTATAACAAACCAACGCAAGAAGGTATTTATCAGCATTTTAAAAGAGTTGCTGAGGCTTCTCCAGTTCCTGTAATAATCTATAATGTTCCAGGTAGGACGTCTAGTAATATGTTGCCTAAAACTGTTTTGCGATTGGCTAATGATTTTGAAAATATTGTTGCTATCAAAGAAGCAGCTGGGGATATGGTACAAGCAATGCAGATTTTAAAAGATAAGCCTGAAGATTTCTTAGTAATATCGGGTGATGATATGATTGCTTTACCAATGGTTTTAGCTGGTGGTGCCGGTGTGATTTCTGTTATTGGTCAGGGTTTTCCAAAGGAATTTTCTGAGATGATACGTCTAGGATTGAATCGCAAGGTAGACGAGGCTTTCAAGAAACAATACCTTTTATCGGACTGTATTGATATGATTTTTGAACAAGGAAACCCAGCAGGTATCAAGCAAGTGTTTCAATCACTTGGTATTGCTGATAATACGGTTCGTTTACCATTAGTTTCTGTTGATGAGTCACTGTCAGAGAGAATTGATAATTTTGTTAAAAAAGTTGACAAATAGTAGCTAAATCGGGCACTTTTTTTTAACTAAAGAAATATTTTGTAGTAGCTAAATTAATAACTAAATTTGCCACCGAAACTTCGGTATGATTTTTTGTGGGTTATCATTAATCTATAAGATTAAAAAAAAATAAATAAATGAAAAAAATTGTATCTCTATTAGTTCTAATTGCTTTATTCACTTCTTGTAATGAGTATCAAAAAGCGTTGAAAAAAGAGGATATCGCTGCCAAGTTCGAAATAGGTACACAAATGTACGATGCAGGAAAGTATTCTAAGGCGATTCGATTGTTTGAACAAATTGCACCACAATATAGAGGGAAGCCTCAAGCGGAGAAATTATTTTATATGTTTTCGCAATCTTATTATAAAACAAAACAATATACTTTATCAGGATATCAGTTCGAAAGTTTTGTTTCAGGTTATCCTAAAAGTGAGAAAGTACAAGAAGCTGCTTACCTAGGTGCTAAAAGCTATTCTATGTTGTCACCAGAATATAGTTTAGATCAAACGGACACATTTAAGGCTATAGATAAATTACAAAATTTTATAGATACATATCCTAACTCAGAGTATATAGGTGAAGCAAATGAAAGCTTAAGGCTTTTGTCTGAAAAAATTGAGAAAAAAGTTTACGAAAATGCAAAAGGTTACAATACAATTTCAGATTTTAAATCTGCAATCGTAGCCTTAGATAATTTTATCATTGATTTTCCAGGAACACGTTTTAAAGAAGATGCATTGTTTTTAAAATTTGATTCAGCTTACCAATTAGGAATTAATAGTGTTCCTGCTAAAATGGAAGAGCGTTTAAATGTTGCTAAAACAGCATATTCAGGTTTAATAAAATACAAAGCAGATACAAAATATAAAGAGCAAGCAAATGAAATGATTGCTCGAGTTGAAAAAGATTTACAAAAATTTACTAAATAATTAAAGTGATGGATTTAAAAAAGACGAATGCTCCAGTAAACACAATAACATATAATAAAACTGTTATTGAAGAGCCTACTGGTAACGTGTATGAGGCAATAACCATTATGGCCAAAAGAGCTAATCAAATCAACTCTGAAATTAAAAAAGAATTGACAGAGAAATTAGAAGAGTTTGCTACTTACAATGATAGTCTTGAAGAAGTTTTTGAAAACAAAGAACAAATTGAGGTTTCTAAATTTTACGAAAAACTACCTAAGCCACACGCTTTAGCAGTTCAAGAATGGTTAGACGGTAAAATTTATCACAGAGATTCAAATAAATAATACTACAATGTCAGTTTTAAGCGGAAAAAATGTTTTACTGGGAATATCTGGTGGAATTGCCGCTTATAAAACGGCATCGTTAGTACGACTTTTTATAAAAGCAGGTGCACATGTCCAAGTGATAATGACACCTGCTTCTAAGGATTTTGTCACTCCACTTACTTTATCTACATTATCTAAAAATCCAGTCTATTCTAGTTTCTACAATGATGAGGAACAAGAAGCAGAGTGGAACAATCATGTGGATTTAGGGTTATGGGCAGATCTAATGGTAATAGCTCCTGCTACAGCTAATACTTTATCTAAGATGGTAAATGGTAATTGTGATAATTTAGTAATTGCCACTTATTTATCTGCTAAATGTCCGGTTTATTTTGCGCCTGCCATGGATTTAGATATGTACATTCATCCTTCAACGGTACAAAATTTTACTGCGCTAAAATCCTTTGGTAATTTTATTATTCCTGCTGAAACGGGTGATTTGGCCAGCGGTTTATCAGGTCAAGGTCGAATGGCGGAACCGGAAAATATACTCTCTTTTATTGAAGCTGATATAGAAAATAATTTACCACTTAAAGGTAAAACAATTTTAATTACTGCGGGTCCTACCTACGAAGCAATAGATCCAGTTCGGTTTATTGGGAATCACTCTTCAGGGAAAATGGGTTTTGATATTGCTAAAAGCGCCGCTCACCTAGGTGCATCAGTTATTTTAGTAACAGGGCCTACAAATTTAGAGGTTAATAATACTTTTATTACGGTAATTAACGTAGTCTCATCTCAAGATATGTATGATGCTTGTCATCGATATTACAATGATGTTGATGTAGCGATTGCTGCTGCTGCTGTAGCCGATTATAGACCCAAAATAATTGCAACGCAAAAAATTAAAAAAGCTGCGGATAATTTTGTCATTGAGTTAGAAAAAACGCAAGACATCTTGTATTCCTTTGGTTTGCAAAAAAAACAGCAGTTTTTGATAGGCTTCGCTTTAGAAACAGAGAATGAAATTGAAAATGCAAAGGCTAAAATTCAGAAAAAAAACTTAGATTTGATTGTTTTGAATTCATTGCAAGATGAAGGTGCTGGTTTTAGAAAAGAAACAAACAAAGTGACCTTTATTGATAAGAATTTTAAAATAGAACCAATGCTACTAAAATCTAAGGAAGCAGTAGCAGATGATATTATTAACAAAGTAAGAGCCTATTTTGATGTATAAATTTTTTATCGTTTTATTCCTTTTGTTTTTTGGTCAGTCACAAGCACAACAATTGAATTGTACAGTGTCAGTAAATGCGCAAAGCTTAACAAATTCAAATCAGCAAGTATTTAAAACTTTAGAAACATCCCTAAACGAATTTATAAATAAAACAGATTGGACCGGTCAAGCCTACAAGCAGAGCGAAAAAATTAATTGCTCCATGTTTATTACTATTTTGTCTAATGGTGGTGACCAATTTACTGCTAGCATCCAGGTGCAATCATCTAGACCTATTTACAACTCTTCCTATTCTTCGCCAGTTTTAAACTTTAATGATAAAGACTTTAATTTTAGATATACTGAATTTGAAAATCTTATTTTCAGTCCAACAGCTTTCGAATCTAATTTAGTGTCCGTGCTTGCATTCTACAGTTATGTAATTTTAGCTTTGGATTCTGATACTTTTGAATTAGAGGCGGGTCGCAACAATTTTGAAATTGCTCAAAATATTGCTAATGTAGCACAACAGAGTGGTTCCAAGGGTTGGAGTCAAAACGACGGAAATCAAAATAGATATTTCCTAATAAATGATATGCTGTCTCCTACTTATTCAATACTACGTAAATCATCTTTCGAATACCATAAGGGCTTAGATATGATGACTACAGATTTAAAATCAGCTAAAGAAAAAGTCAAAACGTCCATACTCGATATTAGTAAATTGAATGCTACAAAGCCAAATGCCTTTTTAACTCGAATTTTTTTCGATGCTAAATCAGATGAAATCGTATCTATATTTTCTGCAGGACCTAGTATTACAATTTCTGATTTAGTAAATACTTTAAATACGGTATCGCCATTAAACTCGGCTAAATGGACTAATATCAAGTATTAATTTTCTACTTGAATGGTTCTTTAAAAATCAAATTTTATTATATAAAATCAAAATAAATGATAACTGCGCTATCAATAAAAAACTATGCCTTAATTGAGAAATTATCAATTGATTTTTCAAAAGGATTTTCTATCATTACAGGAGAAACCGGTGCTGGAAAATCTATAATTTTGGGTGCACTGGGTTTGGTGTTAGGAAAAAGGGCAGACTTGAGTTCATTAAAGAACAAAGAAGAAAAATGTATCATTGAAGCACATTTTGAAATTTCTAAATACAATTTAGCTCCTTTTTTTGAGGAGAATGATTTAGATTATGAAGAGGATACGATTATTCGTAGAGAAATTTTACCCTCTGGAAAATCGAGAGCTTTCATCAATGATAGCCCAGTTAACCTGCAAGAACTTCAAGAGTTAGGGTTGTTTTTATTAGATATTCATTCGCAACAGCAAACCAGAGAACTTTCAGATGAAAATGTTCAATTTGAAATATTAGATGCTATTGTAAACAATCAGGGTTCTGTTTTAGACTTTCAAAACCTTTTAAAAAAGTATAAGGTTGATAAAACGAAACTAAATACCCTCTTAAAAAAGCAAGCCGATGCAGTTAAGGAGCAAGAGTACAATACATTTTTATTGAGTGAATTAGTTGATGCAAAGTTAAAAGCGGGAGAGCAAGAAGAACTAGAAAGCGAATTTGAGCAATTAAATAATGTCGAAGTTATAAAGGAATCTATTGATAAGTCTTTGGCTATTGCTAATGACGAGCAAGTAGGAGTAGTGCAACACCTTAAAGAAATTAAAAATTCTCTTCAAAAAATAGCCCCTTTTTCTTTAGAATACCAAACGCTTTTGGAACGCTTTGTGAGCTTGTCGATTGAGCTAGATGATATTTGTCAGGAGTTAAATCGCTCTTCGGAGAAATTAATAAATGACCCAGAAAAATTAGCACTTTACAATCAAAAGTTACAATTAATTTATACGCTACAAAAAAAACATCAAGTTGCGACTGTAGAGGAGTTAGTAGAAGTGCAGTCTCGACTACAAAATTCCGTTTTAGAATTAGGAAACATGGAGGAGGAAATTTTAACTTTACATAGTAGTATTCGAGATAAGGAGATAGCTCTAGATGTGCTTGCTCAAGAAATACATGATAACAGGGAAGTTGCAGTGCCCTTACTTACCAATCAGATGATTGCAATATTAGATACTTTAGGAATGCCTAATGTTCGTTTTGATATTCAGGTTACGCTACGCGACTCTTATGTTGCTAATGGTAAAGATGAACTCCAATTTTTGTTTTCTGCTAATAAGGGAACTGATTTTGGTTTGCTAAAAAAAGTTGCTTCTGGTGGAGAGATGTCCCGAATTATGCTAGCGGTAAAAGCGATACTAGCAAGATACTCAAAATTGCCTACATTAATTTTTGATGAAATTGATACAGGAGTTTCTGGCGAAATTGCTATTAAAATGGGCGAAATCATGAAGGAAATGAGCTCTAATATGCAAATTTTTGCGATAACTCATTTACCACAAATTGCGGCCAAAGGGAATGTACATTTTAAGGTGTTTAAATATACAGTAGGCGATGATACGCAATCAGAACTAAAGGTTTTAACAGCTGATGAGCGGGTAGTTGAGATTGCTCAGATGCTTTCTGGAACAGTTATATCTGATTCAGCCCTTAATCATGCCAAAGCTTTGCTCAACTAGAATTTTGGATTATATTTGTTATCATAAATAGAAATAAGAGTTAATCCTCCAGTAAAGTAGGAAAAAAAATAATTGAATAAATACGATAGAAATGATCATAGAACCAAGAATGAGAGGATTTATTTGTTTGACATCACACCCAGATGGATGCGCACAAAATGTAAAAAATCAAATTGAATACGTAAAGTCAAAAGGAGCAATTGCTGGAGGTAAAAAAGTTTTAGTAATTGGTGCTTCAACTGGTTTTGGTTTAGCTTCTAGAATTTCAAGTGCATTTGGATCTGATGCTGCAACTATTGGTGTATTTTTTGAAAAGCCACCAACAGAAGGAAGAACTGCTTCACCAGGTTGGTATAATTCTGCCGCTTTTGAAAAAGAAGCTAAACAAGCAGGACTTTATGCAAAAAGTGTAAACGGTGATGCTTTCTCTGACGAAGTGAAGAGACAAACCTTAGATTTGATTAAAGCAGACTTAGGTCAAGTAGATTTAATAATTTACAGTTTAGCCTCTCCGGTACGCTTAGATCCTAAAACAGGTGTGTTACATCGTTCAGTTTTAAAACCTATTGGTGATACCTTTACAAATAAAACAGTCGATTTTCATTCAGGAAAAGTATCGGAAGTTTCTATTGAACCAAGTAATGGTGATGATATTGAAAATACGGTAAAAGTAATGGGTGGTGAAGATTGGGAAATGTGGATCGATGCCTTAAAAGCGGAGAATTTATTAGCTCCAGGAGCGACTACAGTTGCCTATTCTTATATTGGGCCATCATTAACAGAAGCAGTTTATAGAAAAGGTACTATTGGTAGAGCAAAAGATCATCTTGAGGCTACTGCTTTTACTATAACGGATAGTTTAGCATCCATTGGTGGTAAAGCTTATGTATCAGTAAACAAAGCTCTAGTTACGCAAGCAAGTTCAGCCATTCCTGTAATTCCTTTGTATATTTCACTTTTGTATAAGATCATGAAAGAAGAAGGTATTCACGAAGGATGTATTGAACAAATTCAGCGTCTTTATTCTGAAAGATTATATACTGGTAAAGAGGTAGCTGTAGATGATAAAGGTAGAATTCGTATTGACGATTGGGAAATGAGACCTGACGTGCAAGAAAAAGTAGCTAAACTATGGTTAGAAGCTACTACCGAAAATATTCCTGAAATTTCAGACCTAGAAGGGTATAGAAGTGATTTTCATAATCTATTTGGTTTTGGTTTTGAAGGTGTAGACTATAAGGCCGAGGCAAATGAGATGGTAAATGTAGAAAGTATAGCTTAATACTCTAAAATTTTATAGAGATGCATCCTGATTTTTAAATGTATAAAAGCATTTTAAAATCAGGGTGCATTATTTATTTATAGTATATCTTTGTCTTTATATCGTTTTAATTTTTTAATTGAAATCCCGTAGAAAACTATGTTTTTTTCTTTAATTATCCCTGTTTATAACCGCCCAGATGAATTAGCAGAACTGCTAGAAAGTTTATCAAAATCAAATTATAAAGAAGATTTTGAAGTCGTTATCGTCGAAGATGGTTCTAGATTAAGAGGAGATACTGTTGTAGCACAATATACTTCAAAACTTGCTATTTCCTATTTTTACAAACCCAATTCAGGGCCTGGTGATTCTAGAAATTTTGGAATGAAAAATGCTAAGGGTGATTATTTTATTATTTTCGACTCTGACTGCATCATACCAGCAAATTATTTAGTAGAAGTAGATCAATCCTTAAAACTTAATTATGTTGATTGTTTTGGAGGTCCAGATAAAGCTTTAGATAGTTTTAGCGACATTCAAAAAGCTATAAATTTTGCGATGACCTCATTTTTGACAACAGGAGGCATTAGAGGAGGGTCAGAGAAAATAGATAAGTTTCAACCACGAAGCTTTAATATGGGAATCTCTCGTAAAGCATTTGAAGCCTCTAAAGGGTTTGGAAATATTCATCCTGGTGAAGATCCTGATTTATCCATACGTCTTTGGAATTTAGGATTTGAAACTAAACTTATACCAAATGCGTATGTATATCATAAGAGAAGGATTGACTGGGAAAGATTCTCAATGCAAGTCAATAAATTTGGAAAAGCAAGGCCTATACTCAATAGTTGGTATCCGAAACATACTAAACTAACATTCTTTTTTCCATCTGTCTTTATATTGGGATTTGGCTTGGCAGTACTGCTGTTAGTTTTGACTTTAGATTATTTATTGAAACTTTATTTTATCTATTTTTTACTAGTGTTTTTAGTGTCTTCTTTTCAAAATAAAAGTCTAAAAATAGGATACTTATCAGTGATTGCGGTGTGGAAACAATTTTATGGGTACGGGACTGGTTTTATAGAATCCTTTTTTAAAATTATTATTTTTAAGCAAAAGCCGCAGGAGGCATTTCCGGAATTATTTTTTAAAGTATAAGATGGCAAAGATAATAGGTTTAACAGGCGGAATAGGAAGCGGCAAAACCACGATTGCAAAATTCTTTGCATTAGAGGGAGTTCCCATTTACATTGCAGATTTAGAGGCAAAGTCGTTAATGGATAGTAAAGAAATTAAAAAGGAAATTTTAGAGCTATTTGGCAAAACAGTTTTTAAAAATGAAATGTTAGATAGAGCGAAAATAGCAGAAATTGTTTTTAATGACCCTACGATGTTGGTGAAACTTAACTCGATTGTTCACCCTGCTGTAAAAAAGCATTTTAAAGAATGGGTATATGCTCATGAAAGTGAAGACTTGCTTCTTTACGAGTCGGCAATTCTTTTTGAAAGCGGTCACTACAAAGAATTCGATTATGTTATTTCAGTGATCGCCCCTCTAGAGTCAAGGATAGCAAGAGTTTTAGCAAGAGATGATTCAACTCGAGAACAAGTTATGAGTAGAGTCAATGCGCAATGGAATGACGATGAGCGAGTTAAAAAAAGTGATTTTATAATAGAAAACATTAATCTCGACGATAGTAAATTGAAAGTAATGGATATTCTTAAAATTTTGAAGATTAAACAAAATGAATAGTAGATGTTAATGTTTGGTTAATATATTATCATTCATACTGTTAAAATGTTAATTTTGAATCGATGAATAAACTTTTTTTTAGATTACTTATTTTATTAATGAGCTTATCGCTCATAGGAATTATACTTGTGCAAGTATATTGGTTCAACTCGTCGTTTAAAAATAACGATGAGCAATTTAAGTTTCATGTTAAGGCCGTGATAGGAAATGTATCTGAAAAGCTTCAAAAGCAGGAAGCTTATAGCTTTTATGATAGATACAATCACATAAAGGATAGTACAGGTAAAGTTCCTAAGAAGGAAGATTTAATGGAATTTTACTATGTTCAAAAAAATCCTCGAACTAATAAAACAATTGTTTATTCGTCAGGGATTATATCAGAAGAGTATAGTATATCTCCAGCACTTTTTGATAGAAAATTTAGTAGCGAACGATTTAAAAACTTCAGTGCTAAACGTGTAACAGAGGTTTATAACAATAATGGGATTGATAAGTCAGCTATCCAACAAAACGTTATACCAGACGTTAAAATTGAGAAATCTGGTAATTTAGATATTTTAGATAACGCACAGTTTGAGATTTTCTTTAAAGATATAGCTTCTGCAATGCCTTTACAAGAGCGAGTTTCGAATCAGACTTTACAAAAGCTGATCAAAAAAGAGTTAGAGGAGTATGGAGTTAAGACTAAATTTGAATTTGCGATATACAACAATGGTATTGCCACCAAAGTAAAATCAAATGAATTTAAGTATGATAAAGAAGCTACTTATTCCATTCCTGTTTTTACTGATAATGAGGGGAATGAGAAATATAAGCTTTTAGTAACTTTTCCGCATAAGAAAAAGTTCTTATTATCTGAGCTAGTGAGTATTACAATATTGTCTATAGTTTTTACTTTAATTATTATTATTACTTATTCTAGTGCTTTAAATCAATTGATTCGTCAAAGGCAGATATCAGAGATAAAAACAGATTTTATCAATAATATGACACATGAGTTCAAAACACCTATAGCGACGATAAATCTTGCTTTGGATGCGATTAAGAACCCTAAGATTATTGAAGATAAGGAAAAGGTGTTTAAATATTTACAGATGATTCGCGATGAAAACAAGCGAATGCATGCGCAAGTCGAAAACGTTTTACGAATTTCTAAATTAGAAAAGAAAGAGCTTGATATTGAAAAAGAATCAAGCAATATAGAAGATATTATTGAGGAAGCTATTGAGCATGTAAACTTAATTCTTGAAGACAGGGAAGGAAAAATTACCACTCATTTTGATGCCTTGCGTAAGACAGTATTGGTTAATGAGGTGCATTTTACCAATGTTTTGGTAAATATTCTAGAAAACGCGATTAAATATTCACCAGACACACCTGAGATCAACATCTATACGGAGAATATTAAAGATATGATTCTTATTAAGGTTAAAGATAACGGGTTAGGAATGAGTAAGATTGCTCAGAAAAGAGTTTTTGAGAAATTCTATAGAGAGCATACAGGAGATATACACAACGTTAAAGGGCATGGATTAGGTTTAGCGTATGTAAAAAGAATAGTCGAAGACCATAACGGTCAAGTTTATGTAGAAAGTGAAAAAGGAAAAGGAAGTACCTTTATAATTAAAATACCACTAATAAATTAGTATATGGAAAATATAAATAAAAAAATTTTACTAGTAGAAGATGATCTTAATTTTGGAGCAGTTCTAAAAGATTACCTGATGCTAAATGATTTTGAAGTAGTTTTAGCTAAGAACGGAATGGAAGGTTTCGAAAAATTCAAGAAGGACACCTATGACTTGTGTATCCTTGATGTGATGATGCCTTATAAAGATGGATATACTTTAGCTAAGGAAATCAGAGAGAAAAATAGCGAAGTGCCTATTATTTTCTTAACTGCAAAATCTATGAAAGAGGACGTTTTAAAAGGATACAAGGCGGGAGCTGATGATTATTTGAACAAGCCATTTGATTCTGAGGTTTTATTAATGAAAATAAAGGCGATTATTCAAAGAAAATCTTCTGATGTGAAAGCGGAGCAGGTTCAATTTGAATTTAATATTGGGAAGTTCCACTTAAACTCAAAGTTAAGATTCTTGAGTTTTAATGGTGAAGAGCCTATTAAATTGTCTCCAAAAGAGAATGAATTACTTAAAATGTTGATCCTTCATGAAAATGATTTAATGCCAAGAGAACTTGCGTTAACAAAAATTTGGAGAGATGATAATTACTTTACGTCAAGAAGTATGGATGTTTACATCGCTAAATTAAGAAAGTACCTTAAATTAGATGAAGATGTAGAAATTCTGAACATTCACGGTGAAGGTTTTAGACTAGTTGTAAAAAACAAAACGGTATAATTTATACTACTAAGATATAAGAAAGGCTTCGAGAAATCGGAGCCTTTTTATTAGGAACTAATCCTGCTTTCCGTTACAAGATTTTTCATAAAAAAAGAATTTCCATTGTCTTAAAAAGAGCTTCTCATAGTCGCTTTTTTAAGTCAGGAAATTCTATTTTTTTATGTGCAAATGCTTTTCACTTCAATCAGGGTTATTGTTATATATTTCGTTTTTGATTGTTTTTTATAATGCGTGAGATATTATTTATTTACTATTAATTTCGTTGATATTATGAATTTTCTAGTTGCTTCAATGTCAAAATATTTATCCTTCAAAAGTTTAACTTGATACTTAACAGGTAAATAATGTCCCCATTTAGAGAAATCTAATAATGCAGGATTCAAGTCTAAAAGATTAGAAATATGCTTATCGATGTCTGCTAAAGGGAGAGGTAAAATATTCCATTTTGAAGTTAACTCAAATTTACTAACTTGAATATAGAATGAACTATTAGAATCATTCAACAGATTTTTAATGCCAGCAATATCTAAAAGTAATTTAATTGTTCTATTTATTTGTGTCCCTGTAAAAGTAAAAAGTTCTATTTTATTTTCTCCTGATAATAAAGGTCTATCATATTTCAAATCCTGTAAATTAAATACTGAGAAGTCTTTGCGTAGAATTGCTAATTCTGCGGAACTTGGTTTATCAAGAAAATCATAATTCATTTTAGAATAAAGAATTTCAAGCATTTTATCTCTTATTTTAGAATTTACTAAACCGCTATTACCAAAAAAAACTGGTTTTTTGCCATCTTTAGCCGGAATCACATCTATCTTTTTTGCTTTGTGGTCAACAAATTTTATTTTCCAAATTTTAGCTGAAAGTAAAATATTTTCGTCTTCAATAATCTGTGGAGAAAACGGAACTTCTCCAATTTTATTACCCGCGTTTACTACTTTAAAATTTTCTTCAGTTTTAAACACACTATAAAAATCACGGCTATTTACAACCATTTCTCCTTCTACACCAATTATAACCTCTTGCTGTAATTTTTCAAGGAAATCTATTTCAATTAAATGATCAAGAATTTCTTCAATTTCAAATAATTCAATTCCACTAAAAGCTGAATTTTCACTTAGTTGTTGTATTAAATCCTTTAATATAATTCCTGAATATCCTTTTGTGATAGATAAAGCTTGATGAACTAAAATATCAAAAGGCTTTTCGTTTTTTTGAGGGGGCTCAATAAAACCTTCTTTATACAATAGCCAACAAGCAATTGACTGAAGTAAACTCCATTCATTTGTAGCGTATAGGTATAAATTACTGCTTTCGCCTTCTTTTCTTCCGCTTCTTCCCACTCGTTGAATCAACGACGCTATACTTTGTGTTGCATCAATTTGAACAACTTCATCTACTGCTCCAATATCTATACCTAATTCTAGTGTTGATGTACAAGAAATGCAAAAATTCTGTCTATTGTTGTTTTTCGCAAAATATTCAACATATTCCCGTACCTCCCTATCAACTGATGAATGATGCGAAAAATAATTAGAATGACCTTTTACTAATTCTGAAATTTTCCTAAGCTTTACGGCGACCTCTTCTACACGTCCTCTGCTGTTAGGGAAAATTAAAACTTTATTATCTTTAGTTTCGACATATAAATCTTTTAAAAGCTCTAATGGTAAATCATTATTTTTACTTTTAAAATACTTAAATATCACATTAATTTCTTTTGTGGTTCGGTCTAATAATACTTTAGTTTTTAATTCATCGCCCGTAAATTTTTTAGCTTCATCATAATCACCGATTGTTGCCGATAAACCTACAATACTAAATGGTTTTGAATTTATTTGTTGCATTCTAAAAAGAATAGATTTCAACTGAACTCCTCTATCTGTTCCAATAAATGAATGTATTTCATCAATTACAACATATTTTAAATTTGAGAATAATTGCTTTACATTGAATGGTTTGTTAGCAAACATTGCTTCTAAAGATTCTGGGGTTATTAAAACAATCCCCCTCGGTTGTTTCAACAATCTATCTTTAATTGTTTTGTTTGCTTCTCCGTGCCACTTTACGACATCAACATCAAGGTTTTTACAAAGTTCTTCTACTCGGTAAAATTGATCGTTTATTAATGCAATTAGAGGCGAAATATAAAGGACTTGAACACCCGACTCATTGAAGTCAACTTTTGAAAGGATTGGCAAAAAAGCAGCCTCTGTTTTTCCTGAGGCAGTTCTTGATGCTAAAATATAGTTGTCATCAGATGTTAGAATCCTTGTAATAGCAGCAGCTTGAATTGGACGCAATTGATCCCATCCTTTATCACGAATAAATTTTCGTATTGGTTCTGAAAGCAAATCAAACGTCATTATAATTCTTCGATACTATCTAATGAGAATTCATCTGGTCTTTCATCTGAAATTTCAATTTCGCCAAATAATTTATTCTTATCTACTGTTGGGTTTTGGCGGATGATGTTTAGTATGTTTAAAAAATCCCGGATAACTTCTCTAGGAGTTAAAAACTCAGACGCACCTGGTTTGTTAAACAATTCTTCCATAAATTGTTGAATATCATCATCTGAAACTAATAATTCAGTTTTATAATTAAAATCAAATATTGCTTTTAATTTCTTTAATAACACAAAAATTTCGTTATGATCAAGCGGTAGTAACCGTATTACCGGCTGTGCAAAATCTCTAATCTCCGCTGTCTCATATTTATTTGTCACAAGTCTTGTTTTTAAAGCATCATAGCTAAAAAAACCTCGCCTTTGGTTTTCTAAAACTTCTTTAGTACCTGCAAAATTGAAAAATAAATTTGAAACCTTCCCTTGAAAACAATCGTTGTATATCGTTAGAATTTTTTCATAATTTTTCTCTCTAACAGCTGAATTTGATATTTTGTATAGGTTAATAGCTTCGTCTAAATTTACCATAAACCCACTGTATCCCATACTAACAAATAACTTACAAAAGTTTTTGAGCATATCATAATAATTTAAATCATTAATTATTTCTCTAATTCCTAAGTCTTGTCTTGCTTCAGTTTTAGTTCGATACTCTCCTTTCAACCATTTTAAGGCATTTCTCCTTAATTGATCATCATCCTTTATATATCCTTCATAATATTTCATGATAACTACACCAAAATCGAAACCTCCAACATCGGTAATTTCGTTAATGGTCTTCATAATGTTATTCTGAATCAGACTTAAGTAGTTTTCATTACGAATTTCAGTCAATGAAATATTATTTTCTTCAGCCGTTTTCGTAATTACCTGTTCAATCCATTTTTCCAATAAAGTGGGTAATGCTCCTCCTTCAGGTTTTGTCTGTATTGAAACATTATCCATAATAGATGAATAAAGAGCGACTCCTTTTCCATCATTGGAATATAAACGATTATCGGGGGTGAAATCCGCACTAGCAACAACAAATTTTTGCTTTAAAGCAACAGTGTTAAGAACATGAAGCATAAAAGATTTTCCAGAACCAAAATCTCCTATCCAAAACTTAACCATACTATGCCCGTTCTTCACGTCTTCAAGGGCTGTAACAACTGCATTTATCTCTTCTGAGCGACCAACTGTAATGTGTTGAACACCAATTTTTGGAACTACTCCGCCAATCAATGAATTGATAATTGATGTGGCTTCTTTAGGTTTAATATTATTTATCATTTTGTTGAAATTTTTTGAAAATAATTTGTGTCAATAGTGTAATAATCCTCTTCTTCTTCAATTAACAGATCGTCTAAAAAATCATAGCAGGTTTCATTAATACTCTCTATTAATTGATTTTTAAACACTCCTTTCGATTTTGCAAATGTTTCAAAATCAATTTGAGAAATTGAGAAATTGTTTTTTATAAATAATTCTAATGTTGTTGTATGTATTTCAGTAAATATTATTTCGTCTACGAAAGTTGACTTGTAAAGTTCTTTATTTTCATGAGGGATTTTGATCTTAATTTCTTCTTTACTTAAATCTTCCAATTCTACTCCAATAACTTCTTCTTCTACGTCATCTTTTAAATATTCATTTAAAAGTTCAACTGTTTCTGAATGTTGCTCTATAACTTCCTTTATTGAAGTTCTGTCAAGTTGAATAGTTTTTCGCTTAATTCTGTAAATATCAGGAACTTCTTTAAGGGCTTTATTTAAATCCCTAGTTTCAATTAAATTGTTTACAATTAATTGAAAGTCATCAAGTTGTTCATTTGTTTTAAAAAGAGATTTCTGTATTGTTTTTGTATGTTGTTTATTGTCAAACGTTACTGACTTTAAATCATAATATAAATAGTATACATAAAGAATCAGTGACGACTCTTTATCATGTTTTGCAATAAATTTTGAGGCTTCAAAAAATATGTTTTCAACCGAAGGATTCTTTTTGTTTAATTTTCCAAGTGAAATAATTGAATCAATAAATTCTTTTGGTTTAGCGATGTAATTAGTTGTTAATTCCTCAAGTTTAATTTTCCATCGAGTTGTGTTTTGTGCATTTAGTTCAATATCTGTTGCTTCATCTGGTTTAGGAACTTTAGAAATTAATATCGGTAATAGTTCATTTACTTTTGAAACTATTTTAATTGTAAATTCCGTTTTGGCTTCTTCAGAAGTATAGTGAATGTCTAAATTAAGTTTACGCTTATGACCATAGTATTCACGCACAGCATTTTCACAAGATTTAAAAATATACATAAAGATCTCTTTTCTAGTTGTATCTAAAGTGTATTTGTAGTTATCACTTCCTTTTCTGTATCTAAATTGCTTTCTAGCTACGAGATCAGAAACAACTATAAATTGCTCATTCAAATTTGTTTGTTCTGCTATATATTTTAATTTTAAATCTGCAATAACACTAAGGTAGAGTTTAAGAATTTCAAGACAACAATACTCAATACTGAAAAAATTATTGTTTGGGTTATAAATGTAATTAAGAAGTTCTATCTCTTCCTGATTTAAATTTAATTTTGTTTTATATTTACTTCCTAATTTCCAATAATCATCATAATCGTTATATGAATATGTATATGTATCATTTGATGGAAATTGATTATTGTTATTTAATTTTTTATTTATAAATGACTTACAATATGGCCTTGTCATAGGATAACATTTCCATAATATATTGAGATGGCTCTCTAATAGAGATATATTTTTATGCGAATCGTATTCTTCTAAAAAATCAAATAATAAAATAAATGCGTAGTTCGTATTTCCAACTAAATCATAATGTACTCCTTTTAGAAAACTATTTTTTAAGATGGAATAAAATTTTATCTGTGCATTACTAGCACTGTTTATTTCAGAGTATGAATACACATATTGATGTGTCCATTGAGGAACCCCTAAAATATAATTATTTAAAACAGGATGTGAATTTATTGTAAATGATTGACCTGTAATATCAATGATTGAGTTATCATTATTTTTATTAGCAGTAGTAGAAAAATTTTCAAGAAAACCATCGTGTTTTTTCTGATAATCATTTGAGATGGTTTTGTTTTGCTTTGTTCCAAAAATAATGATAATGACTAAAATCGATATTATTATAAGGCCAATCATATTTTTATAATTTTAGAACATTTTAGAATTTTGTTCATTCCCATAAAATAAATATTTATTTAATTTTATCAAAAATAACTTTTTTTATTTTCGTAACATTACGGGAAACAGTAATGATATATTTTTTTAATAAAAGATGACGGTTACTACAAATAACAATCTATTTCAGTTTTAACTGCAATGCAAAACAAGTTTTGTCCTCTTTTGTAATGCTAAAGACGGTTGCTTCTTCTGATTCATTCTCGTGAATGGTTACTTGGTCTTGAATTGAAAGTTCTTTTAGAAAATTCATTTCAAAGCTTTTTATTTTTTGTTTTAGAAGTAGGTCTGTGTCTACTAAATCAAGGCACCACTCTAGATATTTGACATTATTGACATGATTTACAATATCGAGATCAGATAGGTTTACTTTACGATTAAAAAGCATTTCTTTTTCTGAACTAAATTTTATTTTTGAGAAACCTTCGGATGTAGCTCGTAATTCAGGATAAAGTTCAAAATGGTCATAAGGCAGTGCCAAAGGTTCTGGACGCCTTTTTTGCGTATTAAAGACTGCCCAGAACGTTTCGCAACCCACTATTTTAACGTTATTTACATACATCTCTAAAGCACGTACGGACCTGGAATTCTCTAAGGTATTGATCCAAGTTTTTACGGTTATAACATCACGCCATTTAGGAAGTGCTTGAACCTCGACACGCATTCTGCTTAATACCCAAGCTTGATCATACTCCTGCATATCAGAAAAACTGATGCCTCCTACGTCAGAGTGTGCTGCTGCAGTAAGTTGCAAAATATTACATAGATCCGTATATTTTAAGTAGCCATTGGGTAGGCATTGCGTAAAATTGATTTCCCATTCTTTGCTAAAAACAGAACTGAAGTTTGGACTTATAGGCATTATGTTATTTTTTAAAATAGTACTATATTGATTAGTAAATAGTTATTTCCTATTTACTTGTTTTATTGATATAATCAATAATTGTAGGGATAGGGGTTTCAAAGTTAAACCATTTTGTTTTCTCATCGCGTTTGAACCACGTTAGTTGTCGTTTTGCGAATCGGCGTGTATTTTTCTTTATTTCTTCGATGGCAAATTCTAAGCTTATATCTCTATCAAAATAGCTAAATAGTTCTCTATATCCTACGGTTTGTAAAGCATTCAGATCTCTTTGGGTGTATAATTGTTTTGCTTCTTGTAGTAAACCTTCACTCATCATAATGTCAACACGATGATTAATACGTTCATACATCAGTTTTCTGTCTGCTTCCAATCCTATGAGAATAGGAGTGAAGTTTCGATCGTTTTTTTTCTGATTTAAAAAGGTAGAGTACGGTTGACCAGAACCGATACAAACTTCTACAAATCGCATCATTCGTTGCGGATTCATAAGTGTTTGTGCATTTTCGAGCGATATTTTTTCAAAATATTCTGGGTCGAGTGCTCGCAGTTGATCTTGCAAGTAAGTTATTCCCAGTTTTTCGTACTGCTTTGTTACCTGCTCGCGAACTGAAGTATGTATTTCAGGGAATTCATCAAAACCCTGTAAGACGGCATTTACATACAGTCCAGAACCTCCTACCAGAATTACGTAATCGTTTGCTTGAAACAATTTGTCAATTGTAGCGATAGCTTCCTTTTCGAAATCACCAACCGTGTAGGGATCATTAATTGACTTATTTTGAATAAAATGGTGGTTGGCAGCGCTAAGCTCAGCTTTAGAGGGAACCGCAGTTCCTATTGTCATTTCTCTAAAAAATTGACGGCTATCACATGACACAATTTCGCATTGGTAATGATTTGCTAGGAGAATACTCAGAGTGGTTTTTCCGATAGCTGTAGGTCCGATAATTGTAATTAGGTATTTCATATTTATTTTAGCCCAGATAAAAGCGTAAACCCCGGACGATTGCAAGTTAGTATTTCTAAGTGTAAAAGAGCGTCCATTGGAGCTCCTTTTATGCGCTAGAAATACAACTGCAATAGGAGGAGTTGAAGTGGATAGCTGGATTGGCTTCTAATTTTTATTCATTTTTAAAGAGGCTCCACAATTGGAGCAAAAATTTGCTTTTTCAGGATTAGTAGTTGCGCCGCAGCCCTTACATATTAAGGTGTCTGTACTTTTATCATTATGATGTACACTTTTAGCAATTTCAGCAGTTACAATACCGGTGGGAACTGCAATGATACCGTAACCTAATATCATTACAAAAGACGCTATGAATTGTCCTAATGGTGTGATAGGTGAAATATCACCATAGCCCACTGTAGTTAGTGTGACAATAGTCCAGTAGATGCTGGCTGGTATACTTGTAAAACCACTTTGCTCTCCCTCGACTAAGTACATAATAGAACCTATAATTATGGTACTGATTAATACAAAATAGATGAAAACCACTATTTTACCTTGACTGGACTTAATTGCTTTTCGTAGCTGTAGTGATTGACTTGTGAATTGTGGATTGTTTAAAATTTTAAATAATCGCAATAAACGGAGCGCGCGAACTACTGAGAAAATGCTTGTACCAATAAAAAAAAATGATAAATACATTGGCAAAATGGCAAGAAGGTCGATCACGCCATAGAAACTAAAAATATAGCTCCAAGGTTTTTGGATACTAAAAATTCTAAGCAGGTATTCGATCGTGAATAAAGCTGTGATAATCCACTCTATGAGTACAAGGGATTCGTGGTATTTGCTGTCAAAACCTTTCACAGTCTCCATCATAACAAGTAAAACACTTATTAGAATTAGGCCTAATAAAATTAAATCAAATAAACGTCCTGCTTTAGTATTTGTACCATATATAATGATATGTGTTTTTCGTCTAAAGTTGATATAATTCATTTTTATATTACTCATAAGAAGTTAATTTAGATTTGTACTAAAACTTGATAATCTTATGCATTTTATTTCTTCGAAGTTGATTTTGAATGATATTTCTTGTGTCACGGTTGTTTTGCATGTGAATAATGATGGTTTTCAAAATATCAATTTTATGTACTTGATAGTTTAAATCATAAAAAGTATACCCTTTGTAGATTCCGTTTTCGATTAAAACGGCACTTCGTTCATTGATGGTACGTCCTTTATCAACAATAATCATATTTTGATTTTCGAAACTATTTTTAGTGATAAATTCATTTACTCTTTGGTTGTATTCTAGTGGTGAAACAGTTCCTACGCAAGCACCATCGCACTCTTTAATGTTGTATTGAAAGCATTCTTTGTTGGTTTGATATAAACCAGTATACTTTTGACATAAATTGTATTCAGCAGTGATTCTAAATAAAGCATTTTTACCTTCTTGCAAGGTCGAAAACGAAGTTATTTCCTTTTTTCGTCCATCTGCCTTTTGTAATTTAAGATTCAGATATCCCTTTTTATCTAATTCTGAGTACAATGCCCACTGAAAAATACTTTTTCGTTGTGCTCTGTTTAATATGGGTTTATTGACCTTTATTTCTTCACTTTCTTTAAGTAATGCTATTAATTCACTGCCAGTTTCCTCGTAGGTTACACGAAAGACTTGTGCTTGTATTTTTTTAGATTTAGCATTTGTTCCAGTAAAATGCTGGTTGAGTCTTTTTTTTATGTTACGGCTTTTGCCAATGTAGATTAGATTTCCTTTTTCGTCATGAATATAGTAGACGCCAGTTCGAGACGGTAAACCAGAAATAATCTCAGTCAATTTTGGAGAAATTCCCTTTTCAATTTCAGTTTTTATATAATCAGAAATGATCGTTTTTTCGACATCTTTTTCAAGAAGCATTTTAAACAATTTTACGGTCGCAACAGCATCTCCACTAGCGCGATGCCTATCTGCCATGGGGATTCCTAAGGCGCGAACAAGTTTTCCAAGGCTGTAAGAGGGTTGCTCTGGAATTAATTTTTTAGCAAGTTCAACTGTGCATATTGTTTTAGCTTCAAAATTGTAACCCAATCGTCTAAATTCTGTTCGCAGAATTCGGTAATCAAAGGAGGCATTGTGTGCTACAATAATACAGTCACTGGTAATTTCTATGATTCGTTTTGCTACTTCAAAAAATTTAGGAGCAGATACTAGCATAGCATTATTTATACCGGTTAGTTTAACGACAAAAGGTTGAATTGGAATTTCGGGGTTGACCAGACTTATAAATTGATCGACAATCTCGTGTCCATCAAATTTATAAATGGCGATTTCTGTTATTCCTTCTTCGTTGAACTGACCGCCTGTGGTTTCTATATCTAATATTGCGTACAAATTGTTTTATTTAAAATAGGGTGTAATGGTAGAATGAAATTTTCAAATTAAAGCTTAACTGTTGATGCTTTGCCGCGCTATTTAATTTCTACCACCAAATATACTGCTTCCAACACGAATCATAGTACTACCGCAATCAATTGCTATGGGATAGTCTCCTGACATTCCCATGGAGAGAATTTCCAAATGGCAGTTATTAGTTTGTTGCGTCTTTGCTTGATCAAAAATACTCTTTAGTTGCTGAAATTCCTTTTTTATTTGGTTTTGATTATCAGTGAAAGTCGCCATTCCCATTAATCCCACAATTTTAATATTGTGCATTTCTTGCAGTCCAGTAGAAGTAAGTATGACAGTTAATTCCTCTTGGTCTAAACCAAACTTCGTTTCCTCTTCGGCAATGTGTATTTGTAGTAAGCAATCAATCACGCGGTTATTTTTTGCGGCTTGCTTGTTGATTTCTTTTAAAAGTTTAAGACTGTCAACACCATGGATCAGTTGTACAAATGGAGCCATGTATTTCACTTTATTAGTTTGTACATGTCCTATCATATGCCATTGGATATCTTTGGGCATTTCTTCCCATTTATCAGCCATTTCTTGGATTTTATTCTCGCCAAAAATGCGTTGACCAGTTTCATAAGCTTCCATTAAATCCGAAACAGGTTTCGTTTTTGACACGGCAACAAGTGTCACGTTTTCAGGAAGTGTTGCTTTTATTGCTTTGATGTTATTTGCTATTGTCATTTGATGCTGTTTTTAAATGTTTTTAGCTTAAAGTTCATATATAACTATTCCGCTTCTAAACTTAGGTTCAATATACGTACTTTTTGGAGGCATTATCAGATTAGCATCAGCTAATGCTTTTATTTCGTTGATGTTTGAAGGGTAGAGGATAAATCCAACTTTAAATTCTCCTTCATCAATTTGCTTTTTTAATTCTAAAATGGACTGTTTACCAGATAGGTACTCGATTCGTTCGTCATTTCTTAAGTCTTCAATATTTAAAATAGGAAGTAAAATGGAACTATATAAGATTTGCGTATCTAGGTTTTGTAAAGCATTGTTAGAATTTTCTACACTTTCACGTAGACGTAAGCGATAGAACTCATTGTCAAGATACATTCCAAATTCATGATTGGTAACAGGTTGATAAGGCTGTTGATCTTTATTTTCGACAATGAATTTCTCACTTAATTTGTGAATAAATTCGGTTTTACTCCATCCATTTAAATCCTTAATTAACCGATTAAATTCATATATCTTAATTGTATTTTCGGCGATCAAATAGCTCAATAAATGTGCTTTATTCTCATCTTGAGGATTTTCTTCAGATAATAATCGGGCCGCCTCCGAACGATGGTGACCATCTGCGATGTAAAAGGAATCAATTTTCAAAAAAGTATTTTGCATCCATTTGATTTGTTCAGCATCATCAATTTTCCATAAATAGTTAATTTCTTTTTTAGTGGTCGAAAATTCAAAATCAGCCAATTGCTGAGTTTGGTTATAAATCCAACTTTCTATTTCTTTATTATCAGGATAGGTCATCAAAACCGGTTCTGTGTTGAATTCAGAATGATGCATGTATTCTTTCAACAACCGAACCCTAAAAGCAAGCGTTTCTTCATGCTTTTTAATTGTATTGTTGCGGTAATCTTGAATAGATGTTCCAACTATTATACCGGTGTAAGATTGTGTTTTTGTAACAATTTTATGAATGTAAATTGCTGGTTGATCATCCTTCACCAAGATGTTCTCAGTTTTAAAATCTTGATATTTTTGATGTACTTGGCGGTATCTTTTCTCAAAGGTTACCGTTTCTTGATTGTTGTAGGCAGGTTTTATGACATGTAAAAACGACAATGGATTAAAATCCAATTGGGCAGCTAACTCTGCTGTTACATATTCTTCATAAGAACGGCAGGTTACTAAACAAACTTTATCTCGCGTAGGACGAACTGCTCTAAAAGGAATTATTTTTGCCATATTGGGTTTGGTTTAAAAAACAGAAAAGCAGCAAGAAACATGGTTTTTGTTCTTGCTGCTTTTAAAGTATTTAAACTAGTTAAATTGTTTCGAAATTTTTTCCGCTTTTTTGCTTTCGCTATAATCATAAAATCCTTCTCCAGATTTCACGCCTAGTTTACCAGCACGAACCATATTTACTAGTAGAGGACAAGGGGCATATTTTGGGTTTTTGAAACCATCATACATTACATTCAAAATAGCCAAACATACATCTAAACCAATAAAATCAGCTAATTGTAACGGTCCCATTGGGTGTCCCATTCCTAATTTCATCACAGTATCAATTTCATAAACACCAGCTACTTTGTTGTATAAGGTTTCGATCGCTTCATTAATCATTGGCATCAAAATTCTGTTAGCCACAAAACCAGGATAGTCATTTACTTCCACCGGAGTTTTTCCTAATTTTTCAGATAGCGTCATGATTGTTTTAGTAACTTCATCGCTAGTATTGTACCCGCGAATGATTTCAACTAATTTCATAATTGGCACTGGATTCATAAAGTGCATACCAATAACACGTTCCGGATAGGATACCACAGCTCCAATTTGTGTAATGGAAATAGAAGAAGTATTTGTTGCTAAAATAGTTTCGTGAGAACAAGCCTCATTCAACTGCTTGAATATGTTTAGCTTAAGTTCCACGTTCTCAGTTGCAGCTTCAACTACTAAATCAGCTCCTACAACACCATCTTTAATATCAGTATAGGTTATTATATTTGTAATTGTTTTTGCTTTGTCCTCGGCAGTAATGGTTCCTTTGGTTACCATTCTGTCTAGATTTGCGGCAATCGTAGCCATTCCTTTATCTAATGATTTCTCTGAAACATCAATTAATTTAACGGTAAATCCGCTTTGTGCAAATGTATGAGCAATTCCGTTGCCCATTGTTCCTGCACCTATTACAGCTATTGTTTTCATGTAAAGTATATTTAATTTTAAAGTCTTCTCGTTTAACTTTTAAATTCGAATTTGATTATTATTTTTTGAAGCAATCAATAATTTGATAAGCGACTTTTAAGGCCTCTGTTGCTTGTTCTAACGTAACTATAGGGGTAGAGTCGTTTGTGATAGCATCAGCAAATGTTTCTAATTCATCTAGGATTGCATTATTTTGCTCCACATCTGGATTCGAGAAATAGATTTGTTTTTTAACACCTTCTGCATTTTGTAAAATCATATCAAAATCACCGGGAACTTCTGGAGCATCTTTCATTTTTACAACCTCACATTTTTTCTCTAAGAAATCAACAGAGATGTAGGCATCCTTTTGAAAGAAGCGAGTTTTGCGCATGTTTTTCATCGAGATTCTGCTGGCAGTAAGATTGGCCACACAGCCATTTTCGAATTCGATTCGGGCGTTTGCTATATCAGGTGTATCGCTTATAACGGATACGCCGCTTGCACTAACATTTTTTACTTTTGACTTTACGACGCTTAAAATCACATCAATATCGTGTATCATTAAATCTAATACTACAGGTACATCGGTACCGCGGGGATTAAACTCCGCCAGTCGATGAGTTTCGATAAACATTGGGTTTTCAATCATGTCTTTCGAAGCAATGAATGCGGGATTAAAACGCTCCACATGTCCTACCTGGCCTTTTACCTTGTATTCATTTGCTAGAGCAATAATTTCTTCGGCTTCCTCAAGCGTATTAGAAATTGGTTTTTCGATAAAAACATGCTTTCCTGACTTAATAGCAACTTTAGCACATTTGTAATGAGAAAGCGTTGGTGTTACAATATCAATAACGTCTACGGCATGAATCAGAGTAGCGATCGTGCTAAAGTGTTTGTATCCAAATTCTTTTGCTATTTTATCAGCATTCTCTTGATTAGGATCGTAAAATCCAACTAATTCATATTTCTCAGATTGTTGTAATAAACGCAAATGTATTTTTCCTAAGTGACCAGCACCTAATACTCCAATTTTTAGCATAATAATGTTCTTTCCACAAAAATAGCAATTAAAATTAAATTTCTGTTTTTTAGAATCCCAAAATCTATTTTAATATGCTAATATGTTCATTTGAATTTTGCAACTTGTTTATTGCCATTTTAACTTCTAATTTTACAAAAAATAAAATTTTAATTTTGAAAGACACATCCAAACATCAAGGCCTTAGAAATCAATTAGTAAGTGTTTTGCAACAGAAGGGAATCACTGATGTAAATGTGCTGGCAGCAATAAAAAAGATACCTAGACATCTGTTTTTGAATTCTAGCTTTGAGGATTATGCCTACCAAGATAAAGCTTTTCCTATAGGAGCGGGGCAAACTATATCGCAGCCTTATACTGTTGCTTTTCAATCTGAGCTTTTGCAAATTAAAAAAGATGATAAAGTTTTAGAAATTGGCACGGGTTCTGGTTATCAAACTGCTGTTTTATGCTTAATGGGAGCGAAGGTATATAGTGTCGAAAGGCAGAATGAATTATTTAAACAAACTTCAACTTTATTACCCAAATTAGGAATCCGACCCAAACATCTCACCTTTGGTGATGGATACAAAGGTTTACCAACCTATGCTCCATTTGATAGTATTATAGTTACTGCGGGTGCACCTTTAATTCCGAAGCCTTTGATGGCGCAATTAAAAATAGGAGGGAGGCTCGTTATTCCTTTGGGTGAGGATATTCAAATTATGACCTTACTTATTCGCAAGAATGAAACACAATTTGAGAAACATGAACTAGGTGAATTTAGATTTGTTCCTTTACTTGAAGATAAAAATTAGAACACTACCATTGATCAGAATATTTTTTTATTGCGCTATTAGACCAATATAACGCTCCAAACATTCTTTTTCTGTTTGAGCAACAAAGGTTATAAATGCTTCTTTATTATCAGTGCTTACTGCTTGAAATAGCAGTTTTTCATAGATACTGTCATTTTGGTTATTTTCTTTACTATTTACATTTACGTAGCCATACTGTAGTAAAATAAAGCTTTGCACTAAGCGTGCAGTCTTACCATTACTATTGCCAAATGGTTGAATTTGGTACAGCTTTACATGTGTTTCCGCAGCTAAAATGACGGGATGAATTGTGTTTTTATGACTGTCATACCAATTAAAAAAGGTGTCCATTTCCTTCATAAGTTGATCGGGATGACATACTGAAGTGGCATTTGTTTCCATTTTAATTTCCGTTTTTCTATACTTTCCTACATCATCTAATTGGATTCCTCTTGCTAAAAGGTGATGAATTGAAAGTAACTCTTTTTCTGTCAAAGCACTGTTTTTTTCTACCAATGATCTAACATAAGTAATAGCTTCAACGTGGTTAATAACCTCTAAATGCTCTTTCATAGTTTTGCCGGCAATAGTCAATCCTTGATTGATCACAAGATCAGTTTCTTGAAAGGTTAAGGTATTGCCCTCCAGACGATTATTCTCAAAAGTGAATTCTAAATCGAGTAGCTGTATGACTTTATTAGATTCAAATTGACGAAATGTATCAAGTTTTGCTTTGAGTAAATCGATTTCATCTAAAAGTTTTTGTAAAGGCTTTGATATGCTATTTAAAGAGTTGCTTCTTAGTTTCTTAATTTCCTCTTGTGCTTCAATTAGAGCTTCTAGAGCTAATTTTTCATCACCTAATTCATGAATGATTTTTTCTTTTAGCCATGTAATCATTATTGTTTCGTAATCTATTTCTAAAATAGCTGCTAATTTAATTACCTGTTCTTTGGTAGGTTTACGCGATCCGTTTTCAAATTTACTAATTAAGGCTTGATCAATTCCCATTAACTGCGCTAACTCTCGAGTTTTAAGCCCTTGTTGTTCTCTGCCATTTTTAAGTAAGGTCTTCATTGGTTATGTTTTAGTATGTCTTGACAATTCTAGTCATCAGTTGGTGTAAAATAAAAGTACTTTAGGACATAAAGCACTTTGTAATGTTAGTTGTTGTACACCTTTTTGATTCTGTCTAAATCTCGTTTAGTGTCTTGCTCTTTTAAAGATTCCCGTTTGTCATACGTCTTTTTACCGCGGCATAGACCAATTTCTAATTTGGCCATTCCTTTTTCATTAGTAAATAATTTTAAAGGAACAATTGTTAACCCTTTGGCTTGTACACTGCGAGCTAGGCTTTTTAATTCTCGTTTATTTAAAAGTAACTTTCGTTCGCTGCGTGCTTTGTGATTGAATTGATTACCGAAAGCATATTCCTCTATATAGGTATTAATGGCAAAAAGTTCATTATTGCTAAATTCACAAAAGCTTTCTGTAATATTTGCTTTTCCTAGACGGATTGATTTGATCTCAGTACCTGCTAATACTATTCCAGCAGTAAATTTCTCGATTATTTCATAATCAAATCGAGCTCTTTTATTTAATATGTTGATTGTTTTAAGCATAGGATACAAATGTAGGAACAAATGAATAAATCATCACTATTTTTTGTAAAATTGATTTAAATTTGTGCCATGGAAAATCAAGCTTCAAAAGATCCATTGCATGGACTTACTCTTAAATTTATTTTAGAACGATTAGTAGCTCATTATGGTTTTGATACCCTAGGCGAATTAATAAGCATAAAATGTTTTAATGATAACCCTAGTGTGAAATCGAGCCTTACTTTTTTGCGCAAAACCGATTGGGCTAGAAAAAAGGTAGAAGAATTATATGTTGATTCAATTACCAAATTTCAAGACTAGTTTTTGTGCGTTCTTTATTTCTAATTAGGATAAAAATTCTTTTTTGATAATTAGAAAATAATTGACTTTTACTACTTTTTTAACAACGAATATACAGCCGAGTCTAAAAAGCGACCTTCAAAGTATTGATTTTCTTTAAAAAGTCCTTCTTGTACAAAGGCATTTTTCTCTAATACTTTTGCGGAAGCATAATTTTCTGGAGCGATTACAGCCTCAATCGAATGTAAATTCATTGTTTTGAAGCCAAATTCGATTAATTTTTTAACAGCTTCTGAGACTAATCCTAAGCCACTATAGGTAGGATGCAAAATATAGCCAATTTCAGCTCTATAATTTTCTGCATTTATTTTATAAAAACCAGCAACACCAATTAAAGTGTTGTTCCCTTTAAGTGTAATTCCCCAGTTGATTCCTTCTGATGATTCTATTTTCGAATCTATAGAGGCAATGTGATCAAGTGCTTCCTGTAAATTTGTAACAAGTGGTCTTGGAATGTATTTCATTATTTCAGTGTCAGAGCGTAGTACAAACATTTCGTTTACGTCAGTAGAAACCACTCGTCTAAGAACTAATCGCTCTGTTTCAAGAATAGGAAATAGTTTAAAATTTATATTGATCATTTTTAATTGAATTATAGTATTTCTATTGAAAAGGCAGCTTCAAACTGTGCATTTGGTTCCAGCAGTTGAATACCTTCTTTCTCAAAAAGATTCCCTGTGCTATTTTCTGTATCAGAGTAGCCATACCAAGGTTCAATGCATAGGAAAGGGGCATTTATTTTCGTCCAAATACCTAGATGAGGAAAATGAGGGAATTTTATCTTAACATATGGATGCTTGTTTTTTAAAATCGTGATAGATTTCGATTCTAGTTGTTTAAATATTAGGGCATCGTTTTTAAATAGTTCATAGTTTAACGGAACACTTTTGTCTTGCGAAACTAAAATAGAAGTTTTGTCAACAATTAAATTATTTTCAAGAAGGTTGTATGTCAGTACTTCTTCTCTTTCAAATACTAAAGAATAATCCTCAAAATTTCCTGGGAGTGCTACTGCTGGATGAGCTCCAATACTGAAAGGTAAGTTCGAATTCTCCTTATTAATGACGATATACTTAAAAGTTAATTCCGAAGCGTTTAGTACGTACTGAATTTGTAATTCGAATTGAAAGGGATAAATCGCTAAAGTTTCTATTGAAGATTGAAGCGAGAAAGTAACACTATTTTCTATTTTGTGTAGAACTTCAAAAGTAGTGTCCCTTGCAAAACCATGTCTAGGTAATTTGTAAATCAAACCCTTATGCTGGTAACTATTGTTTTTTAGAGTACCTACAATTGGAAATAATATTGGAGAGTGTTTTGGCCAAAACGCAGTGTCTCCTTCCCAGATATATTCTAAACTGGTCTTGGTGTTTTTTAATGAAAAAAGTTCTGCTCCTAAATGATTTATAGAGGCGCTAAAATTACCGCTGCTTATTGTTGTTTTCAAAAAGAATGTTTTTAAGTTTTATTAATTAAATAAGGTAAAGATATTTTTTAATTTTGTAAATCAATTGCTGTTTCTTGTAACTTTCTAATCGTTCTAGCAACTTATAGCTAGTTGTACTTCTTTTATAAAATTTAATTTAGTGCTGCATAATTTTTGTTAATTTGCTTTATAAACATTTCTACTTATGAAAAAATTTCGCTTCAAGGCTATTTATCAAATGGCTTTATTATTGGGTGTTACTTCCCTGTGGGCGCAGCAAACACCTGCTAGTTCTGTGGTTACACCAATTTCTAATTACAATTATCACGATGCTTTTGCTCCATTTTTCTACTCTAAAAATGGAACATCAACTCGATCTGCTAGTGGCCAGCCAGGTGCTGAATATTGGCAAAATAGAGCTGATTATGTTTTAACAGCAAAATTGAATGAGGTTAACAATGAAATTGTTGGTACAGATATTATTACTTACACTAATAATAGTCCGGATCAAATGAAGTTTGTTTGGATGAATGTCGACCAAAATCTTTTCAGAGACGATTCTCGCGGTAACGCGGTTGTACCTATGACAGGAAGTCGTAATGGAGCGAGAGGAGAGATTTTTGACGGAGGTCATAAAATTAAGTCGGTTAAAATTGTTTCATCGAATAAAGGAAAAGTAACAGAAAGTGACGCCAAATACGTAATATCTGACACTAGAATGCAAGTGTTTTTACCCGAGGTTTTAAAAGCTAAAGGTGGATCAGTGAAAATAAAAATTGACTTCTCTTATATCTCTCCAAAAGAAGGTTCAGATAGAACAGGTGTTTTGGACACGAAAAATGGAAAAATATTTACAATTGCTCAGTGGTACCCTCGTATGTGTGTGTATGATGATGTACGCGGATGGAATACTAACCCATATTTAGGGGCTTCGGAATTTTATTTGGAATATGGAGATTTTGATGTAAATATTACAGCACCAGCAAACCATATAGTAGTTTCTTCAGGAGAGTTGGTAAATCCTACAGCTGTATATTCAGCTGCGGAGCAAACAAGATTAGCACAAGCTAAATTAAGTGATAAAACGGTTCTTATTCGTACTGCGGCAGAGGTTGCAGCCAAAGCGAATATAGCTACTACAGCTACAAAAACTTGGCATTATAAATTAAAAAATGCAAGAGATTTATCGTGGGCGTCTTCAGCTGCATTTATATTAGATGGTGCCAAAATTAACCTACCTAGTGGAAAAAAATCATTGGCTTTGTCTGCTTATCCAGTGGAGAGCGACGGAAATGATGCTTGGGGACGTTCGACAGAATATACTAAATATTCTATCGAAAACTATTCAAAACGATGGTTAGAGTACTCTTATCCTGCAGCAACAAACGTAGCAGGTAATGAAGGTGGAATGGAGTATCCAGGAATCGTTTTTTGTGGATGGGAAGCTAAAGGAGAATCTTTGTGGGGAGTTACAGATCATGAATTTGGTCACAATTGGTTCCCAATGATTGTAGGTTCTAACGAACGTTTATTTGCATGGATGGACGAAGGGTTTAATACTTTTATCAACTCTCTAAGTTCAAAGGATTTTAATAACGGAGAGTTCAAGGAAGGTCCATCTGATTTACATAGAATGGCCGAAGTGTACACAAATCCTAAGCTAGAGACAATAATGAGTTCTCCTGATAATATGAAGGAGGCTAATATTGGTTTGTTATGTTATTCTAAACCAAGTGCAGGATTGATTATTTTGCGTGAACAAGTCTTAGGAGCAGAGCGCTTTGATTTAGCATTTCGTACTTATGTTGAACGTTGGGCATACAAGCACCCTACACCTGATGATTTCTTTAGAACGATGGAAAATGTTGCAGGAGAAGATTTAAGTTGGTTTTGGAGAGGTTGGTTTGAATACAATTGGAGATTTGATCAAGGAATTAATGCTATCAAATATGTAAAAAATGATCCTAAACAAGGTGTTGTGATTACCATAGAAAACTTTGAAAGAATGCCAATGCCAGTGGTTTTAGATATCAAATTAAAAAGTGGAGGTGTAGAAAGAGTTAAATTACCGGTCGAAATTTGGCAAAAAAACACGTCTTGGACATTTAAACACAATAGCACTGAAGAAATAGAAAGTATTACTTTAGATCCCGATCATGCATTCCCTGATAGCAATGAAGCAAATAATGTTTGGTCGGCTGCTACTAGTACTCTTGAAAAAGATCTAATATTAGATGGTTATTTAGGTGTATTTAGTACAGCGAAGGCACCAATGAAAATCACTTTTTCAGAAAAGAATAGCACTTTAAATGCTGAGATTACTAATTATCCAACATTTAGCTTAGAGCCAATCGGAAAAGATTTATTCGAATCCAAAAGAGCAGGACTTAAATTTCAATTTAATAATGATAAATCAGGATTTGAAATGATTATTAGTGATGGTCAAAAGATACTTTTTACTAAAGATAAATAGTTAAGATCTCGTTCAGAAATAAAAAAAACCAGCTGTAAAGCTGGTTTTTTTTATGCATATAATTTATAGTATTGCTTCCTTTTTAGTTCTAAATATAGTCCATTGAAGTAAGGATGATAAAATGATAGTTAAGGTAGCTCCAATAAAATTGAGCCATAAATAACCTAGTTTTTCTTCACCACTAGGATAAATGTAGATCGCATAATAATAGATGATAAAAATTGTCATTTGACTCACCAGTGCACTGTAAAAAATGGCCTTAGCTTTCACGTATTTTACATAGAAACCAACAAGGAAAATTCCTAGTACTGTACCGTAAAATATAGAACCAATGATATTAACTAATTGGATCAGGTTTTCAAAGAGGGTACCTATACATGCAAATAAGATTGCTACGACACCCCAAAATAAAGTAAAAAACTTAGTAGCATTGAGATAGTGTTTGTCTGATCTTTCAACCTTCAAATTTCGTTTATAGATGTCTATCGCTGTAGTCGAAGCTAAAGCATTTAATCCCGACGCTGTAGATGACATTGCTGCCGACATGATAACGGCCAATAATAAACCAATTAATCCTTTAGGGAGGTAATTTAAAATAAAGTGAAAGAAAACATAATCTTTGTCATTTGTCTCACTTCCGCTATCTGCTTTTAAAATAATTTCTTTAGCTCGATCGCGTAAATCTTTTTCTTTTGTGGATAGTGCGACTAGCTCTTTTCGTAAAATCGGGTTGTCATAATCTTGATTAAGTTGGTCGATGTATAGAAGATTAATTACTTTTTTGTCCTCGGATAAAGCGTCTAGCTTTTTCTCTAAAGTATTATACTCGTCTTTATAAGCTGATTTCTCAATAGTAACTTTATTGTTAGGATTAAAATTTAAGGGAACAGGATTAAATTGAAAAAAAACAAAAACCATAACACCAGTAAGCAAAATAAAGAATTGCATAGGCACTTTTAACAAACCATTCATGATCAAACCCATTTGGCTTTCTCGCACTGATTTTCCAGATAAGTAACGTCCTACTTGCGATTGATCTGTACCAAAGTATGCTAAAGCTAAAAAGAAACCACCGGTAATACCGCTCCAGAATGTATATTTTTCTTCTGGATCTGTAGAAAAATTAACGATGTTCATTTTATCATTTGCCCCAGCAATATGAAGTGCGTTACTGAACGTCATGTCATTAGGTAAGTAATGTAGAATTAGAAAAAACGTAATTAGCATTCCTGACATAATCACGAACATTTGCTGCTTTTGAGTTACGTTTACAGCTTTAGTTCCACCAGAGAAGGTATAAAATATAACCAAAACACCAATCACGATATTCATATAGGTAAGGTTCCAACCTAAAATTGCAGACAGAATAATTGCTGGTGCATATATTGTAAGTCCAGTTCCTAAACCTCGCTGAAACAAGAAAAGTATCGCAGCAAGTGACCTTGTTTTTAGATCAAATCTTTTCTCCAAGTATTCATAAGCAGTATAAACTTTATATTTATGGTAAATAGGAATAAAAGTCAAACAAATAACAATCATGGCTATTGGGAGACCAAAATAGAACTGAATAAAGCCCATTCCATCATGATAGGCCTGTCCGGGAGTAGATAAAAAAGTAATCGCACTGGCTTGAGTAGCCATGACAGATAAACCAACGGTGTACCATGGCGTTTCGTTATTTCCTAATATAAAATCTTCTACATTTTTGCTTCCTTTCGTTTTCCAAGAGCCGTAACCTACAATAAATAATAGGGTAACAATAAGTACAATCCAATCAAATAGTTGCATAGGTTAGGAGTATAGTTTCATAATTAAACAAAAGACCAATATATAAATGGCGTTTGCCACTAGAACTAAGGTGTAGTTCTTTTTCCAAATTTTAGTTTTTTTAATTTCCATAATACTATTGTATGTCTTTGTTTATTTATTTAGGTTCGTAGCGCTTTTTTGTATTGATATCATATTAGATAGTAATCGATACGCACCAGATACGCCTTCGGGTAGTTCTCTAAATAGACTTAGGCCTGTGTAAATGTAAAATCCTTTTCCGTATGGAGCTACTAAAAGAGCTCCGTTTTTAGGACTTTCTCCTTTGTCATTAGAGGATATAATTGGGGTAAAGGCGCTGTCGAATGTATTTGGGTAATATAAACCTTGCTCTTGAGTCCAACCTTCAAAATCTTTAGTTGTTATTTTATTCGGATAGTTCAATATAGGGTGATTTGGTGCTAAAAAGCGAACTTCAGCATTTTCTTCCGTTACGCGATCGCGAGAAATAGTTAGTGGATAGGGTGCTATATTAGCTGTGCTAGCTCCTTCTGGAGTATTATATTGAACAATCATTGTTTTGCCTTCTTTCATGAAATCAAAAAGGATTTGTTGTTTTGCTTGTAGATTAGGAAGCACATTGTAAGCTCTGATACCCGTAATAATTACATCTAAAGGTTTAATCTTTTCCGCTGTAATATCCTCTGGAGTAAGTATAGTTACTTGGTAACCCATTTGCACCAAGCTTTCTGGCACTTCGTCACCGGCACCCATGATGTAACCTATTTTTTGATCAATAATTTTTAGGTCTAATTTTATAAATTTTGCTTCTGCAGATTTTAAAATTTGTTGTTTGGTGATGTGTGGGTAATCAATTATAATTTGTTCTTTGTCAAGGTTGTTATTGTTAACAGTAGCAATTGCTTTGGCAGTTACTTCAGCATTAGTTTTTGGAGGTGTAACTTCAAAGGAAACAATTTGCTCCATACCTTTCTTTTCAAAAGAAAAAGCAATTGATGCAGGAGTAACAATCCAATTTGGTGGTAGGTCTAATTTTAAATCTCCTGCAACCTTATCTTTACCCGCTTTTACTTTCACTCGTATAGCTTTGCTATTGTTTGCATTAAAAAAGACAACTTTATTAATGATTCCGGTTGTTACTTCTGGGACAATATCCAGAAAGTTGTACATTTCTCCTTTTACATTATCGTTGTATTTGTAGATAACAGTTCGTTCAAAAGGAATCTTAACACCGTTAATATCAAGAGTAAATAGCACTTTTATATCTCTAATGATATCCGGAATTCCTATATTTTGTTGATCATTTACCACATACATACCCACAGTTCCCTTATCTTTTAGCCAATAAGGTTGTGTGTAAGAACTGTTATCAGGAATTTGAATATCTAAATTTATATTCTCTAAGGCATTGTTTTGTAGTGTTTTATTGAATATCGTTGTTTTTTGATTAGGCAATGTAGTAATGTTAACTAGCTTCATTGAAACTGTAGAGCGGTTAATTGCTTCAAGTTTTATACGGATGCTACTTCCAGGACTTGCTTCTTGACTAGTCGCAGCTGCCTCAAGATACAAACCTGCGCAAGATGATATGATTTTTTTAATATCGGAGGTTTTGATGTTTTTCCAATGTTCTTCTTTTAAAGCTTGTATCATTGTGTAGGCTTTTGCCAAATCTGGAATACTAGCTGATGGGTCAGCGAAGTTATATTTTGCTGCTATTTGCGCAATTAGCTCTCCAATAGCTTTTCCTCCAGCAACTCGGTTCCAACTTGTATCGATACCTTCAAATATATTTTCTTTATCTTTTAGGGGATCACCATTCAATAATTCAAGATAATCAACATCTTCACCGCGGCTTCCTGTACTACCAAACCCTTGTGATTGATGACTTGAGCGACTTAATGCAGCAATTTCTTGGTTTGATTTTCCAAGGTTAGCATAGTATGTTCCAGTTTTAATAGTTGTTAATCTAGTTTTGTCGGCTGCATCAAATTTTTCTTGAGTTCCATAGAACCACCACGAGGTATTGAAAAATTGACGTTTGGGCTGCCACGGTTGTAGGTATTTTAATTGTTCAGGAAAAGCGGTAGCGTTGTTGGCTAAGTTAAAACTCTCGACACTTAAAATTGCCGATGCGGTATGGTGTCCGTGTGTCGTTCCTGGGGAACGATGATCAAAACGATTGATGATTACATCTGGTTGAAATTTGCGGATAGCCCACACTACATCAGATAGTACTTTTTGTTTATCCCAAATTTCTAAAGTCTCATCTGGATTTTTAGAAAATCCAAAATCATTGGCTCGGGAAAAAAATTGCTCGCCTCCATCAATTTTTCTAGCTTCAATTAATTCTTGCGTTCTTATCACTCCTAGAAGTTCTCTTAGCTGCGGTCCAATCAAATTTTGTCCACCATCTCCTCTAGTTAAGGACAAATAGCCTGTCCTTGCTTTATTTTTGTTAGCTAAGTAGGAAATAAGTCTGGTGTTTTCATCATCTGGATGAGCAGCGATGTACAGGACAGTTCCTAAAAAATTAAGTTTTTGAATTTGATTATAAATTTCAACAGCGTTTGGTTTTTCTGGTTTTTGAGCCAAGAGTAGTTGCGATGCGAAAACGAATAGTAAAAAAAACGAAATTTTATTTTTCAACATTATATTAGAATTAAATTGCGGTAGCTTCAAAAGTAGTAATTAAAAATTTTTATAAATCTAATAAATAATAATTTAACAAAAGTTCAAGTACTATTAAACAAAAAAGAGAACAACATTTCTGAGTTCCCTTTTTTATATTATTGTATGGAATTAATCTCTATTCCGACCTTTGTTTCCATGTCGGTTATCGTGACCTTTTTTATCTTGTTTTTTCGAATACCTTTTATTATCAGCGTACCTTCGGTTGTCATTGTATCTATTACTGCGCGAGTAGTTAGGCCTTTGAGTGTAACGTTGCTGTACCTGTCTGCTTCCAATATTTCTTTGGTAATGTCCTCTGTACCCAACTCTATAATCTCTTCTGTGATTTTTGAAATTATTGTAAGGTGTTCGTCCATGGTAATTGTTCAATACCACTTTATAACCACTGTACAAGTCATAGTTTCGGTATTGTCTTGGTAAGTACCTAGATCGTACCCATCTGTTATTTCCAAAATAAATAAATTGGGATGCCCTGATATCATAATATGCTTGTACATCAGGTAAATAATAGTAATCTATATTTGTATAACCTACAGGTCCCCATGAAGGTTGCGCTCCTATATTTACATTAACGGAAAGCTGTGCAGTAGTTGTGTTAGCGATTAAAAGTACTATTCCAAAAGCTAATAGTTTTAAAGTTTTCATGACTTTTATTTTTTTAAATTATCTTTTCTTCTTTTTACAGATTTCCAATTACTGTGCCAAAACATGATAGTGCTGATTTAGATAGTGCTTAACTGGCGCAAAAAAAAAAGAAACGTCCGAGCGTTTCTTTTTTTTTTAGTATAATTACTTATTTTTAGAATGACCGCTTTTGCCCTTATTATCCTTACTGTTTTTCTTATAACTTTTACCTCTGTGTTTAAAATTCTTGGTACCAATTGTTTTTTGAGGCTTTCCTTTGTACCCTTTATAATATTTTACCTTATGTGTTTTAAAATAAGTATAGGGACTTTTACCGTGATAGTCATTTAAAACAACTTTGTAGCCATTATAAAGATCGTAGTTTCTGTAAGAACCAGGTAAATATTTGTTTCTATTCCATTTACCATTCCCAAAATAAATAAATTGCGATGCTCTAATATCGTAGTAGGCCTCGACGTCAGGTAAATAATAATAATCAACATTGGAGTAGCCTACAGGTCCCCAAGCAGGTGGTGTGCCTATATTTACATTTACTGCAACTTGTGCTTGAGATTGTCCTGCTATTAGAAAAAGCAGGGCAATAAGTATTGATTTTAAATTTTTCATATTTTCTTGATATTATGTTTTGTGAATTTATACGCTCGCTACATTTTAGTGTTTTCAACAACTATGCCAATGGAATTAAATTTGAATTGCAGTAGGGTTTGCATCAAATAAAAAGGGAAAGATTATAACTTATAATCTTTCCCTTTTTTACAATTAAGCTGTACTGATATTATAGTAACAGTATCAATAAAAGAACAATAATAATAATTGCGCCAACAGATAAATATACTCCATTACCTGTTGATTTCAAATCAGTTTTGATTTCTTTAACCTCTTTTCGAAGTTCTTTTTTTTCAGCACGACTCATATCAGATTTGTCCATTTCTTTGATTTCCTCTAGACGATCTAATTTAAGTTGTACTGCAGCAGGAACTTCTTTAGCCGCAGGGTTTTTTTCATTTGCCAACATCGTTGTTGGGAATACGCATAATGACATTAACATTATCATTAAAAAGAAGTTTAATTTTTTCATTTGTTATTGGTTTTAATTTAAACGGTTATTTTTATAAAGATACTTACTATTTACGGTTTTGAATTGTAAAATTTTATTGAAAAATTGTAATATTCTCATATTTGTAAATTAATCGATAATTTTTAAAGTAGGTTGTTAATTAATTGTAGCCATTCACTTATTTATATTGAACAATCTTTGGTTTAGCTAGTTCAAATGTTTGAAAACCAAAATCAGCTGTTTGAAATGCATTTGTTCTAATTAAATTGTCGCCCACAAAAGGGATCGTAGGATAGTAGGAAAGGGATAATTGAAAGGAACTAAACACTAAATAATCATTACTGATCAATACCCCAATTCCAATTCTAGAAAAGGCTTTGTTTGATTTGATATTATTATCATTAGTATTAATCAAGGCAAAAGAATAATTTAGATAAGGATTTAACCTAAAACCAGCGATGTCTTTTGGAGCATACGACTGTGTTTGAAAAGTTAATATCATTTTATTGGATCCAAAAAGCGCACTGTTGAACCCTTGTATACCGTATTCTCCGTTTATACTAAGCTTGTCTCCAATAGAATTTTGTCGATTAATTCCTATTACTACTTGTGGTTTGATAAATTGTCGAATTTTCCAATTCCCAATATGAATAATATTAGTAAAGTAATTTGCCTGGAACGAAAAGGTCGTTTGCTCCGTTTTACCGTCTCTAAAAAAAGTTCCTATTTCAAAATTAGAACTTAAAAAGCCCCATTTATGGAAGGTTCCAAAGGAAAATTGAGAACCTATGTAAGGTCTCCAAAGATCATTTTTATACTGATATCCTGCCGTAATTCCGTATACACTTCCAATAGGTACATCTTCTATAATTCCATTTCTAAATATGTAACGGTCTTGAACAAACTCCCTACTATTTAAACCAATACCAGTGAGAAATAACTTTTCAGAGGAATAAAAATTGATAGGATCCAATTCTTCAATAGGACTTTCGTTGTACTGAATGTTTAAATAGCGACCTGAGATAATTAGATTAGTAGTATTGGCTCCCTCATAGTTCCCTTTTATTACATTAAAAGCTTTGGCAAGCCATAAGTCGTGCGTACTAAATTTAAAATTTTGCCACTTGTACTCTTTTATAGGATTTTGTAATGAGTCCCTCCTAAAAAATTGACCTATGGTAATTCCACCTGCAGTTTTAGTTAAAGGGGAATAAAAAGGACGCTCAATTGCAATGCTTTTACTGTAGTAATTATCAAGATCTATGGCGTATTGAAAAGTAGTTTTTATAAAGGTATTTTTAATATTAGGGATGACATAGGCGATATCATTTGCGTTTTTTCCGTCAGAAAAACGATTTGTGAACTTGTAATCTAACTGATTTCCAGAGCCAAAAAAATTTCGATCTCTAAAACCAATTCCTATTCTGCTACTTGAGATCGAAAACTTAGGAATTGAACTCCAAGTGTCTAGCACACGTACGTATACATCTACTGAATCAGATTTTGGTGAGATTAGCTCTTCTGTAATTGTCACTCTATTCACAAAGTTTTGTGCTCTGATAATACGCTCTGTTTCTGTGATCTTAAACTCATCGTAAACACTGTTTTCTTTAAAAAGCAAAAAGTTTCTAATAGCAAATTTTTTGGTTTTAAGGTGAATGAAATTTCCAGTGCGTTCTCCCCAATTTTTAGGCAGAGCAGTGCTATCTGTATCTGAATATCCAAAAGGATCAAGAGTTATAATTTGTATTTTTCTGATAATTTTCCCCTCAGCATTTAAATGTACTTTGGGAGCAATTATTTTTTCGCTTTTGCTCGTTTGTGAAGAGCGAAAAATTAGACCATGTAAGAACTTTGTGTATTTACGTTTTTTTGAATATTTCTGAATGTTGTTATACATAGAACTAGTATCTTTTTCAGTTTTATTTACTTGAGAAAAAGATAGTTGCATTGCAAAAAGAGCCAGAAAAACGAGAATTTTCATTTCTGCTGAAATTTAAAAAACGATGATTATTTATATCTCAAAGTTTTGTTATGTAGATAATTGAAATAATTCTAAAACAGCAAGTTATTAAAATAATTCAGTTACAAATTAATTTGTAGGTGGTTCATTAGAAGTAGAGGCTTCATCCTCACTAATTATAGCAATCTTTTCTTTTTTTGTAATTTGCTTTGATCTAATTTTCCAAATAAACGTTTTAGGGACATCATTCCCCATTAAATAACCCCAAGCTTCTAAATTTTCGGTCCTGTCAAATATTATTTTAAGAATAGCTAGTATCGGTATTGCCAGAAACATTCCTGCAATTCCTGCAAGTGCTCCTCCTATAATGATACCCACTATTGATACTAAGGCATTTATTTGAACTTTCGAACTGATTATTAAAGGAACTAAAATGTTGTTATCAATTAGTTGTACGATTGCATTAACTACAACGATACCAATAATTATCGAAGCATCTGGTGTGCCTGTAAGCGATGCTATAACTGTTAATACCCCAGCGATTAAAATTCCGATATACGGTATCAGATTTAATATACCCGTGAGAATACCTAGTAAAATAAAATATTTGATTCCGATAAAGTATAGACCAGCCCCCGTTAAAATAGAAACAAATATCATTTCTAATAACAATCCTGAAATATAACTTTGTACTGATACTTTGATTTGACCTAAGATCTCTCTTAATTTGGAATGGTATTCTTTTCTAAAAAGTTTTACTAAAAAAGTGATAAAATGAGTTCGGTATAGTAAAATTAAGAAAGTGTATATAGGAATTAAAGTTAAATCTATTAAAGTATCAGATACAGATGATAAAGTGGTACCAATAGTTTCTTTTCCTTTTTTTACAGAATCTTCAGCAACATCATTCATGTATTTACGCTGTTCCCATAAACTGATATTAAAATTTGTTCTAATATGTTTTTGAACATCCGTGATGAAAATGTTAGCATTTTTGTTGATTTTATCAAAATCACTTGCAATATCGCTTATTTGGTAGGATAACACAGCTAGTATGGAAACAATAAAACAAATAAAGATTAATACTGTTATGGCAACAGATAAGGTGTGGGGAAAACGTAATTTCGAATTTATAAAATGATCGATTGGTAGTAACAATACAGCAAACAAAAAGGAGAGCAGGAGAGGGGTTAATATAGATTGTCCTACCGAAAATATGTACGTTATACCAATTAAACTGACTAAAATACAGCTTAATCTAACATAAAATGGATACCTAATTGCGTTACTCATAAGATTTTGGTTTAAAGTAGCAATTTAATGCTTTGGTTAATTATTCTAGAAGCAAAAATGAACTTTTTTAATATGCAAAACGTTACGAGATCGTTTTTATATATTACACTATTATCATTTTAAATGATAAAATAATGTATTGCATCGTACCATTATTTTTTTTTATTGTTTAATCCAGCAATCAATTACCTTATTGCTTAATAATAGAAATTCCTTTCTGAAAAAGCAGATTATTAGGGTAAACGATCATCTCTCCTTCTTCAGTAATGAGTGACACATGAAAGGCTCTTATGTCCTCTATTTCAGCTACTATTGGAAAATCTTTATCATGAATTTTAATAGTGTCTCCTATTTTAAACGGAAAAGAAAAAAACAAAATAACACCTGAAGTAATATTGCTTAGGATTGACCACTGCGCAAACATCGCTACTCCAACAACAGTAGTTATTGACGAAATAGCAATAATTATGTCCTTAGGTTGTACTCCCCAAATAATAATAAAGGCTATCAATGCAAGTATGTTTGCTAATAAATGAAGATACTTTATGACCAAATTAGTACGGTGTTCTAACCTAGTAGTTGCTACAGCAAAACGTTTTACCAGCTTAGTGGTAATAATACGCACTGCAATAAGCAAAACTAGTAAGATACCTGATGCGATTAATTCTTTCGTAAAATCGGTAATAAAGGTCATTTGTGATGGTTTTTAGGCTAAGTTACTTAAATATTCGTACACTTTATCAACGGGTAAGCCCATAACATTAGGGTAAGAGCCTTCTATTTTAGCTACACCTATAAATCCAATCCATTCCTGGATACCATAAGCTCCAGCCTTATCAAAAGGTTGGTATTTATCTACATAATAATGAATCGCTTCGTCGCTTAAAGTATGAAAAGTTACTGCCGTTACCCCAAATAGGACGTCCGTTTTGTACTTGCTTTTAAAACAAACGGAGGTAACTACCTCATGAGTTGCATTCGATAATGACTGTAAAATAGCAACGGCATCTTCTCTATCTTTAGGTTTGCCTAGGGCTTTATTATTATGCCAAACTATTGTATCACTAGTGATTACTATTTCGTTTTCTTGTAATGACTCTTTAAATGCATCTGATTTTAGAAGAGCTAAATAATTAGTAATTTCCTCTCGCTTTAGTTCGGTAGGATAGACCTCTTCAACTTCTTTAAGACGAATTTCAAAATCTAAGTCTAAATCTTTAAAGAATTGTTGTCTTCTCGGCGAACCGGAAGCTAAGATTAATTTATAGTGTTTTAATTTATCGCGTAACATTGTAATTTATATTAAAAGTAATTATGATTATGGACAAAATTCCGAAGAACAAAATCCATTTTAAAAGTGAACTTAAGGTATGAAAATCTTCCTTCGTTTTAGCTGAAGCCATCTTTGTTGTAAAATAAAGCAAAGGTGCTAGAACGAATATAAAAGCATAACCGGTAGCTACATATAAACCATTACCCACAAAGTAATTGTTGACATAGACAAGTAATGCAATTATTGGTATAAAACTTAAAACGAAGATAATTTTAGAAGTTTTATCAATACCAATAATTATTGGTAAAGTTCTCATTTTTGTAATGCCATCTCCTTTAACGTCTTCTAAATCTTTAATCATTTCTCGCAGTAAGTTGATCATGAATGCAAAGATGGCATAATCGAGAAGGATCGCAAATAAATTTGCCATCAGCCCTTGGTTTTCCTTAAAAGTAGCAGGATAGATATCAAAAACACCTATGATAATGACACTTAACGATAATACTAGTGCAACTATTATGTTTCCAATAACAGGCATTTGTTTTAGACTTGTAGCATAAATATATAACGTAGCAGCGATCAAAATAAATACGGTTGCAAAACTAGGTTTCATAATCACATTAGAAAGATAAAAACCAATACAAACTCCTGTAATATTTAGTCCAGCATAGATTGAGTAGGCGCTGTTCTCGCTAATACTTTTACCCACGATTACTTTTTTGGGTCTATTAATAGCATCCGTTTCTTGATCAAAAATATCATTGATAACGTATCCTGCAGCTGCAATTAAAACAGTGCTTAAAACAAGTATTGCATATTGCCAATTATTTAAAGCTAAAGGGATATGTTGTAATTCAACAAAGTCAATTCGGAATATAAGCTGCATAAATGCAAGCATCAATAGGTTCTTGTACCTAATTAGATTTAGAAATTTCATAGGGAGCAAAGAATTAAAAGGTAAAAAAATAAATTAGTCTAATTTTCCATTAAAAGACTCCATCCATTTTCCTTGCACCTTCATGACTTGTTCTACAACATCACGAACAGCACCTTTACCGCCATTTTTATGAGAAATGTATTTTGAAATGCCTTTTATTTCAGGGCATGCGTCTTGTGGACAAGTAGGTAATCCTACTAGCTTCATCACGTGATAATCTGGTATATCGTCACCCATGTACAGTACTTGTTCTGGATTTATACTGTAAACATCCGAGTATTCGTTAAAAGTGGCTACCTTATCAGGTGACCCTAGATGAATATCTGTGATTCCTAGATTTCGCAAACGAACCCGAACGCCTTCATTACTACCGCCTGAAATAATACAAACATTATAGCCGTTATCTACTGCTGCTTTCATAGCATAACCATCTTTGATATTCATGGTTCTGTGCATCTCTCCTTCATTATTGATAAAAACGGAACCATCGGTAAGTACCCCATCTACATCAAAAATAAAAGTGGTGATTTCGTTCATTAATTCTTTATAACTCTTTGCCATTATTTTGTATTGATTGTGTTAGAATTTTATATATCGCTATTTGATTTTCATCAGTAAGGAAAGCTTCGTGTGCGGCAATCGTTTTCTCATCCTTGCGAATTGCAGGTCCTGTTTGCGATTGTGCTGGCGATAAAGTTGCTGTCTTTTGAGCTGTCTCAGTAATTAAAGGTTGTAAAATAGCAAACGGAATTTGGTTTTCATCACAAATTGTTTTTCCTATTTGGTACAAATGATTCGTAAAATTATTAACAAAAACGGCAGCGACATGCAATGCTTGACGCTGTTGCGAATTGATAGCGTAAACTTTAGTCGAAATTAATTTAGCTACAGTATCAAGGAGCTGAAAATCAGTTGCGTTTTCTGCTTCCAGACAAATAGGAATAGTAGAGAAATCGACTTCTTTGTTTTTTGTAAAACTTTGCAACGGATAAAAAACACCTTTTCGGTTGGCATCAGAAATAACAGCAACGCTAACGCTTCCAGAAGTATGCACGACTAATCGGTTCTTAAAAGCTAATTGTTGCGAAACAGATGCAATAGCATCATCAGAAACAGCAACAATATAAACGTCGGCTTCGCTCAAATTTTGAATATCTGTAATAATTTGACTGTTATCTAGCAGATGAACTAGAGACTCCTTTTTTCTAGAGTAGGCTTGTACAAGTTCTATTTTAGAACTTGATTTTTGAATCGCAGTAAAAGCGCTTATTAGGTGCTGTGCTACATTTCCGGAGCCAATAATACTTACTTTAATCATGTTGCAAAATTAACAAAAAAAACGAAGTAGCACGGCTAAAGTGACAAAGCATAAATTAATTGGTATAGAAACTAATTTTGATTAAAATGCTGCTTCTATGAAAGAAATCAGAATTTAATCGAGTAGGTCATTTTGGTGCAAAAAATCAAAAATTATTTTATCGACAGGTGATATCTTATCTTTATCAGCAGATGTGAGCCAAATCATTTCTTCTATTTCTGAGTTTACTTTCAAAGTACCCGAATATTTTGCACTATAACAGGTCATTTTAACTGTTGTACTTGCATCGTGGCCATGAGCATGCGCTTCAAAAACTCCTATAAATTCTAGGTTATTTTGGTCAAGATCTACACTTAGCTCTTCCTTGATTTCTCTAACAAGCGCTTGTGCATCTGTTTCATTTAATTCTCGTTTACCTCCAGGGATATAGTACTTGTCTTTTCCGAAGGTACGTGTGGATAGTATTTTTTTGTCTTGAATTTCGATCCAAGCTATTTTATCAATTTGCTTCATTTTTGTTTTATGCCAAAAGGTTTGGTTGCTAAATCGAGTAACCAAGCATCACCATATTTTTGGGTTAGGTAGTTGGCGATAATTTGGTTATTTTGGCTTGTTGCTTTAAAAGTTAAAGGGTCGAGTATACAATTTTCCTTCTTTAAGAACACACCATATTTTTTTTGAAAAACAATATATTCATCAGGAATCTCATTATTGAGCCCGTGCATAATAAAATGTGCTTGTCCAGAAATTATTAGTTGTTCAATTTGTTTTTCGGTTAAGTTTCTGTCTATGCTTAATGGTTTTGAAAACCCAATTGAAATTGGCGATAGCTCTTTTAAAACCACTTTCTCCACTAATTTTATAGTAATCGTGTTTTTATTCTCATTGATAAAGGCAGGATAAATAGTATAAGTTTCAAAATCGCTAGTATAAAAAGAGAATTGGTATTTTCCTTTTTCGGGCAGTGCGATTTTAAAACTATCCAAAGTGCTAATTTGAATTTTTTGGTTTGTGTCGTAACTATAAAACTCGCCGGACTTAAAGGTTTTTCCAGTTGCGTTTTCAAAAACTATTGTCGCAATTATTTTTTTGTCAGAAGCTTTACAAAAGGTAAATGGTAATGCAAGCAGGAATAAAAGTGCTAATTTTTTCATGTTCCGGTCAATTAAAGTTTTCTCTTAGGTGTTGCTAATATAGTTTTTATAATGATAGTTTGTAAGGAATTGACACTTATTTAAATTAAGAATGGGAATATGTGGCAACTTTGCATGAAGGAAGGAGCGCCATCTATTGTACCATTAAACAAGGTCTTAGCCGTAGTTTTAATAGCGGGAATATATCAGATTACCCGACCTTGTCTCGCTTTTTTTAACTAGACAAGGATATGCCCAAAAAAAGCAGAAATTCAAACTGTTTTGAAGGCTTATTTTTGGTTTAAATTAACAATTGTGGCGCAATTATAGTCAACATTTTTAAGTACTTTTGTGTCACTTTTAAAAATTTTAATTCCTTACAAATGGATAAAAAAATACTGTCCTTTTTATTTTCTACTCGCCTTATGGCTGTTCTTTTTCTAGCTTTTGCAATTGCAATGGGCGTTGGTACATTCATAGAGAGTAAATACAACACGGACACTGCCAGAATAATGATTTATAATGCATGGTGGTTTGAAGCAATTATGGTTGTATTTGTTATTAACTTCATCGGAAATATTAAGCGATATCAACTAATGAAGAAAGAAAAGTGGGCAACTTTACTGCTCCATTTATCATGGATTTTTATTATATCTGGTGCTTTTGTTACACGATACATTAGCTATGAAGGTATGATGCCTATACGTGAAGGAGCTGCCGAGAATCAGTTTTATTCAGATAAAACATTTTTAACGCTTTTTGTTGATGGTGAATACAAGGGAGAAATGAAACGCAGGGCTTTTGAAAAACCATTGTTATTGTCTCCGGTAACAAACAACAACTTTAGAATTACCGATAAATTTGCCGATACTCCATTTGAAGTAGAATTCAAGAATTTTATCATGGGAGCTAAAGAGATTGTTAAGCCTGATCCTACAGGAGTTTTGTATTTTAAATTAGTAGAGGCTGGTGATGGAGGTCGTGAGGAACATTTCTTGAAGGAAGGGGAAGTTCAAAATATTCACAATGTACTCTTTTCATTAAATAAATACACAGAGGGAGCAATCAATATCACGATAGACGGAGATAAGAGCACGATACAAACTCCTTTTGAAGGGAATTTTATGCGTATGGCTGATAAGCTTGAAGGTGCTGTTCAAAAAGATATCGTTCAACCTTTAATGATGCGTTCATTGTATAGTATAGGTGAGAAACGTTTTGTTTTTCCAGATCCTGCAGTTAAAGGAGTAATTGACTATGAATCGAATAATGATTACAAAGCGAAAGTGCATCAAGACGCACTTGTTTTGACTGTTAGGGCAGATGGACAAGAAAAAGATATAACAGTTTTAGGATCTAAAGGATCCATTGGTGTGCCTAAAACAGTAAAAATAGGAAACATAGAATATTCTGTTTTTTACGGAAGTAAGGCCTACGTGTTGCCGTTTAAAGTAAAATTAAACGACTTTATAGCTGAAAAATACCCTGGTACTGAGAAGAGTTATTCTTCTTTTGAAAGTAAAGTTACTGTTCAAGATCCTGAAGAAACTTTTGATGCACGTATATATATGAACAATGTTTTAGATCATAAAGGGTATCGATTTTTTCAATCCTCATTTGATCCAGATGAAAAAGGTACAGTACTATCAGTTAATCATGATTTTTGGGGTACAGCGATTACCTATGCAGGTTATTTTATGTTATTCTTTGCTATGATGGCTATTATGTTCACCAAGGATGCGAGGTTTACGGATTTGAAAAGAAAATTAGAAGTGGTAAAGCAAAAAAAATCAAAATTACTGACCATTTTAGTGTTGCTCGTAAGTATGAGTGGATTCTCGCAAGCGCACAATCATGAACATGACGCAAATGGAAATCATGAGGATCATACCGAAAGTTCTACGCATACACGTGTAGCGCCAACTGAAAAGCAACTAGACTCGCTACTTAATAAATTTAAAGTAAAGGAGGAGCATGCAGCTAAGTTTGGCCGTTTGATTATTCAAGATGCTGGAGGAAGAATGAAACCTATCAATACTTTTTCGTCAGAGTTGTTGAGAAAGGTAAGTCACTCCAATAAATATAAAGGGATGAATTCAGATCAGGTTTTCCTATCGATGTCCCAATACGCGCAATTCTGGATTGAGATTCCGATAATTTACTTAAGAAGCGGTAATGATAGTATCCGAAAATTAATAGGAGTTGATGTAAAAGCAGAGAATGCGCCATTTATTGCTTTTTTTGATGACAAAGGAAATTACAAATTATCTCCTTATTTAGATGCTGCTTACAAGGCCGCAAATCCAAATCAGTTTGAGAAGGACTTTATTGAGACAGATAAAAAGGTAAATTTAATGGAATCAGCCTTGAGTGGCCGAATTTTGAAGATTTTCCCAATTCCAAATGATCCAAATAATAAATGGGTATCTTCCTTAGAATTGAATGAAGCTGGACTTAAAGGAATGGATTCGACCTACACCAAAAGTGTTTTGCCGCTGTATTATGGTTCATTGAATAATGCATCGCAGTCTGATGATTATTCTAATGCTAATGATTTAGTGGAGAGTTTGAATGGTTTTCAAAAGAAATTTGGAAGCAAAGTACGCCCTAGTGACGATAAAATTACAGCTGAAATAGTATATAATAAATATGATATTTTACAAAAACTGCCTTATGCTTATCTATTTGCGGCCATATTGATGCTGCTTTTCACTGTGATTGAAATTTTTAAAGATAGTAAGCTAATAAGAAGGCTAGTTAACGGTATGCATGTTGTGATCGCATTATTATTTGTAATGCATACAATAACGTTAATTGCCCGTTGGTACATATCAGGTCATGCACCATGGAGTAATGCTTATGAAGCAATAGTTTATGTGGCTTGGGCAACGATGTTTTTTGGTTTGGCTTTTGATGTTAAATCGAAATTAACCGTAGCATCAGCAGCATTTGTTACATCAATGATCTTAGCAGCTGCGTACATGAATTGGATTGATCCAGAAATTGCAAATTTACAACCTGTACTTAATTCGTATTGGTTAATGATTCACGTAGCAGTTATTGTAGCTAGTTATGGACCATTTGCTCTTGGAATGATTTTAGGTTTTGTTGCCTTGTTATTGATCTTTTTTACAAATGATAAGAACAAGAAAAAAATGGATTTAAATATCCAAGAGATAACTTACATCAATGAAATGGCTTTAACTATTGGTTTGATATTGCTGACCATAGGAAACTTTTTAGGAGGTCAGTGGGCCAATGAAAGTTGGGGACGCTACTGGGGGTGGGATCCTAAAGAAACATGGGCATTGATAAGTATAATGGTATATGCCTTTGTAATTCACGCCCGTTTTGTACCTGCATTAAGAGGTAAATGGATATTTAACTTAATGAGTATGTTTGCTTTTGTTTCTATCTTATTTACATATTACGGAGTTAACTTCCACCTGGTTGGTTTACATTCATATGCAAGCGGGGAAGCACATTCGTTGAGTTGGATTTGGTATTCACTAGGAACTATATCAGTTATAGGAGCTCTTGCTTACCCAAAATATAAAAAGTATTACAAAAAGTAAATAGGTATTCTAATAAATACTAAGCCCAATCGCAAGATTGGGCTTTTTTTGTTCTGGTACCACTTTAATTAATTCTTAGTGAGGGATTTTGTAGTAGCTAATGTGTACTTTTTATCTAGTTCGAAGCAATATTCAACGAAGATGCATTATTGCATTGAAATTATTTCAAATGTATCTACTCTTACCTGTTATCATTATACAAAGTAAGTAGTAGCTGCTTTTATCGTGCTTATACAGAACTTTCGCCTTGATTTTTTATGGGAAAAAAAGTATGCTTATGTTTGATTTAACATTTTTTTATAAAATAACTTGTAGTTTATCGGATTTATATGCTTTTAATCTATATATTCGTTTAGGTTTTGAAATGGTGCTAATTAGTAGAAATGTACTTATTTCTTAATCTATTCTTTTTCAATCATAAAAAAATGTGCCTATGAAGTATTTACTATTACTCTTCACCGTGACGTTTCACGGACAAGTTTTGCACCACCAAATGATAGGATCGCAAGGTGAATCTAAAACATTATCAAATGGTATTGTTGTTAGTCAGTCCATAGGACAGCAAAGTGTAGTTGGAACCTCTGTTAATGGTTTTACAGTTATACAAGGTTTTCAGCAAAATAGTTGGGCAGAATACATTTTGCTTAATGATTTTAGTAAGATTATTACAACCACGTACCCCAATCCATTTATCAGAACTGTTAATTTTGAATTTTCGGCAGTGATGAATCGAATGGTTGAAGTTTCCATTTATGATTTCCTTGGTCATTTGGTTTTTAAAAAAGAACAGATGGTTACAGATAAAATACTGACGTTTAACTTAGACGTAATTACAGGTCAGGAGTTCTTAGTAAAATTAAGTGCTACTAACTTTATTCACTTTACAAAAATCATTAAAAAACAATAGCAATAATTACCACTTTAAAATTATAATTATGAAGAAAATAACTTTACTTTTTATATTCTTTTTTGCTTTAGCAAGTTACTCACAGACTAAAGGGATAACGTATCAAGCTGTTTTACTTAATCCAGCAGGCAATCAAACTAGGGGAGTAGGTCAAAACCTTCCTCTTATGGATAAGCAAATTTGCATGTCATTTAAATTTGTAGATGAGTTTTCAAATGTAGAATATCAAGAAGTCGTGCAAGCGAAGACTGACTCGTACGGCATGGTAAACTTAATAATTGGTTCCGGAGAACAAACTGCTGGGTATGCTTCTTCATTTAGCGATATCAGCTGGTCGACGTCAAACAAGAAGCTAGTTGTTGGTGTTAATACCAATGGTAATTGCACCACATTTATTGAGATCAGTAATCAGGATTTTTCTTTTGTTCCTTTTGCTTACGCCGCAACAAATGCAGAAAATGTTACAGGAGTTGTTTCTATCGAAAATGGAGGTACTAATGCTACTACAGTCATTCAAGCTAAAACTAATTTACAATTACAGAATGTTAATAATACAGCTGATCTAGATAAACCAATTTCAACTGCTACCCAAACCGCTTTAGGTATAAAAGTAGATAAACAAACAGGTAAAGGTCTATCTACAGAAGATTACACTTCTTTAGAGAAAACCAAGTTAGCCGCTATCTCAGGTAGCAATACAGGAGATCAAGATTTAAGTACTTTTGCTACTAACACAAACTTGTCTTTAAAAGTGGATAAAGTAGCTGGTAAAGGTTTGTCGACAGAAGATTATTCAACAGTAGAGAAAGCTAAGTTAGCCGCTATCTCAGGTAGCAATACTGGAGATCAAGATTTGAGTAGTTTTGCTACTAACACAAACTTGGCTTTAAAAGTGGATAAAGTAGCTGGTAAAGGTTTGTCAACAGAAGATTACACTTCTTCAGAGAAAACAAAGTTAGCCGCTATCTCAGGTAGCAATACAGGAGATCAAGATTTGAGTAGTTTTGCTACGAATAGCAATTTGGATTTAAAAGCAAATGTAGCTTCGCCAACTTTTACAGGAACAGTATCGGGAATTACAGCTACAATGGTTGGATTGTCTATTGTAGATAATACATCAGATGTTAATAAACCAGTTTCAATAGCTACACAAACGGCATTAGACACTAAAGTAGATAAGGAAATAGGCAAAGGTTTGTCAACCGAAGATTATTCGACGGTAGATAAAACAAAATTAGCAGCAATAACTGGCAGCAACACGGGAGATCAAGATTTGAGCAGTTTTGCTACGAATAGCAATTTGGATTTAAAAGCAAATGTAGCTTCGCCAACTTTTACTGGAACAGTATCGGGTATTACAGCTACGATGGTTGGATTGTCTAATGTAGATAATACATCAGATGCGAATAAACCAGTTTCTACAGCAGCGCAAACGGCATTAGACACAAAAGCAAATTTAGATTCGCCAACATTAACGGGAACTCCATTAGCTCCAACAGCGGCAGCTGAAACGAATTCGATACAAATTGCTACAACTGAATATGTAACAACTGCAATTTCAACCTCAGGCGCCAATTTTTTAGCATTGAATGGCGGGGTATTGACTGGAACATTGAAAGGGACATATGGGGATTTTTCATCTAACTTTAGAGTTGGTTCATTGACTTTAGTAGGTAATACTCGTTCATGGGATTTAGGTCCTAATGGAAATGGGATTGCATTGGTTCAAGGGGGGTGTTGTAGAAGACTAACCATTGATGAAGAAGGTAGATTTGGTATAGGTGCAAATTATGATCCTTTATATCAACTAGATGTTCAAGGTGACGGCCGATTCACTAGTGATGTTACCGCAACTGCTTTTAAAATTTTGAATGGAACGGCATCTCAATTCTTAAAAGCCGATGGTAGCATAGATACTAACACTTATTTGTCTTCGACTGCTGTAGGTAATTTTGTAGATTTAACAGCCGATCAATCGATTAATGGAGATAAACGCTTTTCAAATAATATTCTAGTTCGTGAAACTACGATAGGATCTTTTGGAGCTTCTGATACAGGAAATATTGGATTTGGAATTGCTAATTACGTTTATGGTGATACGAGCACCATGCAGAATAATACGGCAATCGGGAATTTTGCTTTTACATCATCATCAGGAAGCAACAATACAGCTATAGGAACAAATGCTATACGACAAGGAGACGGTGGATCTGGAGATGAAAATACTGCTGTTGGAACCGCTGCCTTAACCAATGCGCAAGCCGGAAATAGAAATACAGCGGTAGGAGCTTTTACTATGACACAAGCTGTGGGTTCAGAAAATACAGCGATCGGAAATTTAGCAGGAATGAATATAAGTACAGGAAGTTACAATACTTTTTTAGGTAGTGGAACTGGTATCAATTCAGAAGTAAATGGGTCCATAAATAATGCAACAGCAATTGGAAGCGGAGCAAAAGTAGATGCGAGTAACACCATTATATTAGGAAACTCAGCAATTACGGATGTTATTACCAGTGGTAAAATAACTACAGGAGCTATCACAATTCCAAATACCGATGGTGATGCTGGACAAGTTTTGAGTACTAACGGATCAGGAGTTGTTTCGTGGATTACACCAGCAACGGCATCAAGCAGTACTTTTGTTGATGTATCAACGGATCAAAATATTGCAGGAAATAAGGTATTTGAAAAGGATGTAGTTATAAATGGCGTTGCTGTTGGAAGAGGAAAATTTAACGAAAACTCAAATACTGCTATTGGATTGGGGGCTTTAGAAAATAACGAAGCATATGCAAACACTGCAGTAGGTAGAGGAGCTTTGGCTTCAAATGTATCCAATGGTGGCAATACAGCACTGGGGTATATAGCATTAGTTAATAATGTTTCAGGCTCTGATAATGTAGCTGTCGGAAGTCAAGCTCTAGAAACTAATATTTCAGGCTCATCTAATACTGCAATTGGTAAGCGAGCAGATGTATCTTCTGACGGAATTTCAAATTCGGTAGCTATAGGAGCAAATGCTTTTGTAACAACTTCCAATACCATTCAGCTAGGTTCAGATGGCAGTGGTTCCTACCCTGCAATTACTAATGTGAACACTAGTGGAGTAATAAAAGCAGGATCAGTAACTTATCCTAATTCTCACAATAGCACATCTGGTCAGGTTTTAACTATGAGTGTAAGCGGACTAGCAAGTTGGGAGAATAATATTCAATATAAGCAAGTTGTTCTATCAAATAATACAAATGATCAGACTCCTGTTACGGTTGGAGGTTTGTCAATAAGAGTGAATAATAAAATTTTAGAAATTTCTAGAGTTACTAATAATGACCCTAACACAGTAGGAGTATATGCTACCGTATACAATGGAAATTCTGGTGCTTTTAATGCTAATCTAGATGGTTCTGGAGGACCAGTCACACCAAAATTTGGAACAACAATTGCCAGCGCTAATGTGGGAACTTGGTCTAGTCTGTTAGATGATGCTAACGGTGTAAAGCAGGAAATTGGTACTTATTACTTTAAACTTGAAGCAGACTTAAGTGTTTATAATAGCGCAAAGACTTACAAACTTACTGTGCTAACAGACGGTTGGGGAAAAGTTATTATGAGATTAATTTATTATCCAGAATAGTTGTAACTTATTTGTAAATAATTTCAGGTCATTCCTATCTTCTTTTTCATTAAAATGAGTAATGATTATAGCAGTAACCACAAAAAAGGTTCAACAATAAGTTGAACCTTTTTTTGTAATATGAGTATTTATCTCACCCTAATTATTTCTTTAACTGCTTGTTCATAATTCCTGATACTTTTTGCTTTTTTAATCATTTTGTGTACTTTGTGCGGGTTGTCAAAAATAACGGAGAAGTATTCCCATAAATGATGCATTTTTAATAATATATGTGTCGCGCCCGAAAGTGATTCACTATATCCGGCATATAAAGTCTCGTGGAATTGAGCAAATAATTCCATTTTGTTTTTGGGGTATTCTAAAGTGTCGTTTTTAATCATACTTGGTAGGAACGGATCAGCAATCAAACCACGTCCAATCATCCAGTGATCTATTGCAGGAAAACGGTCTTGCATTTCTTTAAATTTCGCTACACTTGTGATGTCTCCGTTGTAATACAGTTTTACTTTGCTTTGATCTACGCAAGCTTGAAAGGCGTCTAAGTGAACGCCACCTTTGTATAATTGTTTTCCAAGTCGGGCATGAACAGCTACGTTTTTTACGTCGTACTTTTCTAAAATTGGTAGTACATTTAAAATTTCCTCTGTTGTATCGTATCCTAGTCTCATTTTCATCGACACAATAATGTCCGATTCATTTTTTACTTTATGTAAAATCTGCTCGATTTTTTCAGTATTACTGATGAGTCCTGAGCCCATTCCACATTTGGTAACCATAGGGTAGGGACAACCTAAATTCCAGTTTAACTCCTTGTATCCTAATTCTTGTACATATTTAGAAACAAATAAAAATTCATCGGCATCATTCGTTATAATTTGCGGAATTACTTCTAAAGTGTTATTATTTTCCGGTAATAAATCACGCTGGTAGGACGACTTGATTACTAATTTTCCATTTAATCGAATGTAAGGTGCGTAAAAAGTGTCAATTCCGCCAAAAATTTTATTTTGTGCATTTCTAAAACGGTAATCGGTAAAGCCTTGTAAAGGGGAAGAGAGTAGGGTGTAGCTCATGAAAATTTAAATTAGGCAAATATAGTCAATGAAAACCATAAGTAGTACAAACAAAAAAAGACTTTCATAAGAAAGTCTTTTTTGATAAAATAAAAATGAGTTTTAAACTTTCCCTAAAGTATATAATTGTTCCATTGTTGGTGATAAGCTTCCTCCTGCTGGTTCAAGTGTTATACCAAAAGCTTCGGCATCGCCGGTATTGCTAACGGCAAACATGCGTTGCGTATTGCTATCAAACTTATCCAGTAAACCTATGCTTGTAGGTGTTAACGGATTTAGTTTTAAGGCCCAAACTTGATATACCATTCCTTTAGGAGGTTCTGGCAAGCCTGCGGCGTCAACGTAAACCACTTCCGTGTTTTTGTTCCAATATACTTTGGCAGATGAGGTAGGTGCGACAGCTTGTCCTCCTAGTTCAACTACAGTGTTATTTGTATCTCTAACAACAGCTAAAGTAGTTTCCGTTTGCTTTTTTGCTAATTCTAATAGATTAAGTTGTTGCTCAATCTTAGCTTTTTCAGCAGTTGCATTTACGACCTGAGTATTGGTTTGGTCTAATTGTGTGTATTGAAAACCAATACCTACTAATAGGAGCACAGCTGCAGCCCATCCCACATATTGTCCCCAATTTGTTTTAGGTTCAAGCGGAATTACTTTAGCATACTTAAGTTCTAATTTCTCTCTAATTTTTTCATAGTTTGATACAGAAAGGAATGGTGAAAAACTAGAAGACAACGAGACGATAGATTTCTCGATTGCTACTATTTCACTATTTATTTCTGGACTATCTTTTGCTTTTAGTGCAACTTCTTCATTTTCGGATTCCGATAATAATCCGTAAACATAAAGTTCTAAAATACCTGATTCTATATATTCTTTTGTTTCCATTATACGTTTAGATAATTTCTTAAATCATTTATACAATTACGATTATGCGTTTTTACAGTTCCTAAGGGAATAGCTAACTCGTCAGAGGCCTCTTGCTGAGTGTATCCTTTAAAAAACAATAAATCAATAATTTGTATACATTTAGGTTTTAGTCTTTTTACAAAGTCTTGCAACCCTATAGTGTCTACTTTGTCAACGAGTTTGTTGGAGTCGTCAAATAGATTTACGAAATTATCTGAAGATAGGTTTTTTTGACTGTTATTAAAGTTTTTAGAACGTAATTTGTCTATTGATGTATTTCTTGCAATGTTTAGAATCCAAGTATAAAAACGACCTTTACTTTCGTTATAAGAATCAATATTTTTCCATATTTTGACAAATACATCTTGAAGTACATCTTCTGCTTCTTCTCTATTTTTTACCAAAACATTTATTACTGAAAATAAACTTTTGGAGTACATGTCGTATAAATGAGTGAAAGCCCGCTCATCTTTCTTGTAAACTAATACTAATAATTCTTCTTGAGTCATATGATTTTTTTTTCTAGCTGTAAACACATCATTTGTTGTATAAAACTTGCTAAAATTAGTCATTATACATTACATATTTATTGCTTGCGAGGAATTAAATGTTTTTTATTTGTTTCAAACAACTTTTTTAAGGTGATTATTTTAAAAAATAAAATACTTTTTTTAAATCCAATACTTAAAAAGTATCGTAAATAAGTAAAAGGTTAATTATTTGAACGCGAAATTACCTTTGAATAAAAAGTACATAAACTTATTGGATTAGCAAATCAAAATAGCTGTTTATTATCGCATATCTTATGGAAAAGACACACATTTTTGTTCGCAAAGGGGATTTTGTGATAATAAAATGTGTTGTTTTCCAAATGAAAGAAAACTATTTGTTACAAATTAATTGATTAGAAGTAGTAGTAATGTCAAGCCCTTTTTTTGCTTAACTGCTAGTTTAAAATAGAATATCTAATTAATAAACGATTGTTTGTTTTGTTAGTTAAGCCTAACGTTCTCCTACTGGACGTTGGGCTTTTTTTGTGCCTTATCATAGTAAAATAGTTGTTGCACATTCGTATTTTATTTATCTTTTGATTATTTTTGACAATGTACAATAGTAAATTTGCTACTTTAATTTTAGTACTTAGTTTTTGACAAGCAGGTCATTTTAAAATTAAACTAAAAAAATATAAAAAATGGGCAAAGAAAATATTTATCAATTTAAAGTAGCTGATTTAATAGGAAACGAATTTGATTTTTCCAGTTTAAAAGGCAAGAAGGTGATGATCGTAAATACAGCTTCTAAATGTGGTTTGACACCTCAGTATAAAGATTTAGAACTTTTATTTGACCAATATAAAGATTCTAACTTTGTAGTGGTTGGTTTTCCAGCTAATAACTTCGGTGCGCAAGAACCGGCAACAAATAGTGAAATTGCTACTTTTTGTCGCTTCAATTATGGAGTAACTTTTCCTATGATGGCAAAAGTATCTGTAAAAGGAGACGATATGTGTGCCATTTATCAATTTTTAACTCAAAAATCCAGAAATGGATTCCAAGATTCTGAAGTAGAATGGAACTTCCAAAAATATTTAATTAATCAAAACGGAGAACTTGAAAAAGTGATTAAACCGCAGACTTCACCCACTGACTCATCAATTACTAATTGGATTATGGAATTATAATTTTTTGAACTTATTGAAATAGAATAGGCTTTCCCACTTCGTAAAGTCTATTCTGTTTACTCTAAAATTAACTGCACAAAGACGGAATGCAGCCAACGATCGAATTTAAAAGCAGATTCTTTAATAATTCCGACAGTTTTGAAGCCGAATTTTGCATGAAAGTCAACACTGCTTTGGTTTTCTGAATCAATCACTCCAATCATGGTATGTAATCCTTGTTTTTTAGCAAGTTCAATTAATTCACCTAATAGCACCTTGCCAATTCCTTTTCCGTGAAAATCAGTGCTCACATAAACAGAATGCTCTACAGTAAATTTATTAGCTTCTTTGAATCTGAATTCACTGTACATTCCAAAACCGACAGCCACTCCATCTAACTCCGCAATAATTACGGGAAATCCTTTTTTTATTTTATCGGCAAGAATATCTTTTTGTACCTCATAGCTCCTTACATTGTAATCATATAATGCTGTTGAATGTAGAATGTTATAGTTTATGATGTCCAATATTAATTGCGTGTCTTCTATTTGATAAGGTCTAATTTTAATTTCCATGTGTAGCTTTTATTTTGCTTTCAAATTTAATAAAACTATTTAAGATTAAGGAAAAACCTTTACATCTTTGTATCTTTGTAACACAGAAAAAGATACCATGATTTACCCCAAAATACCCTTAGCACAAAGCATTATCGAAATTTGTGGCGCTAAAGGAATACACACTATAATTATTTCACCTGGTTCTAGAAATGCACCTCTAACGATAGGTTTTGCAAGCAATCCCGCTTTTAAAAGTTATAGTATTGCTGATGAGCGTTCAGCGGCTTTTTTTGCACTCGGAATTGCGCAACAAACTAAAAAACCAGTGGCACTAGTTTGTACCTCGGGATCAGCTTTATTAAATTATTATCCTGCGTTTGCGGAAGCTTTTTACAGTCAAATTCCTTTAATTGTAATTTCGGCAGATAGGCCTCAAAATAAAATTGATATCGGTGATGGACAAACGATCCGCCAAGAAAATGTTTTTGCCAATCATTCCTTGTACAATGCCAATCTAAATGAAGAGGTGTCTCTCGAAAATGACATTAAAATAAATCAAGCTATTGATACTGCTTTATTTAAAAAAGGACCAGTGCATATTAATGCTCCTTTTGAAGAGCCTTTATACGAAAAGGTTACTGAATTGTCTGTACGAAGTAAAATAGATGCTTTCCAACCAGAAACAAAATCAATTTCTAAAGCTGAGGTAGAGGAATATGCTCGTATTTGGGATAATTCGTCAAAAAAAATGGTCCTCGTAGGAGTCGCTGATCCTAATACTTTAAAGTATGAGACCATAGAAGCTTTTGCAAATGATGCTTCAGTAGTTGTTTTAACGGAGACCACTTCAAACTTGCATCATCCTAGTTTTATTAACAATATAGATACGATAATTACGCCTTTTACAGCAACTGATTTCGAGAACTTTCGTCCGGAGATATTAATCACTTTTGGCGGCATGATTGTTTCTAAACGAATAAAAGCTTTTTTAAGAAAGTACAAGCCGGAACACCATTGGCATATTGATTCGTTGCGTGCTTATGATACTTTTAGTGCACTAACAAAGCATTTTGAGGTAGAACCAAATTTATTTTTTGATGCGTTTTTACCGTTAACAAGCAACGTAAATAGCGCTTATTTTAGTGACTTAGATGCAGTAAAATTTATTAGAAAAGAAAAGGGTGAAACATATTTGTCTAAGATTCCTTTTTCGGATTTTGTGGTTTTTGATAAAGTTATCTCTAGTTTACCTAAAAACTCTCAATTTCAATTAAGTAATAGTTCTGCTATTCGCTATGCCCAATTAATCGAAATTGATCCTACAATTGAAGTGTTTTGTAATAGAGGTACTAGCGGTATCGATGGTAGCACTTCAACGGCTATTGGAGCAGCTGTAGCAAATAAAAAACTGACTGTTTTTATAACGGGAGATATAGGGTTTTTGTATGATAGTAACGCTTTGTGGAATAGTTATATTCCTAAAAATTTTAAAATTATATTAATAAATAACGGAGGAGGAGGTATATTTCGAATTTTACCTGGTCATGAAGAAACGCCTGTTTTTAATACCTATTTTGAAACGGCACATTGCTTAACAGCTGAACATTTAGCTGCGATGTATGGTTTAGATTATATTACAGCAAGTGATAGCAATAGTTTAACCCTAGGTTTAAAAAACATGTATGATCAAAATGACAAGCCAGTACTACTTGAAGTTTTTACTCCTACATTAAAAAATGATGCTATATTATTGCAGTTTTTTAAAGAACTTGTATAGTATCCTTTAGGTATAACACAAAAAAAGCGCCCGTTAAGGCGCTTTTTAATTGTTTACTATTATCGTATTGGTTTTGGAAAGACAGCTAAGCTAGGATGTCCTAGTTCGTCTACTGCTTGAACCGCAAAGAAAAAGTTATCTTTTGAGTAGGCAATTTCAGCTTTTGTTTCTTTAACAAAAATTGTTTTCTGCCATTGTGAATCAGCTGTACTTCTAATTAAAATTTGGTAACCAAAAGGTGCTTTTCCTTCCGGAGCTTCCCAGACTAAAGTAGAGAAATTAGTTAATTCTTTTACCTCAATTCCTACATTTTTAGGAGATCTTGGTGACCATGCTAAGTTTGTTAAACTAGCTAAATTAGCTGCGGTGGTTTTACGTAAATAATCAAAATCCATAAATTCTGGTAAATCTCCGTATTTCACTCCTTTTTCAGTTCGTAAATCTTGGTGCTGGTGATCGTAGTTTTCGTTCATTTCGCACATGCGGATAGCAGTAAATCCATTTTGACTAAAAGGAGTATGATCTCCTCCACGTAAAAAACGATCGTTTCTGTATACTAATTCTACTTCTAATTGCGGAACATATTGCTCAGTAGCAGTTTTGATGTAACGCGCTAATTGTCTCGATGGACTATCATTATCACTGTTGATAGCCTTACGCATCTTAGCTTCTTCTTCCGTTTCTAAGTAAGGAATCGTTTCGCTAAACACACGCACTTTAGTATTGTTGCTTAAACGTGTACCACTTGATAAACTGTTCCCAATCATGTCATTATTAAGCATAGCGGCAACATTCCATTTTTCAGCCTTAGCCATTTCTGCTAAATGTCGCGCTCCATATAATCCTTGTTCTTCGCCAGTTACAGCAACAAAAATAATAGTACAAGGATAAGATCGTTTACTCATTATTTTTGCTAGTTCCATCATTGCCGCTACACCTGATCCATCGTCATTTGCTCCTGGTGCATCTGCAGTCGTGTTCATCACATCAGTCACACGAGAATCTAAGTGACCACTTATTATAAATACACGATCATCACTAGGATCTGTTCCCTTTAAAGTAGCCATCACGTTACCTAATTGGCTATCCACAGCAATTCTTCTTCCATCTGCTTTTATAGTAAAATAATCTATTTTCGATGTCAATCGCCCGTTAGATTCTAAAGCATATTTATCAAATTCTGATTTAACCCAAGCTTGTGCAGCACCAATTCCACGTGTTTTACTTTTAGTATCGCTTAAAGTATGTCTGGTTCCAAACGACACTAATTTCACAACAGTTGACTCCAGACTATTGGCTTTTATTTCGCTAACCATTTTGTTGATCTCAGGGTCATTTTGTAAAGCTTGAGCATTTATTACTGGTGAAAAAAGCACCATCGGCAATAAGTAAAGGATTTTTTGTAGTCTCATTTTAAAAATTTAATTGTTTTTGGTAACTTCAAATTTAGTGAAAATTAAATAAATTATTGGAATTCTTTTAATGATATGATTTCATTCTAAATACTATTTTCAAAGTTCGTACCTTTGCGCTTTAGAAAATTAGAATAACATGATTGAAATAGGAAAATACAATACGCTTACCATACTTCGTGATACTAAAGTTGGTTTATTTTTGGGAACTCCCGAAACGGATCCAGAAGGAATTCACGATATCCTTTTACCTAACAAATATGTTCCAAATGAATTTGAAATAGGGGAAGAACTTATTGTTTTTGTTTATTTAGATCATGAAGAAAGACCGGTTGCTACTACACTAGAGCCCTACATCTTATTGAACGAATTTGCACTTTTACGTGTAAACTATGTTAATCAAGTAGGTGCTTTTATGGACTGGGGAATGGAAAAAGATATATTAGTTCCTTTTAAGGAGCAAGCTCGTCCGATGGAAAAAGGGAAACGTTATCTTGTTTACCTTTACATTGATGAAAAAACAAACCGTCTAGTTGCTTCAAGCAAAACGAATCAGTTTCTAAAAAATGATACTATTACAGTTGAAAAAGGAGAGGAAGTAGATTTAATTGTATCTCATATTACGGAACTTGGTATTAATGTAATAATCAATGAGCAGTTTAAGGGCTTATTATACAAAGACGAGGTTTATGATGATGCCATTCGTACAGGTGATCGTATGAGAGGCTATATTAAAAATGTGCGTCCTGATAACAAAATTGATGTTTCACTGCAAATTCAAGGTTATGAAAGTATAGAGCCTAATGCCGATAAGATTTTAGATGAGTTAAGAGCTAGTCGTGGATTTTTGAGACTTAACGACAATTCACATCCAGAGGATATCAAGACAGTCTTAAAGATGAGTAAGAAAACGTTCAAAAAAGCTATTGGGGCCTTGTATAGAGAAAAGCTAATTGAAATAAAAGACGATGGGATTTATCTTATCACAGAGCAGTAGTTTTACAAAAATAAAATAATGCAATCACATGAAAAGCTAATCATTTTTTGATTAGCTTTTTTTATGACCTAAAGGTTTTTACTACTCTTTTCCTCTTGTTGATTGCTAAACTCTGATTTTAGTACAATGTCCTTTATGATTGCATCGAGTTCATGACTTGAAGTTAAAATATTTTCGATCAAAAAATCTTTTTCAGCATCCGTAATGTCGCTATCCTTTAATAGTCCAGTTAGTGCCATTAATCGCGATAAAGGTGTTCTAACTGTGTGAGATTGCATCCATGTAATTTCTCGTAAGGTTTTGTTTTGTTCTTCTATTTTTTCAATATGTAAAATACGCTGTTTTATGCTGTCGTCGAGTCCTATAAAAAGTTGTGGAATTAGAAAACAGACTAAAAAACTTAAAAAAATTAAATTACCAAAAACAGCGAGTAATTCAGTTACTGTGAAGTCGTTATTATGAAATTGAACTAGTTCGAAATAATACAAAAGCACATATGCGCAAGAAAGAACAGTATTTATTATGGCTGGTAGATATTGATTTTTAAACGAATAAATTAATATGGCTACAACAGATGTAGCTAGTAGGTAAAGCGTGCTGTTGAGTCCTATATAATAAATCAAGACAAAACTTAATACATAAACGGTAGTAATAAATAATATTTTTCGATGCTTAATGTCAATGCCTTTTTTAAAACTAATGATCATAATCATGGTAATGCTTAACAGATCAATAAAAGCAACCGCATAATAACTAGATTGAATTGCCCAGATTAGGGACGGAATTAGAGCGATTAAACTTAACGGTAAAATAAATAACATGGTGTTAGTAAACATATCATCGCGCCAATAACTAAGATCTTTGTAAGAGTTGAAAGATGCGGTAGTATTGGTTTTAATTCGTGATGTATATTTTTGTAATATAACCATAAAAGACTACTTTTTGTTTTAACGTTTTGGTAATCAAAACGATATATAAGTAAATATAACAAATTAACAGTAGAAATCCTAAAGATAAAGTAGAGCAAATTTGAGAAATAACTTTTTCTTAATAATTACAGTTATTTTATGATTTATACTTCGATAATGTAATGTTGTTCTTATTGTATAAAGTCTGAAAAATGCACTATTTTTACGCTATAATAATTTAAACCCATAACAATGGATTGGATCACGGCAAAAGAATACGAAGATATTACTTATAAGAAATGCAATGGTGTTGCGAGAATAGCTTTTAATAGACCTAATGTACGCAATGCTTTTCGTCCTAAAACAACTGCAGAACTTTACAATGCATTCTATGATGCGCAAGAAGATACTTCAATAGGAGTTGTTTTATTGTCTGCTGAAGGTCCATCAACTAAAGATGGTGTCTATTCCTTTTGTAGTGGTGGCGATCAAAATGCACGCGGGCATCAAGGATATGTAGGTGATGATGGGCAACACCGTCTCAATATCTTGGAGGTGCAGCGTCTAATCCGTTTCATGCCTAAGGTAGTAATTGCAGTAGTTCCAGGTTGGGCTGTGGGCGGTGGTCATAGTTTGCATGTAGTTTGTGATATGACACTTGCAAGTAAAGAACATGCTATATTTAAACAAACTGATGCTGATGTAACTAGCTTTGATGGTGGATATGGATCAGCTTATTTAGCTAAAATGGTTGGGCAGAAAAAAGCTAGAGAGATTTTCTTCTTGGGACGTAATTATTCTGCTCAAGAAGCAATGGATATGGGAATGGTAAATGCCGTAATACCTCATGACGAATTAGAAGCGACGGCATACGAGTGGGCACAGGAAATATTAGGAAAATCGCCTATGGCTATCAAAATGCTGAAATTTGCCATGAACCTTACTGATGATGGAATGGTTGGACAGCAAGTTTTTGCTGGTGAAGCAACTCGTTTAGCGTACATGACTGAAGAAGCTAAGGAGGGAAGAAATGCTTTTCTAGAAAAACGTAAACCTAACTTTGAAAAAAAATGGTTACCATAAAACTTTTAAATTAATAAATTTTAAAAAATTTACATGGAGCATTTTACAAATGAAGTAATTGACATTAAGCAGCTGCCTCGATTTGAAACAGTAGGGTTGTCTAAGTTGAATCCTAATTATGGTAAGGTTATTGGATTCAATATTTTAATTACTTTTTTAATTCTTGGAGGTGGACTTGTTGCTTTATTATTTTTTAATAAAGATTTGCAAAATTATTGGCAACAGCTTTTAGTTCTTTATGTGATTTTAGTCGCCATAGTGGTATTTTTTTCAGCTGTGAGTTTAAAGAAAAAAGCTTTTGCTTTTAGAACCCATGATGTGATTTATCAGAGTGGTGTGCTGGCTACGAATACTATTGTAATTCCATATAATAGAGTTCAACATGTAGCTTTGCATGAAGGATTTGTTGCTAGATTTTTTGGTCTAGCCAAAGTAGAAATTTTTACGGCTGGCGGAAGTGCGAGTGATATTTCAATTCCGGGAATCGCTTTGGCGCAAGCCGAAGACATAAAACAATTACTAATGGGGAAAATTCAAAAGCAGCTGTAATGCAGGAACAATTTGGACAACCACAAAGGCAATCCTTAGTTGGTATTTTGATTATGTTTATCAATACTTTGCAAAAATGGTTGCGTGCTTTAGGGCCAGTTGTTCTGATTTATTTTTTTAGATTCAAAGACTTAAATAGAGCATATGTATTTTTAGGAGTTTTTGTTTTTTTAGTATCGATTGTGGTTGTTGCTTTTTTAAAATATAAAAATTTCACTTTTTATCTCGATAGCGATAATAAAGAGTTCGTGATCCAAGAGGGCGTTTTAAATAAAACAAAAACGATTATCCAATTGGATAGAATTCAACAAGTAAATATAAATCAGTCATTTATTCAAAGAATAGTTAATGTTTATGAGATTAATGTTGATACAGCGGGAAGTGCCGAAAAGGAAGGGCAAATAAAGGCAATCACACATTCTTTGGCACTAGCGTTAAAAGCACGACTTTTAGAAAAAGAAAATTATGAAGATGGTGAAAATAAAAGGATTTTAAATGCAGAAACAGTAGAAGAAAAGGAATCTGAGAACTCGTTTATTAAAATTAGTTTTTTGAGTTTACTTAAAGTTGGCATCACATCAAATTACGTAAAGACGTTTAGTTTAATTTTAGCTTTTTTTGTTACAATTTACGAAAACACTAAGAATGTATTGTCTGAATCAGATTTTGAAGCTCAGAATCAAAATATTGATAGTTATTTTGAAAAAAGCACAATGATAATACCACTTGTTTTGGTGACGTTGTGTTTGATTCTTATTATTAATTTGGTTCGCGTTATCTTTAAATATTTTGATTATACAGTAGTAAAGCAAAACAAATCGTTATTATTATCTTTTGGGTTGCTAAATACAAAAAGCACCATTATTAAGTCAGATAAAGTGCAGTTAGTTACCGTTACAAGTAATTATTTCCAAAAGAAAATGAATATTTTGGAACTCAAAATAAAACAAGCTACCAGTGGTGAAAAGCAAGAGAAGAAAGCGCTTATAGAAATACCAGGTTGTAACAATGAGGAAAAAGAGGCGATTTTATCCCTTTTGTATGATAAAATCCCGGACAAAGGATTGGCTTTACAGCCAAATTATAGAAAGTTAGTTTTTTCGATTTTTTTGATTATTATCTTGCCTTTTTCAGGTTATGTCGCTTTTGCAACTTACATTGAGCCACAATTTTTTCAATACTATATGGGAGCAGTTTGTTATGTGTTTTTTATAGGAATGATATTGATTTTTGGATTTAGAAACTACCGATTGTTTATTACGGATGGTTTTATAATTAAGCAAAGTGGTGCTTGGGATATTGATAGTACAATTGTTGAAACCGGCAAAATACAAGCCATTACGACCTCGCAATTGTTTTGGCACAAAAAAGCGGATATTGGTTCGGTTACTATTCATACTGCAGGCGGAAACCTTTCTTTTCAATTGGGAAATTTCTCGATCATTAAAGACTATGTTAATCGATGGCTGTATAAAATAGAGGTATCTAATAGCAATTGGATGTAATTTCTTAAAGAGAATATAGGAAAGAATAATGTGCCGCGAGCTGTAGTTAAAAATTGAAAAGAATAATAAATAAAATAAAATAAATAAAATGAAACATTGGATTGAAGCCGCACGATTGCGCACTTTACCATTATCTGTATCTGGAATTATTGTCGGTAGTATTTATGCATTAGCGCACCCTACTGACGAAATATTGACACCTACTGATGTTTTTAACTGGAATATTTTTGGTTTTGCTATATTAACTACTCTTGGTTTACAGATACTTTCCAACTTTGCAAATGATTACGGTGACGGAATAAAAGGAACTGACAATGAAGATAGAGTAGGTCCTAAACGGGCGATTCAAAGTGGAGTTATCACTCCCGCTGCTATGAAAAAAGCAATAATTATAACGTCATTTTTAACTTTATGTTCTGCAATGGCGTTAATATATTATGCTTTTACGGATACTAATTTGTTTTATTCTTTGTTTTATCTTGTCTTAGGAATTTTAGCAATTTTCTCTGCAATTCGATATACAGTAGGTAACACAGCCTACGGCTATCGTGGTTTTGGAGATTTATTTGTTTTTGTCTTCTTTGGTTTAGTAAGTACCTTAGGTGTCAATTTCTTGTATTCTAAACAAATAGATGCTTTATTATTGTTACCAGCCATATCCATAGGTTTATTGAGTGTAGGTGTTTTAAACCTTAATAATATGAGGGATGAAGCGTCAGATAAAAAAGTAGGTAAGAACACTATCGTTGTAAAAATAGGAGGAGCAAAGGCAAAAAAATACCACTACTTTCTAATAATTAGTGCGATGGTATTAGTGGTACTGTTTTCAATTTTAAGCAATTATAGATTCGATCAATACTTGTATTTAATTGCATTTGTGCCTTTAGTTAAGCATTTACTAACAGTGTATAAAAATCAAGACTCTAGAGCATTGGATCCTGAATTAAAGAAACTAGCCCTAAGCACTTTTTTTCTAAGTATTCTGCTTTCAATTTGCATGGTATCATTAGTTGCTGACTTGTTTGTCAACGTGTTTTTAGGCGGTAGGTAATAGAGTAAAACAAATAATATAATTTAAATATAAAACTATAAAAATGAAAATAACTTTTTACGGACACGCATCCCTTGGAATTGAAGTAGCTGGAAAACACATTTTAGTAGACCCATTTATTTCAGGAAACCCATTAGCGGCTCATATTGATATCAATAATTTGCAGGCCGATTATATATTGTTGACACATGCTCACGGAGATCATGTATTAGACGTCGAGGCTATTGCTGAGCGCACTAAAGCAACTATTGTTTCTAATGCTGAAATTGCTACCTATTACAGCAATAAAGGCTTAAACGCGCACCCTATGAATCATGGCGGAAGTTGGACTTTCGATTTCGGAAAAGTAAAATATGTAAATGCCATTCACTCTAGTTCGTTTCCTGATGGGACTAACGGCGGTAATCCTGGTGGATTCGTAATCGAAGGTGAGCATAAAAACATATACATAGCTGGCGATACTGCTTTAACAATGGATATGAAGCTTATTCCAATGCGCACCAAATTAGATTTGGCTATTTTCCCAATTGGAAATAATTTTACAATGGACGTTGAGGATGCAATTATTGCAGCTGAATTTGTACAATGCGACAAAATATTGGGTTACCATTATGATACCTTTGGTTACATAAAAATCGATCATAAACAAGCCATACAGCAGTTTTTTGATAAAGGAAAAGATTTAATGCTACTAGAGATAGGAGAAAGCATCGAATTGTAATCTTTCTTGGAGCTTTTTCCTGCTATCCATTACAATATTCAGTACCTCCCTTTAAAAATCGGGAGGTACTGAATGATTTTCATTTCTATCAGGGCTAAAAAAAATCGATTACTAATACAAGATTACCTAAGTGAAAAAAATAATTGCAATACTATTCGTTAGTTTTTCTAGCTCCGTTGCTTTTGCACAGCAGGACGGTTTTTGGGACAAAGAAAGAGCTACTACAAAAGAAATTGTTGTTTCAGCTAGAGACCGTATTGTCATCAAAACAGATGATTTTCCTGTAGGAACAACGGAACTAATTTATAGAATTACTTTGCTAGATGGTAATCAGCAATTGGCTAGTAGCCTTGTCTCAGTTTTAAAAGCCATTCCTGATCCTACGGGTATCAGTCAAGGTTCAGCAGGAGCTGTCTTTTTACTGTCAAAAGTATCGGGAGATGATAAATCAAAGTATGCTATCTTTTCTTCTAATGATTTTGCTACAGCTTACCAAAAATCGGGCAAAACCTATGATGCTTGCTTTGTTCAAGACGAACCTATTACCAAAGACGCAAAACGTTTGTCTATCGATAAATCGACTTGCATTAAAACAAATACTACTAATTTATGGTTTGGTTTCGAAAGTAAAAACTGGATTATGAAACAAAAAATCGTGCTCGAAGTAGTTCCGTGGGTAGATAAAAAATTAGCTAGAGGCTGGTCTACTGAGAATAGAAAATTCATTATTGATCAGTGCAAAACCTCTGCGATAGCACGAAGCATGCCTAACTCCGATGATTTTTGCATTTGCTTACAGCAAAAAATTCAGGAAAAGTTTACCTTTCAAGAGTTTCAGAAACTGCTGCCAATGGAGCAAACTAAAGTCTATAAAGACTTTGGAGCAAGTTGTGTTGTTGAAACTAATGTTGCTAAAGTAGTTACCACTGATATGAGATTGGTAGCAAATAAAGCAATACAAAAAAAGGATTACGCTACTGCAATCAAACAGTATACTTTGCTTGTTGCACAACCTAAAGCTACTGCTTTGGACTATAACGGACTTGGTTATAGTTATTTGATAACCAAGCAATATGGCAAAGCTATTAAAGTACTGGAAGCAGGCGAAAAATTAGATGCTACAGAGTTATTACTGCAATTAAACTTAGCTCATGCCTATTTGATAAATGGAGATTATAGAAGAGCAAAAGAAATTTATAAAGAATACCAAAACCAGAATGTAACGGATAGTACAAGTTGGAAGCAAAAAATTAAAGATGATTTTGTTATCTTTAAAAAATCAGGTTTACCAACAACAGATTTTGATCGCATTTTAAAGTTGTTAGACTGATAACAACAAAATTAATACCACCTGACAGGTAAATAAAAAAAAACAAAAATGAAAACTACAATCACAATTACACGCTATTTTGGATTGTTTATACTCTTAATTGGAATACTTCTTAACCTCAAAATGTATTTTCTAGACGAGCCAGGCACTCTTGTCTATCTGCTGTTGTGCTTTTTCGGAATAATCCTTTTTGGTTTATCATACCTCATGAAAATAAGCAAGTAGAAAAGCATCATAGTTAAATTAGGTACTCATGTAAGGAAGTCTATATTTTATCCTTTGCATAAAAAAATATAACAGCAATTTCAAAAATAATGAAAGCTACGTATCATAAATATATTCTTGACTTCAAACGACCATCAGGAACCTCTCGAGGTGTGATGACACAGAAAGAAACTTGGTTTATTGTTCTGGAAGACAATGAAAAAAAAGGAATAGGGGAGTGCGGAATCCTAAGAGGTTTAAGCGCTGATGATAGACCAGATTATGAGCAAAAGTTGCAGTGGACTTGTGCTAATATCCATTTAGGGGTAGAGGCGCTTTGGGATGCCTTAATTGAATTTCCATCGATACAATTTGGAGTCGAAATGGCCTTTCAATCTTTACGAAGTGAAACTCCTTTTTTACTCTTTCCCTCGGCCTTTACAAAGGAGGAAAAATCGATACCTATTAATGGTTTAATTTGGATGGGTGAACCGGTTTTTATGAAGCAACAAATTGAAGAAAAATTAGCCGAAGGTTTTAGCTGTGTGAAGCTAAAAATAGGAGCTATTGATTTTGAAAAAGAACTAGATTTGTTGCGATTTATTAGAGCTAATTTTGATGAAAATCAAATCGAAATTAGGGTTGATGCTAACGGTGCATTTGGGTTAAATGATGCTTTAGGTAAATTAACACAACTATCTGAATTTAAACTACATAGTATAGAGCAGCCTATTCAAAAAAACAACACTGACAGGATGGCAGAGTTATGTAAAACAGCTCCTTTTCCTATTGCTTTAGATGAAGAGCTTATTGGTGTGTATAGCATGGATGAAAAAGAGGCTTTACTTCTAAAAACGAAGCCACAATATATCATTCTAAAACCAAGCTTTGTGGGTGGTTTTAAGGGAACGCAACAATGGATTTCATTGGCTGAAAAGCATAATATAGGTTGGTGGATTACCTCGGCTTTAGAGAGTAATATAGGACTAAATGCTATCGCACAATGGACCTTTTTACAGCAGAATTTAATGCCTCAGGGATTAGGAACTGGGGCGCTTTATACGAATAATTTTGACTGTCCTCTCGTTGTTTCTGAAGGACAATTATGGTATAAAAATGATAAAGAGTGGCAGTTTAATTTTCACAGTATATAGCACTTTTTGGAGTGATTTTCGAATCAGATTTAGACATAAAAACCGACTATTTACTAGCCGGTTTTTTTTTAATACTAATTTGTAAACTCTAATTCTTTACTTCATTTTTTGAGCAAACTTCCCAATGGTCATTCCTTGTACTAAGATTGAGAAGCAAACAATAACATAAGTAATCGTTACCCAAATGTCTTTATTGTATTCTGGATTGATTGACAGCGCTAATGCAATTGAGATTCCGCCTCTTAATCCGCCCCAAGTCAATATTAAAATTGTTTTCTGGTTGATTCGTTCTTTCAAACGTACAGCGATTGATGGAATATAAACAGAGATATATCGCGTAACTAATGTGATTAACAGGATGATGATAGCAGCAAATACAACCTTTTGATTGGTTTGAATGATTAGAAGCTCTAAACCAATTAATACAAACAAAAGCGCGTTTAAGATTTCGTCGATTAATTCCCAAAATTTATCTACATATTCAGCAGTTACATCAGACATTCCTAAACTTTTGCCATGATTTCCCGTAATTAGGCCAGCAACAACCATGGCTAGTGGTCCAGAAACATGCGTGTAGTGAGCAAATGTGTAGCCGCCCATTACTATTGCTAGCGTAATCAAAACTTCTACTTGGTAATTGTCGATACTCGCAATTAGTTTGTAGCCTATGTAGCCTATTAATGCCCCTAGAACTAATCCGCCAATTGCTTCTTGTCCAAATAAGAGTAGGATACTATTTATATTAATTTCGGTTCCAGGTTTTGCTAATTTTAAAATAGTAATGAAAACAACTACTGCAACTCCATCATTAAACAAGGATTCACCCGCGATTTTAGTCTCTAAAGATTTAGATACTCCCGCACTTTTTAAAATACTTAAAACTGCAATTGGGTCTGTAGGAGAGATTAAAGCACCAAAAAGCATAGCATGAATTAACTGTACTTCTATTCCCATGAAATTCAATAAATAAAAAGAGGCAAATCCAATTATAAACGTACTGATTAATACGCTTATGGTTGAAAATAACAGAATACTTAATTTCTCATTATTTAAATCTTTGAATTTGATGTGTATTGCTCCTGCAAAAAGCATGAAACTCAGCAAGCTCTCCAGCAGTAACTCACTAAAATTGATACTTTCCATTTTTATGGCGACATCTTCCTTAAAAGAGGGAAAATAGTAGCCTATGATCAAAATAAAGAAAGAGAATATCAATGACACTAACATTAAACCTATCGCATTAGGTAGTTTCAACACTCTAAAATTAATATAGGCGAATCCAGCAGAAAGAACGATGAGTATGGAGAAAAGATGAAATAAGTCCATAATTATTTTTTAATATTAATGTTAAAGTCAGGAGCCTCAACTAATTGAAAAGTTGCTGATGCCATTTTAACTTCTCCCTTTGTTGCCTCTATTGCTGTTAGAATTTTAGTAAATAATTCTGTCTTTGTGAAACGTCTTTTTTTGTAGCCTACAACATAGCGCAGTGTATATTCGGCCCAGTTATCATTGGCAATTAGAGAAACCATTGGTTCTGTTTGAGCATCTTCTAGTCGGTATTTGTTTTGCAAGGAATGCCACTTTTCTTTTGATTGAACACTTAATTCCCCAGCAACTTCTGTTCCAGCCTGTAAGATAATTTGTTTTGCGAGGTCGTAGTTACTTCCGTATTGTATGGGGATTTTTATTTCGTCCCATAAAAAAGGAAAGTCGCCCGAATAGTTAAAGACGGGTTCTTTAAAAACGTAACTATTGGCAATCAGAACGATTCGTCCATTGTATAAGTCACCATCAACCCATTGTCCAGTTTCCATTATAGTCGTTCGCAATACGCCAATATCCATTACATCTCCTTTGACACCTCCCAACTGTACCCGGTCACCGGTGTCATAAAAGTCACCAAACATAATAGCTAACCATCCGGCAAAGGAGGCTATAACTTCTTGAAGAGCAAACGCAATTCCCGCTCCTGCTACCCCAAAGGCAACGGTTAAATTTCCGAGTTTGGAACTAAAAATGATTGTTAAAAGCAATATCGACAATACATAACCAACAAAAACACTGAATTTATTAGCCTTATAACGGTTTTCATTGTCTTTAATTTTAGAAAATATGTTTTTCTGAATTACTTTTAAAATCATCCAAATTACGGCAACACCAATAAAAAAAGTTACGATTTTACCGACGGTGGGATTGTACAGGTATGCGGTTATTTCTTCTTCCATTATGTAGGAGTTAAAGTGAACACTTCTATGTAATAATTATAAATTAATCAAAACATATTAATCTTAAACGTGTGATCGTTCTAATTACACATTATAAAATCGTTATAAAAATAGCTAATTTCACTTGATTAATGATCTTGAATTACTCCTAAGTAAGATGAATATAACTAATTTAAATATATGTAAACTCTTTTCAAATTGCAAAAGCGAGTTAAGTAGACTGATAGATATATAAAAAAGCTATCAGAACGTTTAAAAATAGAACCATTGAGCTATCAATTTAAGATTACAACCAAATTATGGTATAGCCACTTGCAAATACTAGATTGCAAGGTTAAAACTGGCGTTTAATCTCTTTGAATGAAATAAAGATGTAGTTAACTTATCCCTACATAATTAAACGAACACCACCAAGCTCAGAAACACGATAAGAGAAACGATCTCCCGGAGACCCAATAAACATAAAGTTTTTAGGGATATTCCATTTTATAGATAATTCGTCAATAATTGCGGGCCCAAAAACACCTTCTAGTTCAATAAACTCGATATCAATTTCCGGATAAGCTCTATCTAATACTTTTAAGTCAGAGATTAAAAGATCGTTATTTTCATTGTCTTTATTGATATTAACAATTTTAAGCTTTTTCGTAGATTCGTTATTTTCAACATATTGCATTACCTTATTGATGATAGCAACATCATCCCCTTTGGTGAAAAACACAAATTCTTGTGATTGAATTTTAATATTCATTTTTGATAAATAACGGTTACTTGTTATAACCATTCTGCGAAGCGGTTTGTAAAAATACTCTAGTGCTTCAATTAAAAGACGAATAATCAAAGAGCGATTTAGCATGATAGCAACAAATCCAAATGCAGGAACTAAATATTGTAAGAAGGTATAAAAGGAATTAATATTTAACTCCATATTTCCTATGAATGCGGTTATGATTAAGGCAACAGCAATAACTACTGAAATTCCACGTGCTTTTTCTGGTCTTGGTAGTTTTTTTCTTTTAAATTTTAATAAAAGATTTCCAACTCCAAACAGTCCCATCACCGCTAAAAATGAAAAAGTATATACACCTGCTAGTGCCACAATTTCTCCTTTGGTAACTAATAAAACGGAGATGCATAAAACTAAAAAGCTGATGATAATGCGGTAATTGGAACCTCGTTTATTTTGTTTTAAAAAGTAGTTGGGTAAAATTCTATCTAAGGTCATACGACTTAATAATCCAGAAACTCCCACAAAGGAAGTCAAAACTGCTCCACAAAGAACTAAGACAGCATCAATAGAAATCAAGTAAGCGAGCCATGATCCTCCTGTTGTCTCTCCTAAATAGGCAAGTAATGATTCTTGATGTTCTCCAACTTGTGCTAATGGAATAATGCAAATAAGTAATAATGCAATGGCAGGATTGAAAAAACTAACAATTGCCCACATATTACGTAGCGTTTTTGGAAACACTCCTTGCTGTTGTTCTTCAACAAAGTTAGCCGAACTTTCAAAACCGGATATCCCTAACATAGCAGCCGAAAATCCTAGAAACAAAGCGTTCATTATGGTTCCTGAAGTGATGGGAAGATTCCAGTTTAGATTGAAAACGTCCAAACCATTCATGAAAATGAACCAAACTGAAGTTGCAACCAATAACGTCAGGGTTGTTAAATGCGTAATAAAAATAACAACGGCAACTATAGCAGATTCGCCAATACCAACAATTGCTAATCCGGTAAAAATTAGTAATATGATAATTGTAGCAATAGGGATATTAATTCCGGGTGCAATGTTATGCAAGTAATGCATTCCTTCTGAAGCTGATATTACTGCAGTCGCCATATAGGAGAGGACGGTTAAAGTAGCTGCAATTGAAGCAAGCCTTTTGGAAGATGTGTTTAACAGTACATTATAAGCTCCACCATTTAAAGGCAGTGCTCCAACAACTTCACCGTATATTTTTCTAAACAAAAATAAAACAACACCTACAAATAATAATGAAATCCATGCATATTGACCAGCATACATGATTGTAAGTGCTGAAACGTAAAGGCAAGAGGAACTTATATCATTTCCGCAAATTGCAGTTGCTTGTAATTCGTTTAATTTTTTATGGAGTACTTGTTTCATTATCCTTTTTATTATTGATTATAAGAATGGTTGCAAGATAATGATTTGAAATAAAAAGCCCAATATTATAGTAAATCCTTTTAAATAAGTTTTTAGAAATATTTATTCAGATTAAATTTACAAACAAAAATAAAGTTAATTATAAAATAAGTATCGAGTCAACTAATTGGTAAATAATTACTTAGGTATTTATTTGAGTATCGTACCTGTGATACTACTTGTAGTATAGTTGGAATACAGTCTAATTTATAATTCCTTTGTAAACCTACAAATTGTTTAAATTAACTATTATAGATAAGAATTTTAAAGGAATAAAAGCTGAAGTACAAAATTCAAAATTTTAAATTTCAGGACTAATATTATTTATCTCTATAATTTCGTAGGGAAAGCAATGCCTTTTCTTGAATTTTGTTTTGCATATATCCTGTCCACCCAAATAGGAATCCTCTAAAGCCAAACGCTTGTTTAGCCCATTTCCATATATCAAAGGAGTCAGTTTGCTTGATAATAAGACCGTCCTTAAAATGAAATTGAGAGTAGATCTCATTGATAACTTTTCTACCTGTTTTACTAAAAGTGTAGGTTGCAATCCAACGAGCAGATCCTATGTAGTCATCGGCTGTTATGTCGGAATAAACGATATTCAATTTATCCTTGCTATTGGCAAATAACATTTTCCACATCTTAGTAACATCATTTCCAATTAATAATCCAAAAGCCGGATCTCGAAATCGAACATTAGGAGCGTATAATTCTCTTATTTTATTTGAGTCGCACGTACTTATAGCGGTGTAAAATTCTACTATTTTTTTTTCGTTTATGGTCATTAGAGTTAGATTTATCGTAGTAAAAGTAGTATTTATATTCTGGTAATTTTGCATTAGCATTACTATTTTATTGCTTTACAATTTTGTCAGTTGTACTTAACTTTTACACACGTGATTAAACAATTGAAGAAAACCATACTATGCTTGACTATCTTTTTAAATAGTCACACACAGTATGGCTGGTTTGTAAAGGATTTATTTAACCCTTTTAAGTATTAGTTCATTTTCTGAATCAGATGTAGTCTTTCGAAGATCACCTCTGATTTAGTTTCACCTTAACTATTTTATAATCGTCTTCCTTGGATAATTCTCAATATTACAGCAATTAATGCTATTACTAATAAGATATGAATAATTCCTCCTGCACTGTATGCGAAGAATCCAATTGCCCAAAAAATGATTAAAATAACTGCTATTGTATAAAGTAAATTGCTCATAATTATTGTTTTTAAGTTAGTTAATAGATTTTTTATTTAATATTAATTCAATGATAATCCAACGTAGACATTAAATACACTATTTTTAGCATCAGTGTAAGTGTTTCCATTTGATTGTTCTTTTTCGATTTTAGTTAATCCGTAATTGTAACGGACTCCAAAGCTTAAAACTTCAAAATCAAGTCCAACACCAGCAGCTAAACCAGCATCAAATCTTTGAAAATCGTTAGTATCTAATGTTGATTGTGAACTCCCAAGATTAGAATCATTAGTCGTTTTTCCACTAACCATGTAAGCCGCATAAGGACCAGCATGAATATTAAAATTTTCAGTTAAATTAATAACTGCTAATACCGGTACCTCTACATAATTTATATTAAATTTCGCAACACCATTTACTCCTAAAGTGTTGTATGTCAATTCAGCACCTTTAGTTGTGTAGTAGATCTCTGGTTGAATAGCAAATGACTTCGTGATTGGTAGTTTTGCATACAAACCTGCATTAAATCCTGTCAATACGTTTTGGTCATCTACATCATCGGTATACAGATTTGAAAAATTGATACCTCCTTTAAAACCTATGGTTGCAGGGATCGATTTACCGTCTTGTGCATATGTGTTTGTGAATCCTATGCAGCTAAGAAAAAGGCTTGCTAGTAAAAATTTGCTTGTGTTTTTCATTTTGTTTGTTTTTTTGTTACTACTAATTTTATAATTCAAAGATCGGTAGGTTTTACTGCTGATGTGTTATATAACTTCCTTCAAAAGTTATATTATTTACCTTTTTGTATAACTATTGTTGTTTTTTTTAGGATTCAAGTTACTATACTATTTGTCTTCGCTTTTAAATTCAGCGTTAAACTGCTCAAATGAGTATTCAAATTGTTGAAGATCATTGCTAAAATCTTTTTTGAAAACATTCCAGTTCTTAGTCGTTTTCTTAGTATAAGAATCAAGATTGGTCTTCAAGGCTTGATTTTTATCTTCGATTAATTCTATTTTTTTTAAGTAAACCGAATCAGTCTTCTTCTTACTATTTTTTAATTTAATTTTCAGTTCAGCAATTCGCACGTCATTATTCTTTATTACACTATCTGTCTTTACCTTAAACTGCTCCCATTCCTTTTGTTGCAGTGTACTTTTTATCAATACAGATGTTCCTTTGTCTTTGGTTACAAGTTCAGTAGATTTTTGATCAGCGGTATCTTTACATGATACAAATAGAGTCGAAGCTAAGATTGTAATGAATACTAAAGTGTACGTTGTTTTTCTCATTTATTTTTATTTTTGAATTGTAATAAATAGGTAAGAAACAGTTGATGGCTATTTATTTTTTTTGCTTTCGTTTGCTTCTTGTTTTGCTTTTTCTAATTCTTCTTTTTTCTTTTGTTCTTCTTTTTCTTTTTTCTTAAAATAGCCTCTTAGTAAAAAGTTGTGCTTGGCAGCTTCCATATTTTCGTTCAAGCCTTTGGTACTTTTTTGTAAATTTGTCATTGTTTTGTCTAAACTATTGGCCATTTTTTCATCTGTCATTAATCTAGATATAGTACCCTTACCATTATTCATGTCATAAGTAAATTGTGCTAACTCTTGCGTAATTACACTTGCATTTTCCATTGTGACTTGAGCACTTCTCATGATGTCATCCATTTCAATGGCGGCTACAGAACCTATTCGGCCATTTTCAGAAATCATTTTTTGAGAGTGTGTTCCTGGAGAGATAGTGAGTACTTTATCCCCCATTAATCCATCTGATCCTATGCTGGCTTTTGCGTCTATTTTAATAAATTTTTGAACTTCTTTCTCAATTGTCATACTAACAACTACAGTGGAGTCGGAGACTAGCTGGATTTCATCTACGGTACCAATATTAATACCTGAAAAACGAATGTTATTACCTACACTAAGTCCACTAACATTTTTGAAGTATGCATGGATACGAAAGGTCGATCCAAAAAGATTTTTTTGTTTTCCAATAAAGAATATTGTGGCAGCAAAAACCACTATTGCTCCTATAACGAATATTCCTAATTTCCAGATATGAGTTGATTGTTTGATCATAACGTTTTACTTTTTAGTATTATATTATATAAAGAAGGAGCTTATCCATTCATCACTACTGTTTTCTAATTCGGAATAAGTGCCCTCAGCATAGATTATTCCATCTCTTATTATCATAATACGATCAGCAGTCATTTTAGCACAAGCCATATCGTGCGTGATAATTATTGAAGAGGTTTTTCGCTCTTTCTGAATGCGAAGTATTAATTCGCTTATTTCTTTGGAGGTAATTGTGTCAAGACCTGTTGTAGGCTCATCGTACAAAATTATTTCAGGTTTTAATATTAAAGTTCTAGCTAAGCCAATTCTTTTTCTCATCCCACCTGATAATTCCGAAGGCATTTTGTCAATGGCTTCCTCTAAACCCACACTGTCCAAAACTTCTCTGATTTCTTGATCAATTTCGCTTTCGCTGAGTGTTTTAAAATGCCTGCGCAGCGTAAAGTCTAAATTCTCGCGAACCGTCATAGAGTCATATAAAGCCGCATTTTGAAATAAGAAGCCAACCTTAATCCTAATTTTATTTAAATCGTCTGTATCTAAATTAGTAATGTCTTGACCCAGTATTTTAATTTCTCCTTTATCAGCTTGAATTAATCCTACGATACATTTAATAGTGATTGATTTTCCTGTTCCAGATTTACCTAAAATCACTAAGTCTTCACCTTTATTTAGACTTAAATTGATCCCTTTAAGGACGTGATTGTCTTTGCCAAAAGTTTTATGTAAATTTTTGATTTCAATGGCTGCGCTAGATTCAACCGTCACTTCTTCTGTTATTGCTTGTTCTTTCATCTTAAAATAATAAGTCGGTTAGTTGAACGGCTAGCATATCAATAATGAAAATACTTAGAGATGCACTCACTACTGCTGAGTTAGCAGCCAGACCCACACTCTCAGTTCCATTGCTTGCATTATAGCCTTTATAGCATCCTATAATTCCAATGAAAAATCCAAAAAATATTGTTTTAATAGTAGCAGGAAATACATCTGAAAAGGTCAGGATATGAAAAACTTTAGTGATGTATAAATACAAACTAGCATCTCCATGGATATTAAATCCAATATATCCACCGAAAATTCCAATTAAGTCTGCTAGAATGACAAGCAGCGGAATCATGAATGTGGTCGCTAAAACACGAGTAACCACTAAGTATTTGAAGGGATTTATCGCCGCTACTTCCATAGCGTCTATTTGCTCAGTAACTTTCATAGAACCTAGTTCTGCACCAATTCCTGATGCGATTTTTCCCGCACAAATTAATGCTGTTATAACAGGTGCTATTTCGCGTATGAGTGACAGGGCAACCATACTCGGTAACCAAGATTCAGCACCAAAATTAGCTAGGGTAGGTCTGGATTGTAACGTCAGCACTAGTCCCATTATAAATCCTGTTATGGCAACTAGAGGGATTGATTTATAGCCTATTTTGTAACTTTGTTTAAGAAATTCTTTGAACTCGTAGGGAGGAGAGAAAACTTCTTTAAAAAACCGAGTAATAAAAAGCGTTAAATGTCCCGCATCATCGAGTTTATTTTTAATGTATGTGGTCAAAATAGTAAAGTTTTATGATTAATATTTTAATTTTTTATTAATTAATATTGAAATTATATCGAGTTGAAAAAAGATTCTTTATTTCAGTTTACGGCTCTTTTAATTACTTCAAAAACGATAAAAAAGTAGAGTTTAATCTTTCTTTTTTATAATGAAACTATTTGTATATGTCAATTTAGCTCTAGTTATTACAGATCTTTTTCTAGACTTGGTAAAAGCAACATTCACTTTTATGAAGAGCAAATCAATTATCTACTAAAAAATAGTAAATAGAGTTAATATGGTAAGAGTTACAATAATGGAACTTTTGTAAAGATCTATCAAAAATAGAGTCTTATTGTTGCGATACTTTTATATAAAATTATAAAATTAACACTTTTTCTATATTAGAATATTACTGATGTTTAGGAGGACAATTACGTACCATTTAGTGTTTAGTACAGCTTTTAGTCAGTAAATATGTTGTAATTGTAAGTAGGTGAGAAAATAAGTTAAGCTACAATTAACATATATTGTGTAAATTCACATTTAATTTATACCATAAAAAAAGACTGTTTTAAAAAAAAAACAGTCTTTTTACTATTGAAAATATAATTGATTGTATTCAAGTGTTAGCGATATTTATCAAAATTTTCGCATGTTGAATGTATTGATCTAGCTCAAATATCTTCTTAATATCCAAGCAGTTGACTCATGTTCTAGTAACAATGCAGTCAAGAAATCGGCTGTACCAACATCGCCATTTTCCTCCTCAGATGTTTCGATGTCTTTTCTTAATTGCACTACAACAGCCTCATGATCTTTTAATAATTCAGCAACCATTTCTTTACGATCAGGATAGCTATCAGGTGCTTCTTTTAAGCGAGCCATTTTAGTAAATTCGGCCATTGTTCCTATAGTTTTTCCTCCCAACTTACTAATTCTTTCAGCTATTTCATCAATACTCATTTCTAGTTGTTTGTATTGACCTTCAAATAACTTGTGCATTTCCATAAAACTTTCGCCTGTTACATTCCAGTGAAATTTTCTTGTTTTTGTATACAAAGTCATTGCATCTGCAAGTGTTATTGAAAGTAATTCAATACTGTTTTTTAAATTTTTGTCAGTTATTCCTATATGTGGTTTCATTCTATTTTATTTTTAATTAATATTTAGATACTTATTTTTATTTTTTCTTATCAGAAACTATTAAAATTATACCTCCTACGAGTAGTACGCCTCCTAAAATTGGAGACCAACTTACTGGGTTATTTTCTTTTTTATTAATTTCAATAGGTCCTATGTCTACCACCTTTTTCTCGGTGACATAATTAAATCCATTGTAAACTACCATTAGAGCACCAATTACTACTAATACGATTCCGATTGATTTAGATTTCATGTTTGTTTATTTAAAGGTTAGTCGTTTTTGGTTTTGAAGTTAAATCATAGGTAATACGAAATGATATCATTAAATCGCACAACTATTTTAACAACTGTTCAAAGATAGCCAACCTCTTAAAAATTAGCTTTATAGTATTATTTGTAAAAGTTATAGTATTTACAGATGCTTTTTTTACGCATCTCACAATAACATATAGAGTCTACTTTGATTAACTTACTCTAATTAATTTTTTATTTACAAACTCGTGAATTCCTTGTTCAGCTAACTCGCGGCCATACCCAGAGCGCTTAGTTCCTCCAAAGGGAAGATCAGGTTGCGAAGCAGTAGGTTGATTTATAAAAACCATTCCTGAATCTATTTGATCTGCTATTTTTATGGCTCTTTCAATATCTTTTGTATAAATGGAACCTCCCAATCCAAAAGGGGAATCATTAGCTAAATCAATTGCCTCTTGCTCATCTTTGACTTTGTAAAATGAGGCTACTGGTCCAAATAATTCTTCGTAAAAAGTAGGTTCACCTCTTTTTAAATTCGTTAATAGCGTTGGCTGCATATAAGCACCTTGTTCTAATGCTCTTTTTCCACCAGTAGCAACTTTAGCACCTGCTTTTTCAAATCTTGTAACTTGATCCAATAAATCTTTTAATGCTTGTTCGCTACTCAATGGGCCAACTTGAGTTTTAGTATCCATAGGGTCGCCTACTTTTAAGCTAGAGATTGCAGCGGTAAATTTTTCTAAGAACTCGTCTGCGATTGCTTCTACAGCAATAAATCTTTTTGAGGCAACACAACTTTGTCCATTATTATTCATGCGACCTATAATAGCCATCTCAACTGCCTTATCGATATCGGCATCTTCGAGAACAATAAAAGAATCGCTTCCACCAAGTTCAAGAACAGATCTCTTTAAATTTTTACCGGCTGCAGCTGCCATACTAGCACCAGCTCCTTCGCTTCCTGTTAGAGAAACTCCTTTGATTCGAACATCATCAACTAAGGCTGTACTTCTTTTACCAGAAATCATTAAATTAGTATAGAGTCCATCTGGAGCGCCAGCTTCCTGAAATAATTTTTCGATTGCTATGGCACATTGCGGTACGATAGAAGCGTGTTTTAATAGAATTGTGTTACCAACCATAATATTTGGAGCAGCAAAACGAACTACTTGGTAAAAAGGGAAATTCCATGGCATAACGCCAAATAGTACTCCGATAGGGCTGCTTCTTACAAAAGCTTCACCAGAGTCTGGATTTAATTTTTTATCTGCTAGAAACGTTTCAGCATTATCAGCATAATACTCTAGAATGTTTGCGCTTAAATCAATTTCACTTTCTGATTGAGAGATAATTTTTCCCATTTCTAAAGTGATTAACGCTGCTAATTTAGTTTTTTGCTCACGCATTAATTTGGCAACTTTATGGATTAAAGTAGCTCTCTCTTTATAAGAAGTTTTTTTCCACTCTTTAAAGGTGCTATTAGACTTTGTAACGGCAGTATCTACTTGTTCATCTGTCATTTCATCAAATGATTTTAAAACCTTATTCGTGGCTGGATTTGTTGTTTGTATAGACATAATGTGTTTTTTTAATTTTTAAAAAGAAATGTTTGATACTACTTATTATTCCAACTAAGGAAAAGAGTATCGCGCCTGTATTACTAATTTGAAATTTAGGATTCTAAAATTTTTATTGTAAAAAAATAATCCAAAGACTAAGCGTTCAGTACTAGGACAAAGTAGTTTACAGTATTTATCTTTATAGCGATTTAGTAAAAAGTACTATTTAACTAAAGTTTGAAGTTCAATTTGTTGTCTACAATCTCTTAATAATAAGATTTAAAATAGAACCTTATAAATAAAAAACTAGCGGTATTTATTGATTACTGATGGGGAACAGTTTTCATTTAGTCTTAAGTAGGGATGAAAATTATCTAATAATTTTCATAAAAAATTAAACCACATACATAAACTTAATAATATGAAAAGTGTATAAAATGTGGTTTAATATGGAGGAGTGTCGACTTCTATTTTTATAATAGAAAAGACAATAGGAGGAATTATCTCCCTAGTTTCGATTTCCCTTGAGCAATAAGATCTTTGCTTTCTGCTTTCAAAGTTTCGTATTTTTGAGAAAAATTTTCCAAAATTTCTTCTGCTTTATCTTTAGCATCATCGGCATATTGGCCACCTTTTTGCTTAATTTTCTTTCTAGTTTTACTTCCTTTGTCTGGAGCGTATAATACTCCTAGTAATGCTCCTGCTGCTATACCACCTAAAAATCCTAATAATGCTTTATTATTTTTCATAGTTTTTGTTTTAATAGTTTTATTTTTATAATTTTTTTCCTTGAATAAGTCTGAATAAGATTGCTATGATTGCGATCACAAGCAATATGTGTATTATTGATCCTGCACTATAGGCAAAAAAGCCAATAGCCCAGAAGAGAACTAAGATAACTGCGATGGTGTAAAGTAAGTTACTCATATTTTTTATTTTTAGTGATAAATAGTTATTTGATTAAACCTAATAGGTTATCCTTTTTTGTATGTAACAAATTTCGGAAATTACTAGAAATAATGTCTTACAGTACTTTTTGCAAATGTTATAATATTTGCACTTTTATCTATTTTATCCCTGATAAAAGGAGGTTTAGATATCTTGATTCTAAAAATAAAAAAAGGACTGCCGAATTTCAGCAGTCCAAACCAAAACCAAACTTAAATCATCGCTTGTAGGTCGATGATCTGTCTTATAATAAATCGTACTTATTTTTTTGAACTTAGTAGTGAATCAACATAGATCCCTCTAGCTCAATAAAGTTAGTATTGATTTATGATTCATCTTTCGTTGTTCTGACTAAGCTAATACCTGATGTAAAAAATATTAGTCCTAATACTCCATATATTATTAGTGTCTTGATATCTTGATTGCTTCCTCCAGTGTCACTAAATAGTATAGCGACATATATTAATGCTACTATACCTAACGTCGTTAAAACGGTTCCGAAAATTCTTTTAAGATTCATAATTGTGTATTTATAATTAAGGTTACTATTAGTTATGATTCATAAAAAGTTACTGAAAACAAATCAAAATAATTTTAAAGTAATAAACTTAAAAGATCTCAATTGATTTTAATATCCATATCATTATCGCTAGTGCAACTGCGGTATTAAATATCTTCTTTAAAACACCATCAAATGGCAAGTAAGTATTTATAATCCACAGAACAACACAGGCGACTAATACAACAGCTATTAAGCTCAAGAAAAACATGATGATACTATTTAAAGTTTACCCTACAAAGATATAGCACTTGTACAAGTTCGCTTTTACGTAATTACTCTTAAAAGTTACAGTATTGTTAGATGATGAATTTATAACAAACAAAAGCAAAAAATAAAACCACATTACAAAAGTATAATGTGGTTGAAAGTAAGGCGTTACTAAATGTACTGCGTCTACAGCCCTTTTATTTCTTTAGCTGTCTCAAATGATTCGATTTGTGTACCGTAATTTGTTTTGTAGAAGTTCTTTTTATTATATGCGGTAAAATTTCCAACTTGACTGCTAAAACTGTTACTTTTTCCTTGAATAGTAAATCGAATCGATTGAATATTTACTTTTTTTAATTGTTGCATTTCTGAATTAGATAAAACAAAATAAGACATGATCCTATCTTCTTTGTTTTCAAACACACCTTTATCAACACAAGTTATTATAGTGCTATCAGTTAGGTAAATATAGACTGTACCTCTAATACTATATTCAGGATTTGTCGTACTAACAGCAATTTTTAGTACTCCACCAGTTTCTGATTTGGCTATTTGCGTAATAACTTCGCCCGTAAGCGCATAATTTTCTGAAATGAAATTCCAACTTTGAGTTGCGGGATAGGTTTTGTTTCCTTTATATTGCATACTATTTTGGCTGAGAGCAAATAGTGGTAGCAACAGCAGGAACAACAGTGGTTTTAAATTCATTTGTTTCTTTTATTAATATGTGAAAGCATTGTTCCAATCTAATGTTTTTATAGCTGTTAGTTGGTTTTCGTCATTCATAATAACACGTAACTCTTTATTAGCCACCTTTTTTGTGTACATCGCTTTAAATCGGTAAACTGTATTTTGTTCTGCCGAGTTTTGATACACTTCAACTAATTTCAAGTCAATAAATGTACCATACCATTGTCTGTGCTTTGCACATGTCTTACTTAATTTTTCTAAGGTAATATTATTTATCACCGACTGTGTAGCTTCAGAAGTAGTAAAAGGTTTGAATTTTGAGGTGTTACAGGTCATTAAAATTCTTTTGCCAAGATCGTAAGCTTTTCCTTTTTGATTAGCGTCAACAGCAGTAAGTGCAAGTTGAACGGTTTTTACTTCTTCAATTACAGGAGTCGGGCTTACCTTTTTTGACTTACAACTAACAAGTGCAATTAAAACCAGGAATACTATAACTTTTTTCATTTCTAAAGATTTATTTTTAGTAATAGGTTAGGATCAGGACAATTATTTAGATAAAAAGCTCTATCGGATGCACTGCATACTCCAGGATAGTCACCAATATGGTCACCAATATTTTCAATAATTTGAAAATGTAGGTGAGGGGCATAATCACCATTGACAGCAGCACCTCCAAGCGTCGCTATTTGCTCACCCTTCTTAACGATATGTCCAACTTTAATTTGCGCGATACTTTCCAATGATAAATGTCCATATAGGGTATAGAACGTACAATTTTCAACTTGATGTTTTAAAATGATGGTAGGACCGTAATTTCCTAAGCTATCATTGTTTTGAAAACTATGAATTGAGCCATCCAGAGCGGCTAAAACAGCCGTTCCTTCCTTTATCCAAAGGTCAAGCCCTATGTGAATATTTCGTTCTTCTGTTTGTTCATCCTTAAAAACACTGCTTCTTTTATACAAATTGCGTTGTTCATCATAACCACCATAAGCTACTATTGCCTTATTTGTATCTAGATACTTATTGATATAGGTCTCAAATTCATCTGCATTGGTCAGTGATACTGCCTGTAGTTGCGTATTATCTACAGATAAATCAATAGGGAAATAGTTACTATAAGCAATGGTTTCTTGTAATACTTTTACATATTGAATAGTATGTAAAACAGCTTTTAACGATGTCATTCTATTTAATTTTAAGATTGGATTTAAAATAAATATCATAAAACCAACATAAAAAAGGCCATGTTGGTTTTATGATGTAAGTACTAAAATTACTAGTACTTTAGCGGAATAGAAAATTTTTATTATTCCTTTGTTAAAACAGTGCATCTAAGTACTGTTACTAACTTATTTAACAGCAAGTAAGTCTACGAATTCAATCACAGGATCTGATGCTAATAAATCTCCAGCATGTTCCATTAAATCTGCAGCAATTTTACCCGCTAAATGTGCTTTTCTTCCTTCTTCAGTTTCAAAAGTATCAAAAATTCCAAAAGTAGAGGGTCCTATTTGCCATCCGTACCATTTAACGGTTTCTTTTTCTTCGACTGCAATTGGTAAAGCACTTTTTAAAAAAGCAGCTACTTCATTTTCTTTTCCGGGTTTAGCTTCTAAGCGAGCTAATAAAGCGTATTTTTCCATAATAATTTAAAATTTTGTTGTTAAAGCAGTCTAGAATATAAAATTATATCTTACCACTTTTAATAACGACAAGGTACTTTTTTAAATTTTATGGCTATGTTAAAATAATCAAAAAAAAGCCAATGTGCATAGACATTGGCTAAATTTTTAGGCTCATTATTGATCCTACTTTATTTTAGACTTTTACTTTTGCTTGGCATCTCCACCTACAGATATGTTAGTTGAATTAGTACCGCGTTTTGTATTAATGTCTACTCCGTCTTTACCAATATTAATCGAGGTACTATCTTTTGCTTCCTCAACTTTTGGAGCAGTAACTTCGATAGTTTGTTCAATAACAGGTTTTTCTTCTTCTTTTTTACAAGAAATAAAAGCTACTAAACACATACTAGTTAGTAAAATCGTTGTTTTTTTCATTTTGTTTTTTTTTAGGATTTAAAGTAATGAGAAACAATGTACTGCTAAATTCATTATAAAAAAAATCCCAACCAAAAATGGTTAGGATTTGTATATGAAACTAATAATGGCTTAGTATAATGTAGGAAATTGAGTTGGATTAGTCTCATTCATCATTGCATAGATTTTCTCATAAATATCTTCGGCAGACGGTTTAGAGAAGTAATCTCCGTCAGTTCCGTAAGACGGTCTGTGTGCCTTAGCGGTTAATGTTTGTGGCATACTGTCTAAGTGTTGGTAACCGTTTTGTTTTTCAACGATTTGTTGTAAGATATAAGCCGAAGCTCCACCTGGTACATCTTCGTCAATAACAAGCAATCGATTCGTTTTGGCAACACTTTTTACAATCTCTTCGTTGATATCAAATGGAAGTATTGATTGAACATCTATTATTTCGCAATCAATACCTACTTCAAGCAATTCTTTTGCTGCTTGCTCCACTAATCGTAACGTAGAACCGTAAGAAACCAATGTGATGTCGTTACCTGTTTTTATCGTATCAATAACTCCAATCGGCGTTTTGAATTCACCATAGTTCAATGGCATTTTTTCTTTTAATCGATAACCGTTCAAACATTCGATTACTAAAGCTGGTTCATCACACTCTAATAAACTGTTATAAAAACCGGCTGCAATCGTCATGTTTCTTGGTACTAAAACATGAATTCCTCTCACTGCATTTATGATCATTCCCATTGGGGATCCGGAATGCCAGATTCCTTCTAATCTATGACCTCTTGTTCTTATAATTAGCGGTGCTTTTTGCTTTCCTACCGTTCTATATTGTAAGGTTGCTAAGTCGTCACTCATGATTTGAATTGCGTACAATAAATAATCTAAGTATTGAATTTCAGCAATAGGGCGAAGGCCTCTTAAAGCCATACCTATACCTTGACCTATGATGGTTGCTTCACGTATTCCAACATCGGCTACACGTAGTTCCCCATATTTCTCCTGCATTCCTTCTAGGCCTTGGTTCACATCTCCAATGGCTCCAGCATCTTCTCCAAAGATTAGAGCTTCAGGATATTTTGTAAATATAGCATCAAAATTATCTCTTAATATCATACGACCGTCCGTATCCTCTACTGCACCTTCAGGGTAAGTAGGAACTACTTGGTTTACTGAGTATACATTGTCTTTAGATTCTGAATGTAAGTTGCTACCAAAAGAATATTCATTTTTAGCAATGTAATTCTTAATCCAAGTAGCCACTTCTTCTTGTCCACTTTCATTAAGTAAAAGACGCAATGATTTTCTAGCAGCAATTAAGATTTCTTTTTTCAAAGGATCTTTGATTCCTTTGATATGATCAACAAGCTTTATAATTCCATCTTTGTTTGCGCTAGTTTGTGCTATTCTTTCAAGTAAACTAACAACCTCTTTTTGCTCTTCTAGAATAGGAGCTATAAAATTACTCCAAGCCGCTTTTTTACCAACTAAAACTTCTTGTTTGGCACTTACGTCAATCAATTCTAACTCTTCTTGTGACGCTATATTGATGGCAATCATCCACAATCGCATTTGTCTAATACAATCAAAATCTCTTTCCCATGCTAGACGGTCTGCATCTTTGTAACGTTCGTGAGATCCTGAAGTTGAGTGACCTTGTGGCTGCGTCAATTCATTTACGTGAACTAATACTGGTACATGCTCTTCTCGAGCTATAGTTGCTGCTTTTTCATAAGTCGCAATCAAATCAGAGTAATCCCAACCTTTAACACGAAGTATTTCGTATCCTTTATTATCAGAATCGCGTTGGTAACCTTTTAAAATTTCAGATATGTTTTCCTTTGTAGTTTGATGTCTTGCGTGAACCGAGATTCCGTATTCATCATCCCAAACACTTACAATCATAGGTACTTGCAATACTCCAGCTGCATTGATGGTTTCAAAAAACAATCCTTCAGAGGTACTAGCATTACCAATAGTTCCCCACGCGACTTCGTTTCCGTCTACTGAGAAATTTTCTTTATTGGTAATCCCTTTAACTTGTCTGTATATTTTAGATGCTTGCGCCAAACCTAATAAACGGGGCATTTGGCCCGCAGTAGGAGAGATATCTGCACTTGAATTTTTTTGTTGTGTTAAGTTTTTCCATGAACCATCTTCATTTAAACTATGCGTGGCAAAGTGTCCACCCATTTGTCTTCCTGCTGACATTGGTTCTAGAGCAATAGAAGTGTTTCCATACAAACCAGCAAAAAACTGCTCGATTGTTAATTCACCAATAGCCATCATAAAAGTTTGATCTCTATAGTAACCAGATCGGAAATCACCATTTTTAAAGTACTTGGCCATGGCAAGCTGTGGTACTTCTTTTCCGTCACCAAAGATTCCAAATTTAGCTTTTCCGGTCAATACCTCTCGGCGTCCCAATAAACTACATTCTCTACTTATCATTGCTAACTTGTAATCCTTTAAAACTTCCGTTTTAAAATCTTCAAATGTGAGTGGCGAACTTGCTTTTTCTTTGATCATAATTAAAAGGTATAACTTTGAAGTGCAAATTTAGCTAAAAAGTACTTATTATCATAATTCGCTGAAAGAAATATAATTTAATTATTGTCAAAAATATATAATTTAAAGTACTTATTTTTTTGTTTAATTTATATAATATGCTAAAAAAATGATAATAGTTATGTTTTAGTATGGTTTTGTTTCAAATTAAAACCATTTTCGATTAAATAAATTAAATAATATTTTTGGTGATAGAGTGACTACAAATCGAATTTTTTCACTGTAGCGTGGTTGTCCTACTTCCCAGCCTAAGGTAGAATAGACGGGTAAATACAATTCGAAGTAATCCGTGACCAAATTTAAACGAATACCGCTATCGTAAACAAAACGTTCTTTACTGTTTTTACTTTTTAGAAAACCAGCATCGCCATAAACCTCCAACCAGTTCCAAATATTGTAACTGCCGTTCATTGTAGTCATCCATTGGTTTGCAAAAGGAGTCGCTAATTTTGACTTAAATCCGCCTTCGGCAATAATTAATTGCTGACTAAAGAAACCAGTATTTTCAGATCGTCCATAGTAATTGTAATCAAAAAGGTAGTCGGTAGGTCGGTCTAGTGCAAAACTATAAAAGTTAGAGTTGGTTTTATTGTAGATAAAAGCCCCTGCATAAAAACGAAAGTTCAGCTGGTGATTGTTCTCAAACAATTTTCGGTATTCAAATTCTCCTGCTATTTTTCCGAAATTATCGGCTAACTGAAAGTCAGTACTAAAACTTTTGTGGTCAGTGACTTCGGTTCTTGTGCTAAAATATTTAGCATTAAAAACAGAATATTTATCTTCTCCATCATTGCTAACAAAAGCACTTTTTTCTCTGTTAACAAAAATCTGCCTCAAAACAATACTTTGCTTTCTATTATCTCTAAAATCATTTTCACGTATTCTTAAAACAACGGTTGGATTAATTCTAGTATAAAAAGCATCAGGAGCATAATGAAAATAATTACCTGACAAAGAGTATCGGGCATTGAACAACCTACTTTCTCTGTAGTTTTGATTGACTGCTATTGCTCCTGAACCTGATAGATTATTCGTTCGCATGGAGTAGGATGGATTCACATCAAAAGTAAAAGGCTTGTCCAGAAAAGTTTTGTTATGCAAGCGCAAACCTGGTGTTAATCCATCATACAAGTTGTACGTTAGCGTAGGGACATATAAAATTTGATTGTAATACGGATCTTCTAAATCCTTCATAAACACAAATTTTATGGGGCGATTATTGGGAAAAAAGCCAGTCAGAGATTTCCAGTTGTTTCTTAGATTGTATTCTGGAACTTCATTTTTATAATTGAGCACTAATTTGTCAGCTTCATTACGCTCTAGAGTATAAGTAGTGTCGCCAACCTTTGGCTCAAGCCATTTTTTTAAAACAATTTCGCCATTTTTTATACCATAGATTGGTACAGGAACAAACAGACCTGTTTTGTTTTTTAAGGTAAAGGAAACCGAATCAGCTGTTTTAGAAACCAAAGCTATTTTATAATCTACAACCTGTCGTGATTTTACAATAGAGTTAAAAAACCAACTAATATCTTTCTCGGTTTTTGATTTCAGGATAGTTTCAAAAGTGTATGAGTTGGTCTGCTGCTGCTGATTTAGCGCATAAAAATCTTTAATACTGCTAGGCATCACCTGTTTTTCTAAGTACTTATTTAAGTAGCGTAAACTCAAACCCGCTCTATACTTATTGGCGATTTGCTCATTGAATTTAATTAAGGAGTTTTTATCGTTTTCCAATGGCTGATCAAGATTTTTACGCGCCATTAGCATGTAGAAATAACTATACTGTTCATTAAAATCGATAGAAGCTAAATTGTAGCTTTTTAAAAGTTTAAACTGCGATGCGCTTCCCAGCATTTTGCTTTCAGGATGATTTTTGTCTATGTATTGCATCATAGCATACACTTGTATTCCATCTAAAACCCAACTATCTTTTCTATTGTCTATTTGTAAACTGTTTTTTAAAAAAGCATTCAAATAGGTTTTTAAAAATTTGAGCTCATAGGTAAACTCATCAGAAAATGGTCTGATAAAGGAGGGCAGCTGACTTAACCCATAAAAGGGATTACGCTCATATTCTAGCTGCGATACGATAATTTTTTTATTTGGGTATTTCCCTATCAAATCTTCCACAAACAAGGATATACATTCTATCACTCTTGCCTGTTGTATTGTACTTAAATTTTCATCCCTTAGGTTTGTTACTACCTCCATACCATTGTTCCTAATCGAATAAAAACTAGCTTTAGGTTCTATGTAAACAGTGAAATCAGTTCTTTTTTCACCACTAAATTGATAATAAATAGTTGTAGCTTCCTCTGTAGTCAATGATAAATCTAAGTCGGTGGTAACGGCATACTTTTTATCCACTTTCATCTCTACTTGATAGTCAGTAGGTGCATTAGCAATATCGTCTAAGTTTTCATTGCTGTGCACTACAAAGTGGTGATTCTCAAAACGGGCAGGAGCAAGGTACCAGTTTTTCAAAATCATATTTCCGTCGCTGCCGTATCCGTATTTTGTGAAGCGGTCAGCGGGAATTTTCACACTGTAGGTCAATTGTAGTTTAGCTTCTTGATTAGGAGCCAGTTTTTTTCGGAGCGCAACCGTAATCACATCAGGATGCAAATTGATTCTGTTCCAATTTAAAAATAAATTAGCACCATCTAAAATGGTAATGTTTTTAGTACTTCCTCGCTCATTATCATTTGATAAGTGAAAACCTCTATAAAACTCATCCGAAAATCGCTTAGCGAGTGGTGTATTCACATTTGCGTAGGCATTATTCCAATCATTCAAAACGATAGTCGATAAAGTGTCTGTGCTATTATTTACAAAATGAATTTCCTGCTTGATATTTAAGGTATTGGTGTCGTGATTCACCTCTGCAAAAATGTGGGAACGATGCTGAGCATATTGTTTTATTGAGGCCAATAAAACAAAACCGAAAATCGCAATAGTCCTCAAGTTTCTCAAGTGGTAGTAGGTTTAAAATCGTAAAAGTAATTACGTATAAATGGGGCAATTAGATTGTAGATAGCTAAAATAACAAAAAAGAGCTGTTGTTAAACAGCTCTTCTAGTTAAAAATTAGGTTTCAAATTGTATTTCTTATAAAAAGCATCGAGTACCTCGACCACTTCATCCTCAGTATCTACAATTTTAATGAGTTTTAAGTCATCTGGGCTTACGGTTTTCTCTTGTTCGATCAAAACTGTTTTTATCCAATCAAGTAAGCCTGACCAGTACGAAGTCCCTACAAGAATAATAGGAAAACGGGCAATTTTTTTAGTTTGGATTAAGGTAATTGCCTCAAACATTTCGTCTAGAGTCCCAAAACCGCCAGGCATCACCACAAACCCTTGCGAATATTTCACAAACATTACTTTTCTAACAAAAAAGTAATCAAAGTTTAAGTTCTTATCTGGATCAATATAAGGATTAAAGTGCTGCTCGAAAGGCAACTCAATATTCAATCCTACTGAGGTTCCACCGCCTAGGTGCGCACCCTTATTTCCTGCTTCCATGATACCAGGACCTCCGCCGGTAATCACGCCATAACCCGCTTTACTAATTTTGTAAGCAATACGCTCCGCAAGTTGGTAATATTTGTCTTCAGGTTTCGTACGAGCCGACCCAAAAATTGAAACACACGGACCTATGCGACCCATAATTTCATATCCATTTACAAATTCAGCCATGATCTTAAAAATCGCCCAACTGTCGTTCGTACGTATTTCATTCCATGTTTTCTGCTTCAATCGATCTTGGATTATTTTATCCTCATCATTGTCAAAATCTTCTAATCTCATTTCTGTAGTATATTTTAAATTATTTTTTTTAGGAGCTATTTCCAGCTATTCGCTCTATTTCCTGAGGAGAAAACTACCGCCAAGGCTCTGTTTTTCTCCTCAGGAAGATGCCGCTGCTATCTGGGCTAGGGACCAAAATACTAAAGTACTCTATTTTTAAAATAAAGCAATGGCTTGCTAACTAATTTTTAAGATTCGTTCTTTAAATGAGAAAAGGGCAGGGATTAGATTCCCGCTCTTTTAAATAGGAAAAAACTTAAGTTGGTGCTGAAATTTTCAAAAAAGAGGTGTATATTTGACGTTATATACAAGTTATGTGACATTTTAAAATCCTACTAATGGGCAATATTTCCTCAAAACATCATTACCTCCCCGTTTTTTATTTGAAAGGATTCACGAAGGAATCTGGGAAATTTAAAATCTATAATGTTCAAAAAAAACATTTTGTTCAAAAAGGAAAAGAATTTTCTCCGGGTTCATATTTCTATGAAGAAAATGCCAATACAGTTTTTAAACCTCAAGGAAATAGTGATTTCATCGAAAAGTATTATTCTGATTTAGAAGGTAAAATATCTAAGATTATTAAAAAAATTGATTTTGCGGAAAGCGACACTAAGTTTGACGTAAATGAAGATGATATGCCAATGCTCAACACTTTTGCGAGTCTTACGTATTGGCGATTACCAAAGAATAAAAAAGAATTGGAGATAATTATGGAAAGTACGCCCGCTAATCAACTAGGTTTCAATGTCCACAATGCTGACAATTCGGTAAATCAAATTGCATCAGAAGAATTAAAAAACGACTCAGAATTTATCAAAGGTTATAGGTTTTTGACTTCTTTATTTGATAGTGTCCGAGGACTTCATTGCAGAACTCCTTATACAATTATTCCGAAACACGAAGATTTACCTTTTATTTGCTCCGACAATCCAATCATTTTTGAAAAAGATGAGTTTCCAAATGTTTATGAAGATGATTATATATTTCCATTATCAGGAAAAAGATTTTTTGTAAAAACTGAAATCGGTAAAATGGACCCATATTTATGGATGTTGATTGATATTGTAATATATAAACAGGCGGTAAAATATGTAAGTTGCACTCACGAGGAATATCTTGGAATATTGGACGATAATTTTGAAAAATACAATATTTCTCTTGCAGAACTAAAGCAAATTATTTTCAAGAAACTAAGACAAAACGTCACATAACAGCCGTTTTGCAAGATTGCGAATTTTGTTGTAAATTCATATTTACATTTCGCAAGAAATTCTATCTTAGCCGAAAAATCTCGGTTACGAAGTTCGCAACCTTGCAAAGCGGCATAACGTTGGCAGTAATATTAAAAAACCGAAATTGAAAAGACACTTTATCTTAATATTTACTTTATTCTCTTATTTGGGATTTTCACAATGTGAAAATGCGAGTAAACTAAAATTAGGCGGAACATATATGTCTCAGACAAACAACAATATTCCTTTTGAAGTAAAATATAAAGACAGTATTTATCATGAAGATATTTTTTATCCTTTTGACTTAAAAAAAATTGAAAAATATTCAAGTTTCATTCTCTTAAAAGCCAAAACCTATATCGTAAATCGTGCGGGCGAAAACTTTTTTAAAAATATTCAATTTGAAAGTTTGGAAGTAAATTATCCTGAAACTATCAAAGTTGAATATGAAAATGAAGACTTGTTTAAACTTGAAAATTATGATGTTAAGTATTGGGTTTTATACACCTACAAAAATAACAACATAAAATATGCTTTTGGGCTTGAATTTGACAAGAATGGAAAAATGATTTCAGAAAATAAATTTCCAAAGTTTTCAAAAAACAAACACTTTGAAAATCTAACAAATTATTGCAAAGCATTAGAGTTAGTGGAAAAAAACAAAAAATTTAAAAATAAAGAAGTCGAGTTAATCAAGTTAGAATACATTGATAAGTTAAATTCATTTTGTTGGTTAGTCGAAGAAAAAATGAAAATAGAAAAATTAGGAACTCAAGAATATTCTATTGACTTATATTATGTAAATGCAAACACAAACAAATTAGAAAGTATCAAAAAAAATACTGTAATAGTAACTGCTTGCGGATTTGGAACAACGGAAAATAAAAATTAAAAATACTACTGCCAACAGCCATTTAGCAATATTGCGAGTTTTGTGGTAAATTCACGTTTACGTTTCGCAAGATTATTTATCTTTAACGGAAAATAATCAGTTACGAAGCTCGCAACATAGCTAAGTGGCATAACGTTAGGGGCTATAATTCATGAAAATTCCGGTGGAATTTACGCTGGCGAAAAATTGGCTGAAATTTGAACTGAAAAACCGAATTGTCGTTTTTTTTTGCCGAATAAGTGGAAACTTGAAAATTGGACTTGTGAGCAGAGGCTTGAAAAGCGGAAGCGTGAAAATTGGACCGAATAAACAGAAGCGGAAAAGTTGGACTTGTGAGCAGAAACTTGAAAAGCGGAAGCGTGAAAATTGGACCGAATAAACAGAAGCGGAAAAGTTGGACTTGTGAGCAGAAACTTGAAAAGCGGAAGCGTGAAAATTGGATTAGATAAGCAGAAACTGGAAAATTGAACTTGTAAGCAGAAACTTGACAAGTGGAAGCGTGAAAATTGGACTGGATAAGCGGAAACTGGAAAGTTGGATTTAAAAAAAAGAATAGAAAGCCGACAATTACAGCCCCTAACCGCCGTTTGGCAAGATTGCGAATTTTGCGATAAAATCACGTTTTCGTTTCGTAGGAAATTTTATCTTTAACGGAAAAATCTCGGTTACGAAGTTCGCAACCTCGCCAAGCGGCAAAACGCTAGCCGATATTTAGAGAAACATTCGTGATAAAATAGAAAATGAAAATAACATTACTCGACAAATACAAATCTTTACATCCATTTGAAAGTGATGAATTAGATACTCTGACTGTTATAACAGGTAAAAATGGTAGCGGAAAATCTCAACTACTAAATTTAATATTTAATAAATTTAAAAAAGCGCCTGAAGTCGCTAGCATTAGATTAAATATTTTACCAGAAGTAGATAAAATTCAATTTGAAGGGATAATTAAAGATAATCTTAGAAATATCTCATATGACGAGTGGAAATCTGTAGTAAAAAAACTTCTAGATGATTTTAAAAATTTAAAAGAAAACAATATTAAATTATTGAAATACATTTTTGATAACAATTTGCAAAAAAAAATTACTAATTCAATTCTTGGCAGTATTTTAACAACGGAGCCTGAGTACTTGGCACTTTTAAAAATAAATGTTTCAGAAGTTCTGAATCGAAATATTGAAACCATAACAAAATTAAATAGAATAGATGAAAGGAATGTTTTAAGTAAAATATTTAATAACAGGACAGAAAAACTTTTTAATTTCATTAAACATCTCAGTGAAAAAACTGGAAAGCCAATAGAAGCACTTACAGAATTGGATTTTTATAATTCACCTATTGACGAAAGTCTAATAGATGAAAATGAGTTATTCAGTTCCCAAGTTGAGTATATATTTTATAACTATGCCAAAAGAAGAGATATAAATCGCAAAAATTGGTTTTTCAAAAAAGAAGATGATGACGATAATGACTCAATTTCGGACGATGATTTTATTCAAACATTTCTACCGCCATGGGAAATTATTAATGATATTCTAGAGGCCAATAACTTAGATTTTTGCTTTAAAGGAATAGAAAAAAAAGAGTTTAGTACAGATATAACAATCGACTTCAAACTTTTAAAGAAATCAACATCTGAAGAAATTCCATTTAATGACCTTTCTTCTGGGGAAAAAGTAATTATTGGTTTGATTTTAAAACTTTTTACTTCCGAATATTACGGAATAAAATTGAATTTTCCAGACCTGATTTTATTGGATGAACCCGATGCTCATTTACATCCAGAAATGTCCAATCTTTTGATAAATGTACTAGAAAATACGTTTGTCACAAATTTTGGCATAAAAGTAATTTTCACGACACATAGTCCATCAACTATTGCATTATTAAATGAGAATAATATATACCAGATTTCAAATGGTAAAGACACATCATTAAAAAAAATTTCCAAAGACGATGCATTAAAAATCCTTACTAGTTTTATACCAACATTGAATATAGATTATAAAAATCATAAACAGGTTTTTGTAGAAAGCCCAACAGATAGATTTTATTACCAAATAATTTTTGACAAAAGATCTCAATATGAGAAATATCCATTTAAACTGTATTTTATTTCTAATGGTTACGGAAAAGGTAGTAGTTCTCAAGTAACAGAAACTGTAGATGCAATAAGGAAATCTGAAAATAAATCCTTTTTTGGCATAATTGATTGGGACAAAGCGAATAAGGATAATGATTACGTGAAAGTTCACGGCGAGAATAAAAGATATAGTATTGAAAATTATGTTTATGATCCAATTTATTTACTTATGCAATTGATGGAACTGAAAGCTCATAATGTTCATAGCGAAATTGGTTTAGATGAAACTTATAACCAATATAATTTAGGGAATGAAAAAGATTTAGCCGAAAAAGCAATAGAATGGTTTTTTGAAAAATTTTATAATAAATTCCCAATGTCCGAAGAACTGCAACAAAATAAAAGAACAGTAAAATTCCTCAATGGCATAGAGTTTTTTATTCCAATTTGGTATCTTGAATTTCATGGACATGATCTGGAATCTAAATTAAAGACTGTATTTCCTGCGCTAGAAAAGTATAGAAATGAAGGTGAGTTGCAAAAGAATTTAAGTATTATTTCTGCAAAATGTTATCCATTAGTACATCTCGATACAATTGAAGTTTTTGAAAAGATAATAAACATCGGCTAACAACCGTTTGGCAAGATTGCGAATTTTGTGGTAAATTCACTTTTACGTTTCGCAATAAATTCTATCTTAATAGAAAAAAATCGGTTTCGAAGTCCGCAACCTCGCCAAGCGGCAAAACGTTATGCAACATTTAATTACGAATGGAGGAAAAATCATATATAAACGAAGAATTAAGTCTGTTTAAAAGAATGAAGTCTGTTTTTCTTCCTCTTTTTGCTTCTACGATTATTCTTTTCACAATTGTAGCTATGTTAAATGGAAAAGTAGAATGGTTTATTTATTTTTTACTAATTTCTATTTATACAGTATTTTTTGTAATCGTCACTTATTTTCAAAGCAAATCATACATTTATGCTGTTCACTTAAAAGGAACAAGAATAATTATTGACGGCCAAACTTTTAATACTAAATGGACTGATAATATAGAAATTTGTAATTTAAAAATCGAAATTAAAGGAGAAGCTCAGGGAAAAGGTCATAGTGAATATGTAATTATTCTAAAATCTCCAGATAAAAAATATAAAATCAACAGCTTATATAATTGGGATTATTTTAAACTTATAGAATTATTCAAAGAATTGAAAATCTCGAAAGACGAAAAAATTATTTTCGATGAAAATTTTCTTATTGATAGGATTGAAAAGAAAGCTTTAGGCTATTCAATTATAGATATAAATTTCGGCGAGTAACTTTAAAAAAAAACATATGAAAAAAATACTTTTATCACTATTAATTTTAGTTAGTTTACAATCTCAAGCGCAGAAAATCACACCCGAGAACTATTATGAGTATTTTGTAAAGTTTTTGCCTGGTAATCAATTGACAACAGCTTGGGTTAACAAATATGAAGTTGCCAAAATCTTAGAAGAAGAGATGAAAATAGCTGGTTTTGAGTGGATTTCGACATTTAGATTAATAAAGATTAGTGATGGAGAATATGTTACTGCAATTTGTTTTTCCGAAAAATCAAAAGTTGGTTTTCTATATGAAGGAAGTCATGCAATGCCAGATATTAAAAGGAAAAGCTTGAAAAGCATGTACAAAGAAAATACTGTAAATGATTATGCCGAAAAAATAGTTCCGCTAGAAGGCGATTCTCAATTCGTTAAAATTAAAGAAATTCCTAACAATTTAATTATTGTAAAAGAAGATCCGTATTGGTATCAATTTACAGAAAAGCCTCAGACAGAAAAAACTTTGGTAGACAAACAAACAATATTAGAAATTTTACGAAGTGATATAAAATCCATGATCACTACATTAAAAAAATAAACGTTGCATAACCGCCATTCCTATGTAAAGCATCATTAAGTTTTCAACAACTTTTAAGAGGGTTATATGTCGGTTATTTTTCGAGTATAAAATTCCGCTCCAGCGGCTTGTTGGAAAAGTTGGAAACCAACT